>Ga0115000_10002653_pt1 | contig 15264 bp, 10 predicted proteins | sample ArcticOcean_MG_C_6_FD_89690 | JGI IMG/M metagenome (GOLD analysis project Ga0115000, IMG submission 89690) | Marine microbial communities from western Arctic Ocean - ArcticOcean_MG_CB8_128 | ecosystem: Environmental > Aquatic > Marine > Oceanic | place: Arctic Ocean: Canada Basin | collected...
AGCAAGTCGCGCGGATAGAGCGCTTTCATAGCAACACACCGTCGAGGTGGAATTCGAAGAAAGAAGTTGTGCTCCGCATTCTCATGGTTTCTGTTCATTAAGTCCTCCTTTCCGTTGACGTGCGAAAAAAGTAAACGTGCAACGCTCTCGTTCGTTGTTGAGGAAAAGGAAGAAGACGATGCAAGTGCATTACCGCGCGTTCTGTTCTTGTTTACGCAGCGGCATACTCTTAGAAACATGGAAGGAAAAAGTAAAGACAGTTGAAAACAGAGAGGAGAGGAAGATTTTTTTTTTCATACACCATGATAAGATGGTAACTCATTCCCTATATTTTACACGTAAGCTCAAATTCTTTATTGTAGCATAAGTGAGTCGAATTAGATAGTATTTCAAATTAATTAAAAAATTAAGATGTAAATTTCGCATTCCGAATTAAAAAATTCCTTTTAAATTCCTTTTTCTTTTCTTCAAAGTTCCCCACATGTAATATTTTATCCAAAAATTAGAATACAAATCACATTTATAATATATGAAATAGCGAAATACGTGAAGTTTGTGGGGATATTAGGATCAAAACTGTCTAATAAAAGCGAAATGTATTTTTTTATTTTTTTTATTTTTTAATAAATTAATTTTAATTTTAAAAGCAGTAATGAGGCAGAATTGCGTAATAATTATAATTGCAATGAGTGCAAATAATATAAAGTTTTGGAAAATCAACTTGTTTCGGGATTGTTTTGAAAGAACGGAAAGGTTTTGTCTTTTTGAAAAATAAGCTCCTTCCAGTTTGCTCACCCTCTTGCTCACTCTTTTCCCGCCCGAAATCCCGAAATAATTTCCGTACAACGAAAGTTTCAGAAAACAAAAAGAGATAGGAAGATGATAAGTCAATCATCCTGAAGGAAAGGCAAACGAACGTGCCCGCATGTGGTTTATCGCAGCAGCTCCGATTCATTCGCGAATGACGTTTTCGTGTCGTTCTTTTCCCGTCGCGGAAGAACGTTCCAAGAAGATATTTCTTCGCAGATCGAAAAACGACGACGGTTCGACGATCAAAAGGAGTGTTGTCACCCCACGCTGTAACAACAGCAACAATAAACGATCGGTAAAACGCTCCTCCTCTTCAAAAGGAGGAAGCTTTGAGAACAGCATCGTGTTCTCGTTGGCTTGTTTAGAGGAATTGACGAAAGTGGAGATGAAACGAGACTCGCCAAAGTTGACGGATTTATGGATGGAAAAGTACACGGAGGCGTTAGAGTGGAAGTTGGCAAACGAAGGGTCGTTAACCATCAAGAAAACCGACGACAAAGTACCGTTGGCTCGATGGATCACTTACCAACGAAAACTGGCTCGTGAAGATAAGCTCACACCGGAAAAGTATGAAGCTTTGAACGCGTTGGGAATGTTCGACGTGAAGAGGAGGTCGAAAGGAGAAGAAAACAACGACCCCTCGAACGACGGCACAAAGAAGAAGAAGAAACAGAACCAACGGCCGAAACAATCGTGGGAGCAAACTTTCGAAGAACTCATCTTGTTCAAAGAGATCAACGGAGACGGGACGAAAAACCAACTCCCGATCAAATTGAAACGTTGGTTAAACGCGCAGAAAAACACGAAAAGTATGGAAAAGAGGCAATTATTAATCGACAACGGTTTCGAGGAGTATGTAAATCCAAAGGAAAACGCCCGAAGACGCGTCTCTTGGGACACGCGTTTCACCGAACTGAGACAGTTTCAAAGAGAACACGATCACTGTAACGTTCCAGCGACGTACCGATTAAATCGTCCGCTGGGATATTGGGTCGCCACGCAACGTAAAACCCATCGAAACGGAACGTTGAAGCCCGAGAGAGAGGAGGCTTTGACCAACCTCGGTTTCGAGTTTGAGCCTTTGAAGACGTGGTATCGAAACGGACCGAAAAACGTGGACGAGTTAGCTGGGAGAGTATCCGTCTCGTGGATGGGAAGAGCTGCACCAGCGTACGAGGAGAAACAAAAACTAGTCTTTGAATCGTTACGAGAGAACTTTAGAGAGTTCGATATGCGATTTAACCATCGATTAGGGAGACTCGGGTCGATTAAGCCTGACATCGTCATCGAAGTCAACAATTGGGCGATGATTATCGAAGTGGACGAGTTTCAACACAAAAAGTACGAGCGAGACGGTGAAGATGATCGTTTAGAGCAGTTGAGAGATTACTTTAATATACCGTTGAAAGTAGTTCGATTCAATCCTGATCCGTGTTCGATGAAGGACGAGAGAGACTTTGAGGAACGCTTGGAGGTGTTAAAAGAACACGTCCGAAACTCGATCGAAGTCGCGCCTATTCGAGACGTTGAGATTGATTACGTCTGTTTCTAATCGATAATAGATGTTGTAATAATGTAGGTGTAGTAGTGAGCTGTAATTTTATTGATATTATATATTATGTGATGGTAAAAAGGTATATAGTAATTCTTCGCCCCATCGCTTCTTCTCTCTTCTCAGAGACAGAACAACTTTTCTTCTTCTTCTTCTTATTGTATACAAAAGCTTCTTCCTTTAATTTAATACAAAGAACTTGCCGCCACGAACAGGGCGAGGATGCCAAACTCCGTGACAACAGCGGACGGACTGGAAAGACCACCTAACGGAACGATATCAACTCTCAAAATATTCTCGACGCCGCCGCCAACGAGGCACCCGATGGTGAGCATCGCAACGGTAATACCAACCGCTCTCGAAAGGACGACGTTTCTTTTGTTCATCAAGAAAATCGACGCACACACCGCGATGGCTGTTTGCAAACCGGGCGGATTATCAAATCCTGGTGGATTGGAAACGCCTTGGGCCAACACCCAAAGGAACAAAGCGCCAAACACGACGCCAGATTGCGTCAAAATATCTTTGGATCCAACTTCAAACACCGGCATGCCTGGAAGCGCGCTCGACGCGTCCTTCACGCCTTGCGGAATGTTTCTTTTAATCTCTTGAATCGGCGTCAAGACGTCCGCATACTTTACTTTCTCGTCCACGCCTTGTCCACTCGTCCGCTTCGTGAACGATCTCAAGAGTAAAACATCGTACGCGGCGTCCACCTGTTGTCTCTTCTCTTCGTCGTCCGGGAACTGCGCCAAAACGTCGTTCTTCGCTTTCACGATTTCCTCCGAAGTCGCCTCTGGTTTTAAACCGAGAAATAACAGCGCGCCTTCGTAATCGTACGGAGTGGAAGACTCGGCTGGAGATTTCTCCCCTCCTTCGCCCATTTCGCTTTGAATGGGAGTCACAGTAAGTCGGCTTTTTCTTCTATTATTATTCTGTTTTTGTTGTTGGTATCTTCCTCTCCTCCCTTTTGTGCCGGAAAAGCTTCTGCCGGAAAAGTTGTTCGTCGTTTTAAACATTTTTTCTCTAGAGGACGTGGAGGTGGCATTCACACACGTTGAGGAGTACGCTCTCGACGACGACGAATAAGATGATGAAGCGACGACGAAAGTCCTCATCGTTGAAGGCGCCCCAACAGTCGTAGTCGTCGTAAACATTATTATTTTTGCTGAGTGTTGTTAAAAAAAGAAATCGATCGTGACGTGATGAAGATGATGAATTCAAAAACGCGCACACAACAACGACAACAACAACAACAACAACAACAACAAGGGTTTAAGTCTGTAAAAGACTGCGTTGTGTGGTTGTTTAAATGTGGTGATGATATATAGAATACGCACAACAGTCTAAAAAGGTCTGATAATTTGAGAGGAGATATTTTTCTCAGTCAGAAGAAAAGAGAGTCTAGTCTGTTTATAAAGAGAGCGAGAAAAGATCTTTGAAAATGTTGGACTTTTTTCTCGCTTTTTCCGTCATTTCTGAAGGCAATACTACTAATGAACGAATGATGATGAACAATAGTAGGAAACAGAGAATATATAGAGAATAAGAGAGAGAGAGAAAATGAGGCCCACGACGACGACCACCGCCCCTTTTCCTTCTTCCTCTGGCGGCGAAAACGTGGCTTCGTTGTTGGGGGACGACGATGAACGAAGAGAAGAAAATGTAGATTTGTTTCCAGTCGTCACCAAACAAGTGCGAGCAGCCTGTCGATATTCCTCGACTGCTGATGCTCGTGATGCGAATAATACGAACGAGAATCAGCTTTTGATTTCCGCGTCAAACGTGGACGAACTCATCTCCTCGGACGAGAAGTTTTTAGTTCTCAAAAGAACTTTGAAACACTCAGACGAGAGAGTGTTGAAGCACTCGCACGACTTGATGTTTGAGACGTATTTACGAGATAAGAGAAACATCGAGACGAGAATGAAAACGTGCGGGATTATACGGAAACTGAGCGTACAATCGAAACTGTTTCGAGAACTCACCATGGAAAGACTGAACGAGTTCCTTCGATTCGGTTTAGGCGTAGGGACGTGCGGCAGGAACGGAGCGAAACGAAGCGCCATGTTGAGCGAAACCAACTTACCGGGGAACGACAAGGCGAAGAAAGAGATGCTTCGCCAGATTGGATACGAAACGTTAGAAAAGTGGGGTGTTAAATTCGGCGCGCAGTTCCCACAGATTGAAATTGCGAAGATGTTTGTGACTGAAAATCTCGGCGACGAGGCTCCCGAAGTGAAGGCGAAGAAGGCAAAGGAGGAAGAAGCGCGAAGAGAACGGGAGGTGCAAGAGCGCTTGTTACAAAAATGGGAAGAGGTGAAAAATGACGTACCGTCGCTCGTGGAGGATTCTCACGAGGTTGTCTTTGGTGCCAAGGCGTGCTTTGAAATCTTATTCGGTGCATCGACCGGGAAAGGAAACAATAAACTTGAAAACGACGAAGACGAAGAAACAGAGTGGGAAGACGTAGAAGACGAAGAGCACGCAAACCTCGATGGACATAAAAATGACAACGCTTCGACTCCAAAGAAGAAGAACGAGAATAATGGTAAAAATTACGACCACAATAACGCCGACGATAATGATAACGGAATTTACTTGTGCGAAACAGAAGACAACGCGGCTGTCTTGGAAGACTTGAGAGGATTTTACGTTTCCGCTCGGCTACAACTATTGCCGAAGTTTTCGTCTCACTTGGCCTTTCTTGGTCGTTTCACCAATCACTCGTTACAGGACGAACGGGCAAGATGTATCAACAAACTCGGTGAGGTGAAAAAGAAGATTGTTGATATCATCGAGCGCTGCGACGCGTTGAATTTAATACCACTCGAAAAGAGAAAACAGTTGAAACAAGTTGCAAGCGGTAATAAGAATGGCAGAGAAGAAGAGGAAGAGGAGGAAGGAGAAGAAAATCCCATCGTCCAATCGGGATTGATGCCCAATTTACAAGGCGAAAACGCCTTGCGTCAATCTTCGAACATCAACGAACTTCTCGAGAGAGCGCACCGGCGAAGGAGACGAGCGTACCGGCCTCCTCCGAAGAGGCAGAACGTATCAGCTCTTGCCGTCGAAAGAGCGGCGAAAACGGTCGTCGAGCAAGAAGTTAGAGACCACAACGAAGAAATGCTCGCTATTGCCGGAACGAGAGCGGAAATGGGGATATGTGAGGAAAATGCGGAACAAATCCTAGAGCAAGAAAGGTTAGCGACGCGACTTCAAGAGGAGGAAGTCCGCGAGTACAAAGAGACGAAAAAACGAAAGAAAGGATCGGTTAAGGATCGAATCACGCAAAAGCTTCGAATGTTGAAACGTACTAACAGAGCGGGAGGACGATAGAAATGGAGACAAAAGCATAGATAGATAGATTGATAGATGTGTAGTGTTCGAAAGATTGTAAGATATAGAGGTGTTGTTCCATAAGTAAAGACAACGCTAAAAAAATGTGCGGTTATATCACGCTTTCTTAGTCTTTAATTTCCGTCGTCTCTGATGGAACATGTAAAAATACAGTTGCGCGAACATGAACGGATACACCACCAACACGAGATACAAGAACCACGAATAATCAAACGCAAAGTTTAAAACGTTTGGCATGTGCACGTAATACATCTCCACGCGTTTGACGAAACCGATGGAATCGTACATCAGTTTCATTTCCGAGGCTGCCCCTAAAGGATACAACGGAATGAAAAGCGTGTACCGTAAATAGAGCAACCACTTTGGAGTGGCATTCAAAATCCCCAACGCATAGCACGGGTACCTCACGCACTCAATTATAGCCCAACATAAAATCAACACTCCCGCTGCGGTTGTTTTTTGCAAGGGCATAACAGAATCGGTCACGCACATTAAAACGTGCGTCCTACCCATCCATTGCAAGACGCTCGGAAGTACCGGCGATCGAACAAAACCAAATACGGCGTGCAAAGTTTCCATCAGAGACAAAACCTGGAACGGTTTGACGAACATCGACGAGTGGTCGTACACCGTCGTCAATCTCTCCTGCCAATTGGTGGTGCGTTCTAAATTTGATGAGGGGGCGGGCAACAAAACTGCTCTGAGTGCGCTCGCTAAAACTGCGGTCCATCCGAGCGATTGTATCAAGTTGTACATTAACAGGTACCCGTGTATCAATCCCTTCTTTCTGCTAAAAGTGTTACTATTTCTATTATTATTATTATTATTATTACTATTCGTCGCCATTGTTGTTTTGTCTGTCCGCTTTTTTGCCGTGTTTGGACGACCAAAAGCTTTTTGAGGAAAGAGAGGAACCGTTTTTGTTTGCGCATTTTTAGGTCGGAGGAGTGCCTGCAGAGGAGGGCAGCAGGAGATGTTTGGAAAAAAAATTAATGCGAGGACGACAACAAATTTACTTCAGAAAAAAAAAGTGATGATGCCTAAAAAAATTGCGCTTGTAGTAATTGAGAGGAGATGAAGAAGCGAGGAGGAGGCGGCTTCGGGAGCAAACAACCGGCTCTGACAATGGTTGAGAACACCCCGTTGGTTTCTTTTCCCGCGTCGTCATCGTCATCATCGAACGAAGATGATGAAACAGAAGATGAAGAAAAACGATTGGATGATGGACCACCATCGATGATGAATCCAACAGACAGAACAAAAACAAAAGGAAAAGTTACGAGACTACAACAGATCATTCGGTTACACGTGAGAGGAATGACGTGTTCAGCGTGTTCTGGAACCGTCGAAGGTGTTTTGAATTCTATACACGGGGTCGAGAAAGCGGCGGTGAGTTTAACGACCGGACGAGCCGTCGTTGAGTTCGCGAGTTCACTCAAACAAAATATCTCCGACTTTGAGGCGCTTTTAGTGTCCTCCTTAGAAGACGTCGGTTTTGAAGCCGAAGTAGAGAAAGAGACGTCGATCGCGAACATATTTCTATCCGTAGAGGGAATGACTTGTTCGGCGTGCACGTCGGCAGTTGAACACGCTTTGAACGATACGCCGGGCGTCTTGAGCGCTTCGGTCGCGTTGTTGCCTCGAGGGTCGGCAAAAGTTTCTTTCGATTCAACCGCGACTGGGCCGAGAACGATTATAAGTGCCGTCGAAGATTGTGGGTTTGAGTGTAATTTGTTATTCGTCGGCGATGGTAAAGAAGGCGGGTCGAAGAAGCGGAAATCGGAAGCCGAGGAGTACTGGTCTTTGTTGATTTCGGCGTTGATGTATACGGTGCCCATAATTTTAATCAACATTGCGTTTACTCACGCCGATTTGCTTAAAAATTTCATCAAGACGCAGATTCTCGACGTGAAAATATCGACGTACATGCAGTGGGCTTTAGCGACTCCCGTGCAATTCGTCGTTGGACGACGGTTTTATACCGGAGCGTACAAATCGCTCCGACACGGCAGCGCAAACATGGACGTGTTAGTCGCCATGGCGACAAATGTGGCGTATTTTGCCTCGGTGTTTACGATATTTCATTGCATTACGATTGGGCACAACTACGGGAAAACGTTCTTCGATACGAGCTCGATGCTCATTACGTTTATTTTGCTCGGAAAGTATTTGGAGTCCTCGGCGAAGAAGAAAACTTCAGATGCGGTTACTAAACTACTCCAACTCGTGCCTTCGGAAACTATCTTATTGACTTTGAACAAACACGGAACGTCGTACTCCGAGAAAGTCATTTCTGCAACGTTAATCCACAGGGGCGATATATTGAAAGTAATGCCTGGAGCTCGCATCGCCGCAGATGGCGTTTTATTAGATTCCGAGTTGGCCTACGTGGACGAGTCGATGTTATCAGGAGAAAGCATGCCGATAAAGAAATGCGGAAAAGATACCATCACTGGAGGTACGCTCAACGCAGGAGCGGCGTTTCTCATGCGCGCGGATAAGATCGGCTCAGAGACGTCGTTGTTTCAAATCGTAACGCTCGTTGAAAACGCACAGCTTGCAAAAGCGCCGATTCAAGCGGCGGCGGATTCCATCTCGAATGTCTTTGTTCCGTTCGTGATCATCGTGTCCGCTTTCACGTTCTTTATGTGGTATTACGCTGGCGCGCAAAATAAATACCCAGAAAGCTGGCTTCCCGAAAACGAATCAAGATTTATCTTTGCCATGCTCTTTGGTATCTCTGTCCTCGTGACTGCGTGCCCGTGCGCTTTAGGGCTAGCAACACCGACCGCGGTAATGGTTGGCACTGGCGTAGGTGCAAGTAACGGCATTTTGATCAAAGGTGCAGACGGTTTGGAACGCGCGGCAAAAGTGAACAAAGTGTTGTTCGATAAAACCGGAACGCTCACGCAAGGCAAGCCGAAAGTCTTGGAGTTGAGAGTCTTTAATAGTACTTATTCGCAAAAACAACTTGCTGAAATAGTGGCCGTTGCAGAGAAAGATAGCGAACACCCGCTTGCGCATTCGTTCGTGAAGTATGCGGATGAAACGACAAAAAGCAACGACGAACCAAATAAAGATAAAGTTATCTCGTCGCAAGTTATTCCAGGAGAAGGTTTAAAGTGTGTCATGGAAAGTGGAATTTCTGTGCACATAGGAAACGAAAAGCTCGTCGGTGGTGCCGAGAACATACCTCACGAAGCGCGGAAATTCGCAGGGGAACACCAAAGCGAGGCGCATACGGTCGTTTTCGTCTCGATTAACAACGCCGTGGAAGGTGTTTTTGCGGTTTCAGATCCAATCAAACCCGAAGCGGCTGGTGTTGTTGCCATGCTAGCTAGAATGCACATAGAATGCGCGATTGTCACCGGAGATAACATCGAAACCGCGAAAGCAATCGCGAGCGAATGCGGCATTCAGAACGTTTACGCTCGAATGTCCCCGAAAGATAAAGCCGAAAAGATTGCCGAAATGAAGAGTACCAATCCTGACGCTGTCATAGCAATGGTTGGAGATGGCATCAATGATGCTCCAGCGTTAGTTTCGGCAGATGTTGGAATAGCGATAGGTTGCGGCACAGAAGTTGCCATTGAGGCGGCTGATTTTGTATTGATGAAGAGCGATTTAGAAGATGTCGCGGTGAGTTTGGATATTGCTCGAGAAACGTTTCGAAAAATAAAAATGAATTACATCTGGGCCCTGGGATATAACGTCATCGCCATTCCATGGGCCGCTGGTGCTTTCTATTCGAGAACTATGTTTCAATTACCGCCGTGGGCAGCCGCCGCGTTGATGGTGTTGAGTTCAGTTTCAGTCGTGTATTCGAGTTTGAGTTTGCGAAGTTACAAGCGCCCAATCGCGACGTCTCTGAGTGCGATCCGAATTAGCGGCAAAAGTATCGAGCTAGATTCAATCTCTTCCGACTATCAGTAGTTATATATTTCTGTACAAGTTAATGATTTGTGTGTATGTGGTTTTGTTTTAGATGTATTTAGAGCGATATTTAGAGATTATAGCGGTAGTGTACAAGCAGTTAGAACTCGTATATTTATATTTTATTCTTCTTCTTCCCTACTTTTTGTTTCAAATCAAGCAAGCCGGGAGGAGGGGTGATTTCAATCAGCCCTTGGTCGACATCTACAACCGGCACGATATCTTTCACGAACGGTATATACACGTAATACTCCACGACGTCGATTTCGACTTCTCCGTTTTTATTCGTCTTCGTTTCCGTCTCTGGTTGCATGAGCACCTTCATCAAATCCTTCTCGCCGGCGCCGCGATATATGTCTTCAACCACACCTACAACTTCCCTCTCGCCTTCGTGCATAATCACCGTTAAACCTTCCAAGTCTTGGCAGTAGAACGCATCCTCTTCCTCGATTTCCGCCCGACTTTCTGCCCCGATGTATATGCGTCTTCCAATCATCGCCTCCGCCGTCGTGCGGTCCGAGCATCCTTTAAACTTTACAATCGGTTCTGTTCTTCCTTTACTCGTCACCCATCGTCCGTTGGCGATGCGCATGAACTTCCCCTCCGCTATGGGTCGATCGTATCCGTCGTTTTTCGACGATCTTCCTTGCGCGACATTTTCCACGTACAATTCCACCCCCGGGTTCATAAAACGTTCCTCGATAAAGTCCGTCAGTGGTAAAACTCTGACTTCGCCTTTCAAACCGTGCGCGGCGACGACGGCGCCGACTTGGACTAACGCACCCCTCGCGTCTGCGATTTCCTCGTTAATCTTTTGAGAGATTTCTTGCGCCATGGTTTCTTTGATATCTTCTGAAGATGTTCCCAAGCTGTTCATCAAAAGTGTTCTCTCCCGCGTTTGTTTTTTCCTCCTGTTCCTCGTCGTCGTCTGAATCGTCGTCGTCGTCGTCCTCAAAGTGGGTGGTGGTGGTGATGAAAACGAAGACGAGGACGCGAAGCGATTGGAGTGCGCTCTCTGTTCACATATTGGTCGAAAACAGACAACGAAAGATTGCATCGTGTTGCTGCTGTTGCGACTTTGTGTGTAACGCAGAACGTGAGGGGGTGGCGGCCGGGAAATAATGTGACGACGTTTTAGTTGAGACCAAAATTCTGCATTATACATCACGTGCAAAAGCGGATATACACTGATGATAAATCATCATCGATGATGACTTATAGACGATGATGATGTCGATGGCTACTGGAGGAGAAAGAGAAGCCGCCGTTGAGAAGACAAAGAAGAAGAAGAAGAAGAAGACAAAGAAACACAAAGAAGAAGAAGAAGAACCGCAAAGGACGATGCTTTCGGAGGAACTCTCCGGAACTGTCGTTTTACTCCACGCGAAGAAGAAGAAGTCGACAACATCCAAAGAACATCCACCTCTTCCGGAAAAGAAACTCTCGAAATCGCAAAAGCGGAAACTTTTGAAGGTGGAAGAGGATAAGAGGAAACGCGCGGGAAGGGAAGCCGTGCTCGAGTCGTTGAAGAAAAACACTCTCAAAGAGGAGGAGATGTATTACTTTGAGAAGTCCTCGACGCTTGGAAACAAAGAGACGAGGAAAGAGAAACTGACGAAACAAATGAAAGCAGAGCGAATGGGGATATCGAGTTATTTACCCGGGCAGAGAGAAGAGGCGGAGAGATTGGCGAAACGGGCGAAAACTGCCAACGAGAAAGAAGCGGCGGAGTCTTCCGAGGAAGAGGAGGACGAGGCGCGAGAGGAAGACCGCGTAAAAGCGAAGGAAGAAGAAGAGCCAACGAAGGAGTTAACTGAACAAGAAAAGGTAGATTTAGAAGCACTAGGTGATGTGGACATCATCGAACAGTCTAAGATTGGCGTCCAAACGCTCGATGGAGCCACGCGAGCGTTAGTTTCAGCTTTGAGAGAAAAATACAAGCTGAAAGAAGACGCCGCCGACGAACTTGCTCTGCAACCGCAGCAGAAATCAGAATATCACGAAGTCTTCTTCGGCAGCGCGTACGCCGTTCCCGTAGAAAGAGATGAAAAAATACAAGAAGGACGCCTTCAGCTGCCCATTTTAGGCGAAGAGCACGAGATTATGAACGCGATTAATACAAATCCAATAAGTGTGATTTGCGGACAAACCGGATGCGGTAAAACAACACAGGTTCCGCAATTCCTATACGAAGCCGGGTATGGAGATCCAGGTTGTGTGGACCATCCAGGAGCCGTATGCGTGACACAACCGAGACGAGTAGCCGTGACTTCGACAGCGAAAAGAATAGCCGAAGAATTGAACGTAAAATTAGGAGGTGATGTCGGGTACCAAGTCCGTCACGATAAACGCGTCGGCGATACGCCTCGGATTAAATTCTGTACCGATGGTATTTTACTTCGAGAAATTCAAGCAGATTTGTTGTTGCGCAAGTATTCAGTCGTCATAGTCGACGAAGCGCACGAGAGATCGGTAAACACGGATATTTTGCTGGGTTTACTGTCGAGAATTGTGCCTCTACGGGCGGCTCTGACGAAAGAGAAGAATAATAAAAACGTCATCACGCCTTTACGTCTTGTCGTCATGTCTGCGACTCTGCGCGTCGAAGAGTTTGTGAACAATAAAAAATTGTGTCCAATACCACCGGTTGTTATGAACGTTGCGGCGAGACAGTTTCCCGTGACGATACATTTCTCGCGAAGAACGGAAATGGTAGATTACGTCTCCGAAGCGTTGCGTAAAACGCTCGCGATTCACCGCAAACTACCTCCGGGAGATGTTCTCGTGTTTTTGACCGGTCAGAAAGAAGTCGAAGACTTTTGCAAACGGTTAAGAGGGAATTACCCCTTGAAGAAAAAAGTAAAGAAAAAGAAGAAACAGACGACACATAGGATAACGTCGGAGCAAGGAGACGAGGACAACAACGACAATCAAGATGATGATGATGATGAAGAGGAAGAGGAAGAGGAAGAGGAAGAGGAAGAAGAAGAAGAAGAAGAGGATGATGCGATAGGTGATGCGTATGATGTAGATGCCGCCGATGCTGCTGGAGAAGTTTTGAATGATTTCAACGAAGACACGTTCAAAGATGACTTTGACGACGACGACGATGACCGCTCAGATATTTCCGAGGAAGATGAAGTTGTCGTAATGGGCGACGTGCTGACCGAAGAAGAGACAAAAATAGCCGAGGCAGATTGGGCACGAAAATACGCACCGACTGCCAACTTCAAAGTCATCACTGATGATAATACCGATGGCGAAAAGAAAGAAGAAGGAGGTACTGATGAGAGTAACAATCGTGAAAATGACGATGATGGTCCTGGGCCGTTGAACGTTTTACCCTTGTATGCCATGCTTCCGCCTCAAGCGCAAGCGCGCGTGTTTGCGAAAACACCAAAAGGGTATAAAAGAAACGTCATAGTATCCACAAACGTAGCCGAAACATCGCTTACAATCCCTGGAGTTCGATATGTTGTCGATGCTGGACGTCAAAAGGAGAGAAAGTACGAAAAAACTTCTGGCATGTCTCGATTCGAAGTTGGATGGATTTCAAAAGCATCGGCTGAACAGCGCGCTGGTCGTGCTGGAAGAACTGCGCCCGGACACTGCTATCGCCTGTTTTCGTCTTCGCACTACGTAAACGATTTGAACGAGTTTGCTGCCCCGGCAATAACGACTGCACCGGTCGATGGAGTCGTTTTAAGCATGCGCTATTTAGGCATCGACAAAGTGTTGAATTTCCCATTCATCACGCCGCCGGATTTCGAGCAAGTTCGACTGGCTACGCGTACTCTGGAAATTCTAGGAGCAACTAACCAAATAGGCGAGCTTTCGGATATTGGTCGAGGAATGGCACAAATTCCAGTCAGTCCGAGACAAGCAAGAATGCTAATAGCCGCTTCTGTATCGGGCGTAAAAAACTGTTTGATTTACGCGGTAGCGGTGTGCGCCGGTCTCGGTATGGATTCACCGTTTTTAAAACACGTCGAAGCAAACGATAGCGAAGATAGAAACGACGACGACGACGAAAAAAAGGAGATGAAAAAAAGGAAAAAACCGAACGCGCCGCCGCCGCACGTCAAGTTTCATCACGTGAACTCAGACGCCTTGACAGTTGCGCAGTGCTTGTTGGCGTACAACCAGTTTGTAGAGGCAAATGGTCCATCGAAAGCGCATGTGTTCTGCCAAGAAAATCGCTTGCATGAACGCACTATGCGTGAAATGTCAGATTTACGCAAACAGTTGTTCCGGGTATTATCTCGAATAGGTTTGATTGAAGAGGATGAAGTCGCTGAGAAAGTCAGTGTGAGCAAGATTGTCATTAAACCGAATTCGGATTTAGATAAAGCGCTACGAAAGGCTTTGTGTTGCGGATGGATCGATCAAGTCGCCCGACGCTCGAAACAGAAAGAGCTCGAACAGTATGCTCGAGATGCAGAAATCAGAGGCGAAAATCTGGACTCGATGTCGCGAAGCACGAAAGCGTTGCGATACAAGCCGGCGTTTGATTCTTCGAGCAACGGTGGTCTCGATGACAACATACCAGTTTTCTTGCACCCATCCTCCGCGTTGCACAAAACTGCGTCTGAGTTCATCGTCTACAACGCCTTAATCCAAACGCAGAAGCGACCGTACGTGGTTGGTGCGACGACAGTTGAACCGAGTTGGTTGTTGCAAAGTGAGTGTTTATTAGAAGGCATGGATAGAGTATTAGACGACCCGATACCGAGATACGCGCCAAATCGCGATCAAGTCGTGTGTTGGGTAGCACCTCGGTTTGGACCGCACCTTTGGGAGTTACCTCTGAAAGCGATGAACGTGACTGAACTCGAGAAAGCAGTCGGTCCGTTTGCGACGGCGTTGCTTCTCGGAAATGTCTTCGAGTGTTTCGCGGAGATTAAAGACAAGTACGCGGCTAAGCCAATTCTGTGTTCGCGAATTGAAGGTAGAAGTCAACCGAGAGTTCAAAACTTACTGTACGAGTTGAAGAAAAAAGGCGTGTGCACAAAGGAAAAGTTGGCGCGAGAGTTGGCGCGAAACCGCGACTATTTGCGCAAAGAAATCAGCGCTTGGTTGAAAGCCGGTAAAACGCACACTCTAGATAACATTTGGGGGAGATGGAAATAGAATTATAATATGTAGTCGTTAGAATTGCAAACGAATTGTAGTAGTATTATTATACAGTATCAGTAGTGATTTGTTGTACGGCTTTAGTCTTCGAAGAAAACTTTTTATTATACTTTCTTCGTTCGAGGTGTACTCGTACTGATTTAGGAAGAAGAAAGGGGATACTACAATTATGGTTCTCTCTTGAATTTGAATTTTGAAAACGATAAGAAGGCAGTAGTGTGAATAATAATTAATCTTATATAGCGCAACAAGGCACTTTAAGTGTACTTATGGTGAAGATAAGAATCTTCAATTTGTTTGTTTGATAGTTGTCTCAAAGGCACAGCGTTAGTTAATAAACTTACGCACGTTCACCTCTGATTCTTCTCGCCAATTGGACATCCTTCGGCATGATGGTGACTCTCTTGGCGTGGATCGCGCACAAGTTGGTGTCTTCGAACAAGCCAACCAAGTACGCTTCGGACGCTTCTTGCAAG
>Ga0115000_10002654_pt1 | contig 15256 bp, 15 predicted proteins | sample ArcticOcean_MG_C_6_FD_89690 | JGI IMG/M metagenome (GOLD analysis project Ga0115000, IMG submission 89690) | Marine microbial communities from western Arctic Ocean - ArcticOcean_MG_CB8_128 | ecosystem: Environmental > Aquatic > Marine > Oceanic | place: Arctic Ocean: Canada Basin | collected...
CGAATGTCACAGGTTCGACCCCTGTAGCACCCACCATTGTTTAGGAGTGGTAGTTCAGTTGGTTAGAATACCGGCCTGTCACGCCGGTGGTCGCGGGTTCGAGTCCCGTCCACTCCGCCATAAATAAAGATAGACAAACAAATGTTTGCCTATCTTATAATAAGTAAAGAACCAATATGTTTTATATAGGTCAATCGAAGTATTACTTTAGAGAGTTTATTAAATATGTTAGAACAAATACGGAATAGAACTCAAACTACATTTGCAAAAGTTATATTAGCAATAATAATCATTCCTTTTGCACTTTTTGGCGTTGATTCCTATTTGTCATCAGTTGGGAATAATATTTATATTGCTTCAGTAAACGACGAACCAATTACTTCTTCAGAAGTAGAGCAAACCAAAAGCCAATTTGTGGCACAAATCGTCAGTCAGGACGAATCAACAGACCCTAAAGTATTTGAAACGCTAGAGTTTAAAAAAGCAGTTTTAGATAAACTAATAATAACAAAGCTTATTAATCAAGAGATTAAAAAATCAGGATTTTATATTAGTGATAGTCAAGTTGGAGTGTATATATCTGGTATGCCAGAATTTCAAAAAAATGGGAAATTTTCTCAAGAACAATACGACCAAGTTTTAAAAATTAATAATTTAACTCCCAAAAAATTTGATGACAGAATTAAAAGTGATCTGGGGACTCAGCAAGTAAAAGATAGCTTAAGAAAGATTTTTTATATACCAAAAAATAAAATCCAGAGCCTTGTAGACTTAGCTTATCAAAAAAGAGACGTAAGTATTTTTGAATTAAAACAGAATGACTTTAAAGACAAAATTGATCTTTCCGACTCTGCACTAAAAAAAGTATATGACGAAAGTAAGTCTTCATTTATGCGTCCTGATCAGGTTAAAATAAATTTTATTATTTATTCAGTAGCTGGAATTGTTCCAACTGTAAAGGTGCTAGATAAAGAGGTAAAAGATCACTTCACAAATAATATAAATAGATATCAAGCAGACCAAAAAAGAAGGGCAAAACATATATTATTTACTGTTGGAACTGATGTGTCAGCAGATGAAATTGATAAAATAAAAAGAAAAGCTCTAAATGTTCTTAAGAAAATTAAAAAAGACCCTAAGACTTTTAAAATTAATGCCGAAAAATATTCTCAAGATGCAGAATCTTCAAAGAATGGTGGAGATCTTGGTTTTTTCTCTAGAGGTGATATGACTAAAGCCTTTGAAGATGCAGTTTTTTCGATGTCTGAAAATCAGATTTCTGACCTTATTAAGACAGAATTTGGTTTTCATATAGTGATGTTAACTGATATAAAAGGTAAGGAAGTAAAATTTAAAACAGTTAAAAATCAAATTAAGGGAGAATTAATTTTCAATAAAGCACTTGCTGACTTTGGTTCCAATGCAGATAGTTTTGGTAATATTGTTTATGAGCAGTCTGAAAATCTTCAAAAAGCTGCTAAGAAATTTTCATTGAAGATTGAAAGCAGTGAATGGTTAAGTTTTGAGAATGCAAAAAAATTCTTTAATAATGAGGCATTTGCTCAAGCAATTTTTGATAAAAATGCTATAGATGAAAAGAGAAATATTCCTGCTATTGAAGCATCACCAAATAACTTAGTTGCCGCGAGAGTTGTTGATTTTCGTTCTTCAGCATCAAAACCCCTTGATGAAGTTAAGAGTTCAATTAAGGATTTTCTTATTGACGCAGAATCTCAAAGGCTTTTAATTGCAGCTGGTACTAAATTAATTGAAGATGTTAAGTTAAAGCCGAAGTCGATTGACTGGATTGACAATTTAATTATTGATCGCGTTGATAGGAAGGGTTTATCAGATCCTCTTATTAATGCAATTTTTAAAATGGATGACAGCTTGCTCCCAAGGTATTCAGGTCTTTATGATAGCAGGGGAGAATACATCATTGTTAAACTTAATAACGTAGCTACTGAAATAGTCGATGATAAAGACTCAATCGATACTTTTTATAATGAATATATAGCTATGATTCAAGAGGAGCTAGATTCTGCTTTTATTTCAGACTTGAGAGCTAAGGCGGATATTGACCTTAACCCTAATTTATTTGGTAATTTAAATTAATCAATAGATCCAGCAGCGGTAATATTCATTCCACCATCTACGTAAGTAATTTCTCCTGTAACCCCTGATGCAAGATCGCTGCACAAAAAAGCAGCAACATTACCAACCTCTTCAGTTGTTACATTTCTTTTTAATGCGGCATGACGCTCATTAAAATCATACATTTTATCAAAGTTGGCAATACCTGATGCTGCCAGAGTTTTAATAGGTCCAGCTGAAATTGCATTAACCCTGATCCCTTTTGTTCCTAAACTATGTGACATATATTTTACATTAGCTTCAAGACTTGCTTTTGCTAAACCCATTACATTGTAATTAGGCATTGTTCTTTCAGCCCCCAAGTAACTAAGAGTTAAAAGGCTCGAGTTTTTATTTAAATAAGGCACTGCCGATTTGGCGAGTGCAGTAAAACTATATGAGCTAACATTGTGCGCAATTGTAAAATTTTCACGGGTCGTTGATTCAATAAAATCACCATTTAATGCTTCTTTTGGCACGAATGCTATCGAATGAACTAGGATATCGAAATTATTCCATTCTTTTGCTAATAGTGGAAAAAGATTTTCAATATCTTCATCCTTTGAAACATCGCATGGTAAAACAATGGTTGAATCAAAATGTGAAGCAAGTTTCTCGACACGTCCTTTATGTTTTTCCATTTGGTAAGTGAATGCAAGCTCAGCCCCCTGTTTCTTCATAGAAGAAGCAATACCATAGGCAATTGATCGATCACTAAGCAATCCGAGTATTAATACTTTTTTATTTTTTAAGAAACTCATAATTGGTCTTTATTTAATAATTAGTTTTTATTTTTAGGGTCAAGTACATCCCTTAAACCCTCACCCAATAAATTATATCCTAATACAGTAATGAGAATAGCCAAACCTGGAAATAAAGACAACCACCAAGCAAATTGAATGTACTCTTTTCCATCGGTTAAGATATTACCCCATGAAGCAGTTGGGGCTTGAACCCCTAGACCTAAAAAACTAAGACCAGACTCTACTAGAACTGCGCTTGCAATACCTAGAACTGAGCTAACGATAATCGGCGTCATGCTGTTCGGAAGTAGGTGCTTTATTATTATTGAAAAATGATTTGAGCCCATTGTTTCAGCCGCAAGAACATATTCTCTTTGCCGAAGACTGAAGAATTCAGCCCTTACGAGCCGTGTCACCCCCATCCATGAAGTTAATCCAATAACTATCATAATATTCCATATTGACGGCGTAAGAAAAGCTATTACAGCTAATATTAAAAAAAAAGTCGGTATCGACAACATAATATCTACAAATCTCATAATCAACGAATCAACCCATCCTCTATAAAATCCAGCTAAAGCACCTAAGCAAACCCCAATAAAAGTTGCTATCCCAACGGCTACAAATCCGACAAGTAAAGATATTTGGGCCCCATAAAGCATCCTAGAGAAAACATCCCTACCAAGACCATCTGTTCCCATTAGATGATCAATTGACGGTGGAAATAATATGGAATTAATATCAATAAAACTTGGGTCATATGGCGCAATAATAGGCGCAATTAAAGCTAAAATTAAAATTGTTAGGATTATTATTAAGCCTGATAGTGCGAGTGGGTTTTTTAAAAAAATATTCATTTAACTAAGCCCTTTCTAACTCGAGGATCAGCCCAAGCATAGCCTATATCAGCAAGTAAGTTTCCTATTAAGGTAAGAAGAGAACCAATAGTCAGAATTCCCATAATTACAGGAAAATCCCTCATTAAGACTGAATCATAGAAGAGTTTACCCATTCCTGGTATGGCAAAAATTGACTCTGCAATTACAGATCCACCAATAAGTCCAGGAATAGAAAGTCCCACAATTGTAATAAGAGGAAGAATGGCATTTTTAAGCGCATGAACGAATATAATATTTTTTTCTCGAAGCCCTTTGGATCTTGCAGTTGTAATAAAGTCTTGATGGAGGATTTCTAACATCCCATTTCTTACATAGAGCGATATACCAGCAAGACCACTTAGGGATGATATTGAAACAGGCAGAATTAAGTGTTTTAATAAATCTATAAATTGTCCGAAACTAGAAAGGTTTTGATAGCCTAAGCTATGGAGACCCGATATTGGTAGCCATTGATTGCTGACTCCAGTCCAATACATCAATAAAAGTGCTAACCAAAAACCTGGAATTGCGAACCCGATAAAAACAATCAAGGTTATAGATCGGTCAACCCAGGTATTTTGACGAACTGCAGAAAGAGTACCAAGAAAAATAGAAATAGAAAAAATAATACAAATACCTAAAAGATTGATCATTAAAGTAATTGGAAGCGACTCTTGTATTAACCCTTTAATAACATTGCCAGATTTATCTGTTCGCTCCCATAAAACTGGTTTTTGGTGTGATGCAAAAGAATTACCAAAGTCTAGTTGAATAATTCGTTTTAACCACAAGCCATATTGAATAATTACGGGTTTATCAAGGTTATAAAGTTCTCTTAATTTTTGTCTAGATTCTTCAGATGCTTTTGGGTTAAAGGATGCTTCGGTCGATGTAACATCACCAGGAGCAAGGTGCATAATAAAAAATGACACAAGGCTTATTCCGATTAGCATTGGTATCATCCACAATATTCTTTTTATTAAGTATGAGGCCATTATCTCGCCGAAATTTCGTTTCTACGGAGAGGCCTTGGTACAAACCAATCGTAATTGTTATGATAAATCCCTGCTGGCGGAGCAGGATTCTTAATCCCTTTGACCCTTTTATGAATTGCACTTAATCCGTAACCTGCATATAGATAAATGATTGGAGAATCTTCTAATAGATATTTTGAAAATTCATGGTAAATTTCCTCACGCTTAAAAACGTCTAATTCTTTTCGACCAAGTTCAAGTAATTTATCAACATTTTTATTAGAATATCCAAGAAAATTAAATTGACCAGGCCCTTGTTGAGAAGAGTGCCATATATTGTATTGATCTGGATCAAGAGATAAGCTCCATCCAAGAACAACAACATCAAAATCACCAGTCTTTATAAATCTATTCACAAAGCTTGCCCATTCAATAACCCTTATTGAAACCTCAACCCCAATCTCTTGCAATCTTTTTTGTATTACAACTGCTGTCATTTCTCTTTGTTTGTTTTGATTTGTAATAATTTCAAATTTTAAAGGTTTGCCGTCCCTTGTAAGTGAACCATTCTTATCTTTTATATAACCAGCATCCGCTAGTAATTTGAGAGCTTTTGATGGGCTATAAGGGTAAGGCTTTAGTTTTGGATTATTCCATCTTGTACCAGGCTTATAAGGGCTAGAAATTGGCTCTCCCAAGCCTAACAGAACACCTTTTATAACCTCATCTTTATCAATCGCATAATTAAGGGCTTGTCTAACTCTAATATCATTAAATGGAGTTTTTTTAAGATTGAAGCCAAGGTATGTATATCCGTTTCCTAGCTCCTTATAAAGTGCAATTTTTTGTTGCAAGTCTTTTCTTGCTGGAAATACTCTTTGATACTGAATTGGGTTAATACTCATTAGATCAATATTGTCAGCGGTAAGCTCTAAAAATTGGGACGATGTGTCAGGAATTATTCTTGAAATTAGTTTTTTAATTAGAGGAGCCCCTAACACACTATTTTCATTGGTCTTAAGTGTTACTTGTTGCCCGCTTATCCACTTATCAAGTTTGTAATAGCTTGACCCAATTGGCTTTCGAGAAAAGAAAGTGTTGTTGATGTCTTCATCTTTTAAAATATGTTGAGGAAGAATATGCAGCGAGGTCCATGTATCAAGAGCTGGTGCATAACTGCTTTCATAGGTGACCTTGAAAGTTAGGGAGTCGGGGGTAGAAGCCTTTTTAACAAGCTGATAATCTGAGGCATAAGGGGTTCTGGTATTAGAATTGGTTATTAATTTCCAAGTGAATAACACATCTGCACTAGTAAGTGGTTGACCATCAGCCCATTGAAGACCCTTTTTTAATTTAAAAGTAATTGTTTTTTGATTATTTGAGATTTCCCAACTTTCTGCAAGATCCGGTGCGTAATTTAAATATTCATCATATTTAAGTAACGAATTGAATATATTTCCAGCTATTGCTGATGAAGCTGAATCACCAGCAATCATTGCAATAAGGTTGCTAGGTTCTCCAGCCATGGCATTGATGAGACTTCCACCAGAACTATTTATAAATTTTTTATTATAATCAATTACTTCAGAAGTATCTTTCGAGCAACTTATTAGAAGTAATGACGAGAGAAAAATAGTAATAAAGTTAGAAGATAGAGATTTTTTTTTCATATGTACATAAAATAAATTATTTAGGAATATCCAAAGTATCTCCTATGATTATTCTATCTGTTCGTAGTTCATTAAATTCTTTAATATCTTTAACTGAAATATTATATTTGTCTGAAATATGGCTTAATGTTTGACCAGATGAAATTTTATGTGTAATTATTGACGAGTAATTATATAATTCGTTAACATTGCTAGGGAAGTAGGTAGTTATTGCATCTTTATTGGGTATCAAAATGGTACTATTTCTTCTAAATGATTTCCTACGCTCTAAGCGATTAACTTGAATCAGTATTTTTCTATCAATCCCAAATTTTTTAGCAACTTGTGCAACACTTTCTTTCTTTTTTGGATTGTATGAATCCCAGTTTGAAAAGGGTTTATCGTAACTATGAAGATTGTAGTTAAATATATGAATATTCTGATAGGGTAAGTTTATATTTTGAGGCACGTTCTTTACATTTATAACGGGTCTTTTATGTTGTGGGTTTAACAGCCGAAATTCCTCAATTGATATCTCAGCAAGCCTGGCAATAAGTTGGGTATCAATATTTTGATCAACCGTAACAACCTCGAAATATGGTTGATTTTTTATATTAGGCAAATCTAATCCATATTTCTTAGGATTACTTATAATATTTTTTATAGCAAAAAGTTTTGGCACATAGTTTTTTGTTTCTCTTGGCAATCTGAGACTATAGTAGCCTGTTGGCTTTTTATTTCTTTTATTTCTTTTGATTGCTCTACCCACTCTTCCTTCCCCAGCGTTATAGGAGGCAAGTGCTAACTCCCATGTTCCAAATTCTTTGTGTAGTTTTTCTAAATAATTTAAAGCAGCATTCGTTGCCTCCATTACGGTTCTTCTATTATCAATCCACCAGTTTTGTTCTAGTCCATAAATTTTTCCTGTAGATGGAATAAATTGCCACATACCCGCCGCTTTTTGTCTTGAGGTTGCTATAGGGTTATATGCACTTTCTATCATTGGTAAGAGGGCTATTTCCATAGGCATATTTCTTTTTTCAACCTCGCCAACAACATAAAATAAATATTTTTCGCTTCTTTCAAGCATTCTTTGAAAGTATTCTGGCCTTTTTGAGTACCATTTTTCAAAGTTTCGAATTCTACGACTTGGCCTTTCCTTCATTTTATATCCGTTATTAATTCTAGGCCAAATACTATATTTATAACTAGTTTTGTTATTAATATCAATTTTTTCCAGGCCAATAACTGTTATTTTTTGTCCTAATGCATTTGTTTCAGATTGAGCACTTGATATTATTGAAAAAAATAGGATTAATACTAAAGTTTTTAACAATAAGCCAGTTTTAAAATTCATCTTTTCTCTTTCTAATTAGTTTAAATTCTTCACTTGTTTTTACTCTAAGAAAAGGATTTGTTTCAAGCTCTTCTTGAAGTAGGGATGGAATAGTAATTTCTACATCTTGCAGCTTTTTGCAGCGCTCATTTAGCTGATGATTGTCTGCGTCTATAGATAATGCAAATTGAATATTTTCTTTAGTATATTCATGTGCACAGTATACTTTTGTATTAGGTGTAAGCGAAGAAATTTTCGATAATGACTCAAACATTTCATCATATGTTCCTTCAAATAATCTTCCACAACCACATGCAAATAGAGTATCTCCACAAAATAAATGCTCACTATCAACATAGACTATATGATCTAAAGTGTGGCCAGGTGTCTCAATTACATTAAATTTAACATTAGTTCCATATATTGAGACTACATCATCTTCTTTTGCAATTTGATATTTAAATTTAAATTCAATATTTTCTGGCGCATAAATTTGAACATTAGGGTAATTTTTAATTAGCTCTTCAACGCCCCCTATGTGATCATGATGTTTATGAGTAATTAGTATTGCTTTTAAGTCAATTTTTCTCTCTTTTAGTTTTTTAAGAACCGGTTTAGCATCTCCTGGGTCAACGATTACTCCATTGAGATTTTCTTGAATCAACCAAATGTAGTTGTCCTTAAATGCTTTAATTGGAAGTATATTTATATTATTGTTTTGATGTAATGTTGAATGCATATTTACCTTAAGTTTACCTTGTTTTTATGTTATTTTTAGAATTATGAATTGGTTTAAATCAAAAACTGCAAAAAATATTATCACACAAGAAAAAATAATCGTTGATAAGATTGTTGAAGATAAGTTTGGTTATTTTGCACTTCAATTAGGAGGACCCTTTAACGACTTCCTTGAGAGCTCTCGAATTACTAAACATCTTTTTAATTGCGGAATTTTGAAAAATATTTGTTTTGATAATTCCTCTATTCCATTTGCGGAGGAATCAATTGACTTAATTATTTGCCCTCATTTTATTGAGCAGGGATATAATAAAGGTATGTTTGATGAGCTTTTTCGGACAATAATTCCTGGAGGACATCTAATTATAATTTCATTTAATCCTTTTAGTTTTGCAGGAATTAGAAATTTTTTCTCATTTAGCACACAGTTTCCTTGGAATTCTAAATTCGTTAGTATGTCTTTAGTGCAGCATGAATTAAAAGAGTCAGGGTTTTCTATTTGTGAAGCCCAAATTTCAAATTATCAGCTTATATTTTCAGACGATAATTATTCCTTTAGCAAAAAGCTTGAGGATATTGGGAGTCGTTGGCTACCTCTCTTTGGTAACTTGTATTTTATAGTTGCACAAAAAAAAGTGATAAGCCTCACCCCAATTAAGCCGAAGTGGAAGAATGTTAAAAAAACAACCGTTTTACAAGAAGAATCTCATTAAATTATGATTAATATTTATACAGATGGTGCATGTAAGGGTAATCCTGGCCCTGGAGGATGGGGAGCTTTGATTATTGAAGGTGACACCAAAAATGAAATATATGGTGGTGAAGCCGATACTACGAATAATAGAATGGAGATTCTAGCAGTAATCATGGCTTTAAAAACCATAAATACTGGAAGTGGAATAACAATTTTCACTGATTCAACATATGTACAAAAAGGTATTAGCGAGTGGATTGGTAAATGGAAAACTAATGGCTGGAGAACGAGTAACAAAAAAGATGTAAAGAATAAAGATCTGTGGGTCCAGTTAGATAGTCTAAGTTCCGAATTTTCAATAAACTGGATGTGGGTAAAGGGACATTCTGGCCACCCAGAAAATGATAGGGCGGATTATTTAGCTAATAAAGGAGTTGATATGGAAGGACCTATACTATGAGACAAATATTTTTAGATACTGAGACTACCGGTCTTGACCCCAACCAAGGACATAGGATTATTGAAATTGCAGCAGTTGAAATGAATAACCGTCAGTTAACAAAAAATCATTATCATACTTACCTAAACCCTAATAGAGATATAGATCAAGCTGCACAGGAGGTGCATGGCATAACTTCAGAATTTCTTCAGAACAAGCCTTTATTTAAAGATATTGCATCTGAATTCCTAAATTTTATTAAAGGATCTGAAATCATTATTCATAATGCGCCTTTTGATGTTGGATTTCTTAATATGGAACTAGGAAAGGTAAATTTAGATAAATTAGAAGCGCATTCAGCCTCTATTTTTGATACATTAAAACTAGCTAAAGAAATTAGGCCTGGCCAAAGAAATAATTTAAATGCTTTATGCAAAGCTTATGATGTGGATAATACTTCAAGAGCTTTTCATGGGGCACTTCTTGATGCTCAATTACTTGGCGATGTTTATCTTGGAATGACAAGGGGGCAGGAAGCATTTTCAATTGATTTCATTCAAAGCTCTGAGAGCATAAATCTAGGAGATATAAATCAAGATAGTCTTATTATTACAAATCCTAATAATAATGAATTAAAGGCACACGATGAATTTATTTCCAATCTAAAGACTAATAACAAACAATAATTTAATATGCATCGGCCCAATTATTAGGTGTTTCATAGAGTCGAACTTTGAATGGTTTAATTAATGTTCCAAACTCATCATTAAAAGAAATTTTTAATTTCTTCATAGCGACTAATGCCATATTTTCAGCAGTTGGGATTAATGGAAAAACTACAGTTTTATGATTATCCAGCGAGTCTAGAAATTTCAAAACTACAGTATCATCTCTGTGAACTATGAAAGAGTGATCCCATTCTTCTACAATAGTTTTTTTTATTAGTTCTTTTGCGTCCTTGAAGTCCATAACCATTCCAAAATCTGAGTTTGATTCGTCTGTGATAACCTCACCTTTGATAGTTACTTCAATAGCGTACCTATGGCCATGTAGGTTTTTACAGGAGCTTTTATGGTGAGGAATTCTATGGCCAGCATCAAATTCTAATCTTGTTGTAATTTCCATTTAAATTTTATCTATAGTATTTATTCTCTCAAGGGCGGGAGGATGGGAATCATAAAACCTAGAATGCAGAGGGTCTGGTGTTAACGTTGACGCATTATCCCTATATAGCTTTATTAATGAAAGTTTCAGATCTTTAGGGTTTGAATACTTACAAGCATACTCATCAGCTTCAAATTCATTTTTTCTTGAATAATATGCCATTAAAGGCCTAATAAAAAAGATAAAAAGAGGAGAAACTAATAGGAATAGTAATAATCCATTTGCATCGTTTTGAATAACGCCTAATGACTCATAAAACCATGAACTATCTTTTAAAAAGCCTAGTACATACAAACCTACAAAACTAATAACAAACATTAGAATGATTCTTTTTTTAACATGGTTGTGATGGAAATGTCCTAGCTCATGTGCCAACACAGCTTCAATTTCCTTATGGGAAAGCTTTTCAAGCAGTGTATCAAAAAATACTATTCTTTTAGAGTTTCCAAATCCCGTAAAATACGCATTTCCATGATTACTTCTCAGTGATCCATTCATTACAAAAAGCCCGCCTGACTTAAAACCACATTTTAAAAGTAATTTTTCAATTTTAGATCTTAATTTTACATCTTTTAGTGGTAGGAATTTGTTAAAAAAGGGGGCGATATAAGTTGGGTAAAGTGTTAGCATTAAAAAATTAAAAATAGAAATAAATGCCCATAACCATAACCACCATAAGCTACCTAAGTTTGAAATAATCCATAGTGAGATTAAAAGTATAGGAATTCCAATAGCTAAACTAAAAAATGATTGTTTAATTAGGTCGGATATAAAGATTTGAGAAGTCATTCGATTAAATCCAAATCTTTCATCGATATTAAATGTTTTATAAATACTCAGTGGAATGTCAATTAATGATGATATAAATATGACTGATATAATAACCATCGCTCCAATAACTAATTCATTACTAATTAAACTACTAAATGAGTTAGTTAGTAAATTTATGCCGCCACCCAAGGTAAGTAAGTATAAAAATATAGCTTGAATAAATAAATCAATTATTCCAATTTTGGACTTAGAAATAGTATAATCAGCTGCTTTTTGATGATCTGATATCGAGATTGTTTCAGAGAAAGCAGCGGGAACTGTTATTTTATTTTTATGGATATGGTTAATGTGTCTTTTTGTAAGCCACACTTGAAAAATTGTTGTTGTAATCAATAAAAATAAGAATAGATAATAAAAGGTAAGAGACATAAGATAATTGTTATAAACTAAAAAGTGTATTGTGAAGTAAAAGCTTGATAAAAGTAAGTTGAAAATGAAATTAATATAAAATTTTAATGGAAATCATGATGAGCAAAAGTAATGATAATTTGATATGGTTGGATATGGAGATGAGTGGCCTTAATACAGAAACGGATAAGATTCTTGAGATTGCAGTTATTGTGACTGATCCATTCTTGAAAATTATAGCCGAGAGCCCAGTTCTGGTGATAAATCAATCTGACGATGTTTTGGCGAAAATGGATTCATGGAATCAATCTACTCATGGAAAATCAGGGTTAATAGAAAAAGTTAAAAACTCAAAGACAAATGAGGATTCAGCTACGCATCAATTATTAGAATTTCTTAGGGAACATATAGGAAAAAGTAAATCCCCTATGTGTGGAAATTCTATATGTCAGGATAGAAGGTTTATGGCAAAGCACATGCCAGACTTAGAATCGTACTTTCATTATCGTAATCTTGACGTTAGTGTTTTTAAAGAATTAGCAAAAAGATGGAAGCCAGAACTAATTGATGGATTTAAGAAAAAAGGCAAACATGAAGCATTGGCTGATATTTTAGAGTCTATAGAAGAGTTAAAATATTATCGCGAACATTTTATTAAAGTATAGCTGCATGTTTAATTTTACAAATTTTTTGATAGTTGGTTTTGCTGCAGCAATTGGTGCATGGCTAAGGTGGTTAATAGGCTATCTTTTGTATGTTTTGTATCCAGGACTCCCTCTTGGCAGCCTTGCAGTTAATTTACTAGGTGGCTTTCTAATGGGTATGTCTATCGCATACTTTCAGGCAACTGCTTCAACGCTAAGCGAAGAATTAAAGTTATTTATTAATATTGGTTTTTTAGGTGGACTAACAACTTTCTCTGCTTACACCTCTGATATCTTTTCTTTTTTACAAAGAGGAGAGGTGCAGACGAGTTTTTTATTCTTAGTTAGTCATGTATTCGGTGCATTAATAATGGCTTATATTGGTTGGTATATCCTTATTTTTTTGATGGACTAGGTTTAGCTGATTTTTTTGGTTTTGCTGATTTTTTTGTTTCAATCATTACTAGTTTTGTATTTTTAGTTTCTTTCTTTGGCTTACTCTGCCACGAAGCGACTTTTTTAGTTTTTACTTTTTTTTCTACTGGAAGTTTTGATTTAGTAACTAAACCCTTAGAAGGCGCTTTAGTTTCTACAAGTTTAAGCCCAACTTTAGATAGATCGACTTTTTCTAATTTTTCTACCTTTCTTTTTGGCTTAGCTTTAGTTTCTTTTATAAGATCTGGTTTAGCTTCTTTTTGTATTTGAGATTCGCTAGCTGCAGGTATATTTTCTTTTATTGCTGCAGTTGCTTGAACTTTATTGTGAGCCTCATTTACTTTTCCCACGTTATTACTTTGTCCGGTGTTTCTATTATTGTTATTATTATTTCTTCTTCTATTATTATTTGGCCTTCTATTATTATTTGGCCTTCTATTATTATTTGGCCTTTCAGTCTTTTTTGTTTCTTCAACCTCTTCAACCTCTTCAACCTCTTTAGATTTATCTTCTTCTAAAACATCACTTGTCGTACCAATTAAACTTTTAAAGAATCCAAAAATAGTTTTATTATTTTTAGATTTTTTATTTCTTTGTGATGGGACAATTGCTTTTACCACTGGCTCTAGCCTATCTTTCTGATTTTGTTCATCTTCATCATTAGTTTGAATTGATTCAAGTGGTGGCTCAACAGCTTTGTAGCTAGTTTTACTCGTTTTTTTAGAAGCTCTTTCCAGGTTGTATTTTGGAATTTCATAATGTCTATTTGGAATGACAACAATTTCATTATTTGTTTTGGCTTCAATAGCTGCTATATCCTTTCTTTTTTCATTCAAGAGCAGTGTTGCCACTTCAATCGGTATTTGAACTGTGATAATTTGGTTTGTATCCTTATTAGATTCTTCTTGAATCATCCTTAGTATATATAACGATGTTGATTGAATGTCCCTTACTCTTCCCGTTCCCTGGCATCTTGGACATACGCCATTAACTGCTTCTCCTATACTTGGCTTGAGCCTCTGTCTCGATAACTCTAACAAGCCAAACCTTGATATTTTACTTGTTTGTATTCTTGCTTTATCAAGCTTTAAAGCATCTCTAATTTTATTTTCAACTTCTTTTTGATTTTTTAAATTTTCCATGTCAATAAAATCAATTACTATTAGTCCGCCAATATCTCTCAAACGCAATTGTTTTGCTACTTCTTCAGCAGCTTCGAGGTTGGTGCTTAAAGCGGTATTCTCAATACTTCTTCCCTTGGTTGACCGGCTTGAATTAACATCAACAGAAACAAGTGCTTCAGTATGGTCAATAACAAGCTCACCCCCTGATGGGAGCCTTACCTCCCTAAGGAAAGCTGATTCAATTTGATTTTCAATACCATATTTGGTAAATAAAGAAATTTCACCTTCGTAAAATTTAACTCGATCTGCATAAGCAGGCATCACATGACTAATAAATTGGTGGGCTTGATCAAAAATTTCTTTTTTATCAATAAGAATCTCTTCAATATCTTCATGGAAGTAATCTCGAATTGCTCTGACGACTAAATTACTCTCTTGATAAATAAGGAATGGGGCAGGTTGTGCATCTGCAGCACCCGCTATAGCGTCATAAAGTTGTGTTAAATAATCTAAATCCCACTGAATTTCTTCTAATGTAGCACCAATACCGGCAGTTCTTCCTATCACACTCATGCCTTTTTTAACTTTTACTTGTGAAAGTATCTCTTTGAATTCGAACCTTTCTTCTCCCTCAACCCTTCTAGATATTCCACCACCACCATTATTATTCGGCATTAAGACAATGTACCTTCCAGCTAAGGATAAGTACGATGTAAGAGCAGCACCTTTATTCCCCCGCTCTTCTTTGCTAACTTGAATAATAAGCTCTTGACCTTCTGCAACGACATCTTTAATCGATACATCTTTTTTTCTTGTTTTTTTGGAATAAAATTCAGGGGCTATTTCTTTGAATGGTAAGAAACCATGACGGTCTACACCATAATTAACGAAAGCGGCTTCTAATGAAGGCTCAACTCTGGTTACAACTGCTTTATATATATTACTTTTTCTTTGCTCTCTGTTACCTCTTTCAAAATCTAAATCTTCTAGCTTGTCTTCATTTATCGTTGCAACACGAAGTTCATCTGACTGGGTAGCATTAAAAAGCATGCGTTTCATTACAATTTCTCCATTTAATTTTATATGAAGATTTTATGTAAAGAATTTTTTATTTCGAATTTTTTCA
>Ga0115000_10002655_pt1 | contig 15250 bp, 9 predicted proteins | sample ArcticOcean_MG_C_6_FD_89690 | JGI IMG/M metagenome (GOLD analysis project Ga0115000, IMG submission 89690) | Marine microbial communities from western Arctic Ocean - ArcticOcean_MG_CB8_128 | ecosystem: Environmental > Aquatic > Marine > Oceanic | place: Arctic Ocean: Canada Basin | collected...
ATCCGCCAAGTGGACGCCTTCAACGCCTACACCGCCGGCTGCGGCCACGCCTTCGCGACATCAGCGGGATTCCCGAAAAAGTATCGCAACGGCACCGCATTCGTCTGCGGCCCGACCGGCAACCTGCTCGGCACGTATCGTATGGAGAAAAAAGGCGCAGGTTACGTCGCCAAAAACAGCTTCAGCTTCGTCGCCAGCGCCGATGAATGGTTTTCACCAATCGTCGCCGAGGTCGGCCCGGACGGTCACCTCTGGATCGCCGACTGGTACAACTTCATCATCCAGCATAACCCCACCCCAAGCGTCGGCCGCGGCGGCTACGCCGCCCAACGCGGTCAGGGCAATGCGCATGTCAACCCCAACCGCGACCGGCAACACGGACGCATCTACCGCGTGATTTGGGACCGCGCACCGAAGTCAAAAATCAAGTCCCTTGCCAAGGCCAAAACCAAGCAGCTCATCGCCGCGCTAGACAGCGACAACCTGTTCTGGCGACAGACTGCCCAACGCCTCTTGGTAGAGGGCCGTCATAAAAACGCCATCCCGTCCCTGCGCAAACGTGCACTTGGCCAAGGCGCTGGCGCCATCCACGCGCTCTGGACACTGGAGGGGCTCGGCGCACTCGACGCCGAAACCAAGCGCACAACGCTCATCAGCACCGACCCGGCCGTCAAACGCAATGCGATCCGAGCGCTTGGCCAAGAGATGAACGACGAACAGTTGCTCTACGACAGTGCCACTTTGGCTGATGCAGATCTGCACGTGCGCCTAGCCGCGTTCGTTAAACTGGCACAATTTCCAGAATCGAAAACGCACCAACGAGCAGCCAGTGTTCTGTCACAAGATAAAATCAACGCCGAAGATGAGTGGCTCAAACTCGCCCTCAGTGCTGCCGGTGCCAACCAAACCGACATCGTCGGCTACGAGCGCGGCTCGAACCTTCTGGCCAACGCCTCATTCGAAAATGCCGAGGGGACACTGCCCTCTGACTGGAGAGTACGTACCTACAGCGCCAAGGGCTCCGACATCGAACACGCAATCGAAACCCGCAAGGCCTATGTGCATAGCGGCAAGTCGTCGGTGAAGATTCGCTCCGGCAACGGACACGACACCAGTGTCTACACCCAGGTGAACCTGAAGTCCGGCACCAAATACGCACTCAGCGCGTGGGTCAAAACGGAAGGAGTCAAAGGGGGACACGGTGCGTTGCTCAACATTCACGAGTTACAGCACAAAGCCAAAACCAAGGCGCTTCAAAAAACCACCGACTGGCAAAAGGTTGAGATAGTCTTCGACAACACGCAGGCCGGACCCCTCACCGTCAACTGCCTCTTCGGGGGCTGGGGTCAGGCTAAAGGCACTGCTTGGTTTGACGATATTTCACTGCAGGAAGTGAAGCCGCTCTATAAAGAATCGGCCGAACAAAAGGAGGTTCTAGGCCTAGCCAAGAGCGGCGAGGATATCTTTCACAAACACGCCGTTGCCTCCTGTGTTCGCTGTCACAGGGTAGGCAATGAAGGGGGCGTCATTGGTCCGGCAATGGACGGCATCGCCAGTCGTAAAGATCGCGCCTATATCTACGAAAGTTTGATCAACCCAACCGCGCAACTGGCTGAGGGATTCGACAAACTCGGTGCCAGCCCCATGCCTCCAATGAACATCCTGCTTGATGAACAAGAACTCGCCGACGTCATGGCCTACCTCATGACACTGAAAGGGAACTGATAAGCCTAGAATCCAGTGAATCAACAGGAACCGTCAACAGCCGGCTCACAAGTATTTGTCCTGCTCTGATTTTTCACATCCCTCTCCAGTAGCACATAGCAACAAACTATCCTCTCGAAGTTTTTAAGGAGTAAGAAACGGACAAGAATCTCAGCACCTAAACTAGTGCACCGGAAGACTCAATAGGGGTAAGGTTGATGTTTCGTTACCGGTGCAGTCAAGGGAGGTTCTGGGAAGATATTCATCGACGACATTTCGATTAAGCGAAGTGACTGCACCGAAGAATACAAAAAAATTCAAATAGCTAACCCTGGCATGGCCAAAGCCATTAAAGAAGGGAAGATATCAGAAGAAAAAGTGACAACCGGAATCAGATCAAGAAAAGAGGAAAAGTTGGAAGACAAATAAATCCCACCTAAATAAATTTTAACAAAAGCTAATTAACCAGCAGCGACAAGGCGACTAAAACATAAGAGGTCGTCAAATTTGGATCCCCCTCCATCCAGCGCTTGTTTGAATTTTTCCAGGAACCGTCCCCGTTTTGAAGTGAAATTAATTTTGCAGCGAGTTCATTCTTCCAATCTATTGATTTGGAATCCGGACCTTTAAGCGTTTTCACGCCTTGTGCTCTCAATGCTTTGCTCATCAGGTGAAAATAATAGTAAAGCCCCTCCTGTCCCATCCCGGGATTTTCATTCAGGGTATAGCTTTTGCCCAGCCAATCGATAACCGCCCTGACACGGTCATCGTCTTTGCCTATCCGGGCATAGGCGAAACTCATCATTCCTGCATAGCTGATCGAGCCATAGGAACGCAAAGCCGCTCTCTTTGCTTCCCCGTCGATCACTTCACCCGCCTTGCTCTCACCCGGATGGTAAATAAAACCGCCTCGATCCTCCGGCTGATTCGAAAGATTCGGATTGTCGCTGCGTTCGGGAAGATTTTGGCAACTGGCCAAAAAATGTTCCAAGGCTTTCCAGTCAAGGTCATGCTTTAAAGGTTGTTTACCCTGGTCCTTCCGTTGAAGAGCCGACTCAGACATGCGCATGGCTTCAATAGCCATCAGTGTATTGTTCATGTCGGAATGATCATATTTGTCATTATATCCGACCCCGCCATCATTGGCATTGTCCCATTTTCCCTTTTCTCCCAAATCAATCTGGGATGCAGCAATGTAGGCCCGTGCCTTTTCAATTAACGGCCTGTAACGAGTCTCATTGGCCATTGAAAGGGCCATAAGTGAGCAAGCTGTGTTGTAGTTGATTAAACGGCCGTCATGAATCGAGCCATTCGGTTTGGCCAAACTTGTCAGGTAATCGTAGGCCCTCCTCCGTTCCGACTCATATTTTATACCCAGTCTCGTTGCATCTGCCATTTCCAAGGCCACCAGTGCCAAACCCGTTAAAGCAGGAAGCTTCGAATCTGACCACCAGCCTGTGGCGTTTTGATTTTGATACAAAAATTTTGCTCCTTTTTCTATTGCATCCTTTATTTCCTTTTGGCCAACCGGCTTCTCAACCGCAAACGTATTAATTGATAGAAGCAAAACAGAACTGAATAGAACGGTAAGCTTTAGTTTTGTTGACATAACTTAATAAATCATGATTTGCCGTGTTTTTCAGTTTCAATTCGCTGGATGAATATTTGAATCATTGAATCCTTTTTAGGCACCTTTTCCGACCAAACGTGGGATCCAAATCGACTCGTGTCAATCATTGGCTCTATCAAGGACAGTGCGTCCGGGTCCGGCTGCAAACTTAGAATGGACCCTAACTCATCAGCCGCTAAAATCCCACTAGGCCTTACCCTTGATCCTGTCCATTTCCACCATGATGGTTTTAAATTAAAAGATTTTTCGGTTTCCTTCTCCTCAACCTCAGATGCTACTTCAAGTGGGTATTGAGCAATGCAATCCGTGATCGATTTACGAATCCACCCGCCATCCTTCTGCCAGGAAATTTCTACGGAAACATCAGTTTTAGGATTCATTCCTAGAAGTAATAGTGCCACATGTAAATTTCCTGGCTTAATTTTTGTGCTCAAAAAACTTTCGTGGACCTTGCCGGCATCGGTAACAAGCGCATACTCAATCAGTCCAACGATTTGATTCACCTTAGCCGGAAAGACAGCAACTTGAAGTTTTGAATCGATTGTTACATCACCCACACGATAAAGATCAGCCCCAATTTTCTTCACTCGGTTAGAAAATTTCTCCGGAATGACCAATTCCGAAGTATCCTCCCTTCCTGAAGGCTTTTCCTTTGAAATAGTGCTTGCCTGGGCGTTTTTCACCTCGGTCTGCATTTCTTTGCCGACTCCCTCGACGAACTTGATCTGCTTGTCGTTCAGGTTATGTTTCTTCTTTATAACCCCGGTTCCACTCCGCAGGGCAGTTTCGAATTCGCGTTCGGATTCCGTCGTCGTGATGGCTCTCAAAATCATACCCATCGAGTCTAGTGCCTGCTCTCGTGTAAGGCCGGCAACCTTGGCAAGACCGTTCACTTGCGCATCGACGAGTTCTTCGGATGCGCCCAGTTTCATGTAAGTTATGTAAATCCTTTTAGTCTTGTCGCTGCGATCTGAATCTCGATCTTTTGCGTTCAGCATGTAAGCCCCTCCGATGAGTAGAGCTGCCGCTGCCATAATGCCTACTGTCTTGTTTTTCATGTCTCTTTTGTTGTTAGATTTTCTTTCGTCATGGGATTACTGCAAAATTGACGTTCCGCATGAGCACTGGCTAATGTTAAACCAGCAATCGAGCGAACTCTTTGTGCGACGTTTCGTATCCCATCACTCAGTATCCCCCGGATGTGTAGAAACTGGATAAACTTTTTCTGGAACAAAACCACTAAATCCCACTGGTGACCGATATAAAACATCTCCAGCAATAACCTCATAATATTTTTTATGGCTGATTTTTTTTATTTTGTGCGCGTGAGCTTTGGCTGGCCGGTTAAACCAATGAAAGTATGTGTCATTTCCTACCAACCCTTGGAACCTGTCTTTTTTTCTGACTTTTCTTGGTTCTCTGCCCTTAAGCCCAAACAGTTTACAGCTTTGATAAATCGATGAGGCACTTATTCTCAAAACGGATTCAAGATCACTTGGATTATCCCCCCCGGCTTGGCCAATCAGGCAGCCATTACGCAATCACGTCCTGAATGACCCGACCGTGAACGTCAGTGAGTCGCAGGTCGCGGCCGCCGTGGCGGTAGGTCAACTCCTCGTGGTCCAATCCCATCAGGTGCAGCACCGTCGCCCACAGGTCGTAGATGTCGCACTTGTTCTCGGTGACGTGGTAGCCAAGCTCGTCGGTCGCGCCGTAAACCGTCCCGCCCTTCACGCCGCCGCCAGCCAGCCACACGCTGTAGCCGTATGGATTGTGGTCGCGGCCATTGCTGCCCTGCGAGAACGGCGTGCGACCGAACTCGCCGGCCCAGATCACCAGTGTATCATCGAGCAAACCGCGTGCCTTTAGATCCTTGAGCAAACCACCGATGGGTTGATCGACCTGCAATGACATGTTCTCGTGACCGCCTTTGAGATTCCCGTGTTGGTCCCACGGGTTGGGGGCCTGTCCTCCACCCATCTTCTCAGGCAAACAACTAAGCTCCACAAACCGCACGCCACGCTCCACCAACCGCCGTGCGAGCAACGCCTGATGCCCGTAGGCCGCCGTCACGCCGTTAGGCGAATCCATACCGTACATTTTTTTGGTGGCCGCAGTCTCGCCGATCAAGTCGCACAACTCCGGCACGGACGCCTGCATGCGATAAGCCGTCTCGTAATTGCGCACTGCCGCATCGACGTCATTGTCTCCGCCGATTCGGCTGAGAAATGCACGATCCAAACCATTCACAAAATCCAAGCGTGAGCGTTGTGAAACATCGTCTTCACGCGGCTGGATGTTGCGCACCGCCGGTGCCTTGTCGCCGACAATGATCGAGGCTTGGTTTTGTGCCGGCAAATAACCGTTGCTGAATAGCCCCACACCGCCGTGCGGAACCGCCGCCCCGCCGGCCTGCAACACCACGAAGCCGGGCATATTCTGGTTTTCCGTGCCCAGGCCATAAGACACCCAGGCGCCCGCGGATGGATGCCCCATGAACGGAAAGCCAGTGTGGAACGCGTAGTTGCCCTGCGCGTGCTCGTTCACCTTGCTGGTCATGGACCGAATAACAGCCAGTTCATCGACCGATTCCGCGACGTGCGGAAACATGCTGCTCACCGGGGTGCCACTCTGTCCGTATCGCTTGAACTCGAACGGCGAGGCCATCACGCTTCCATTGTTATTGAACTGTGTGCGCTCGACCTTCACTGGCATCGGTTTGCCGTGTAGCTCGCGCAACTTCGGCTTCGGATCAAACGAGTCCACCTGGGAAACCCCACCCGACATGTAACAGAGGATAACATGCTTAGCGCGTGGCTTGAAATGGGACCGGCGTGCGGTATCGGCAAAAGCCGAATTGGCCATCAATCCCTGCAACGCCAACATTCCAAAACCGGTGGAACATTGCGCGAGCATCTCACGACGCGTTAAAATATCTTGTTTTTTCATTATTTAAAACCCTCTCCGCTTACTGCAAATAGATAAACTCCTTGAGGTTAAACATGGCCTGGGCCAGATCGCGCCAAGGATCCTGTGCAGTAGCTCCAGTTTTCTCCAAAACTGCCAAATCTTGATTCAATTGCCGGATTCCCAATTCTAAATCGACAAGTTGCTCTCGCTGTTCTTTGCCCATGGCTGTGAATAACTGTTTATCGGAGATGTAGCCGGCACTGCCTTGATAGGAAGCCATTATGCCAACTGAATCCAGTGCGCGGTCATACAATCTCGCCTTGAAAATCCGCCCGGCGAGTGATCGAGCACCTTCACCACCTTTCCCGTGTCGCAATCCAAGTATCACCTCGCTGTCGCCAGCCTTGAAAGATTGCAAGCCGGCCTTTCTGTAGGTCCGCCCATACAGCTTGCCATTGCGATATCCAGTGATCTTACCATCATCGTGATACACAATGGCGATGCAAACCGGGCCCGACTTGGCTTCATTTTCTTTTGGTCCATTGAAACCGTCAGTGCGCCGATGATTATCGCTTCCAGCCAACCACCGTTTCGAACTGCGCTCTCCGAAAACGATAGCGTCGAAGGTGTGGCCGTTCAGCGTCTGTACCGACACCACTCCCCCCCCACGCTGGTCAAGATTGCTCAACTGCACCCAGGCCTCGAGTGTCTTTGTGCGGAGCGATTTGGCCAATGGTGCACTTCGGGCGAACGCACTCTTTCCGTCCAACAACAAGGCACCATCGACGACCTTGGCACCGCCGATCAGCGACAAATTCAATTGGCCGAGTTGGTCTTCTGTGCCCTTGCCAAAATCCCAAGCGGCAATCGGCTCCTGCCCACCCACCGCAGGTTGGCCGTCTTTTTTGCGCTTGGCCAAGAGTTGCTCTCGCACCGGTTCGCGGATGGTAGTCACCTCGGCCTTGGAATCGGCGATTTGGCGTTGCAACGCCGTAAGTTGAGACTGCACAGACTTCTGCCGTTCCGCCGCATCTCCAATGAACGCCTTGGCCCCGGCTAACTCATCAACAGCCGCTTGACGATTCAAAGCCAGTTGAAACATTTGCGCGATCTGTGCTTCGACGGTTTTCAAACTCTCATCGTCCCGCACCCGCCTGGCCAAGCGTTCAGCCAGCGAGATGATAAACGGATCGTTCATCATCGTAAGCGACTGCGCCGGGACGTTGGTCACATCGCGGCGACCTTTCGTGCTGGTGGGCACCGGCGCATCCATGACCGTCAGGAACGGATCGAGCCGGTTTCGAATAATGCGAACGTAAAGACTGCGGCGATTGCTGTCGGAATTATCCGAGCCGCCAAGTGGTCTGCGATCCAACGAACCACTTACCTGCAGCATGGCATCACGAATCGCCTCTGCTTCCAACCGGCGAACATGAGCGCTAGTCAACAGGCGATTGTCCGGATCCATCTCGCGCGCCTTAGCCGTCGGTGTGGCCGCCAATTGAAACGTTCGAGTGAGCGCGATTTCGCGAATCAACTTTTTGATCGACCATGCTTCGGCGACGAATCGCTTGGCCAAGTAGTCGAGCAGTTCAGGATGCGACGGTGTCTCGCCCAGCTTTCCGAAGTTGTCGGGCGTGGCGACGAGGCCGCGGCCAAACACGTGATGCCAGACACGGTTCACGATCACGCGTGCGGTCAGCGGGTTGTCCGCATGCAACATCGCCTCCGCCAATTCCAATCGACCGGAGTTCTTGGTCGCAAATGGCTTGGCATTGATCGCCTCGAGGAATCGGCGCGGTACGGTTTGAGCCGGTTGCTTGTGATTGCCGCGAACGAAAAGCGGGCGATCCCTGGCTTCGGCCTCAATGACTCCTGGCGCACGCCGTGGCACTGGCACCTCGGCCTCGAGTCGGCGATATTCCTTCACCATATCAGCGACTTTCGGTGACTCGTCGAGCGTGTTTGGCAACAATCCTTCGTGCACAAAGTAGCCGAGAAAATTAGCCTGCTCATCAGTCATTTTGCCGCGCTGCCAGGCCCGGATGCTCTGTCGCAGCGCCCCTGCGTAACGTTTAGCCAAGCGCTTGGCATTCCTCGGATCGCCTTTAGCAAAAAGTGGTGCAACAAATTCAGCCGGTTCCTCACGTGGAGCCGGTTGTCCCTTCTGGACCACGATGACATCGCTCACACCAAACCATGATTTCGACTTGTTCAGGGCGAGAATGGCCTGTTCGCCTGCGGTGGTGACTTCCAGGTGAACGTCATCACCCTCCCAATACTTGATGCTCCACGATTGCCAGCGCCACTTGCCGTCCTTGAGCCGTGTCACCGGATATACCGTGCCATTTCGGGTGTAGTTTTGAACCACATAACGCGCCATGACATCCCCTCCACCTATGACGCGAACAAAAAGGGACTGCCCGGGTTCCACACGAAATGACGGCGAGCCAAGAACCCCTACGTGCTTGTCCGAAAGCAGATGTGAATAAACGGCAGCAGGTAAAATATTTTCTACGATTCGAGCACCGCTTGGCGAAACGCGAAACGCGCCAGCCTTGGCCACCGTGCCGTCCAAGCCGTTGCCATCGAGCACCCATTCGTTTAGTGGATCGGCATCCTGCCCAAGCTGCCAGCGCTTGGCATATTTTCGTGCACGCTGTTCATCGAGTGCCTTTTTGCTTTTTGAAAAATCATTGGCAAGTTTCTTCCAATCTTCGGTGAATTTTTCGCCCTTAGCCAAGCGCAACTGGTTCCAAGCATGCAACGGATTTCTGAAATCCTTGGCACCCTCAATAGCTTTTTTCCACTCTGCGCTTGGCTGAAGGATTTGCTCTGAGATTGTGCCTGTTTCAGTCAACCACTGCTCGGCCAGCGCAGCGCGAATTCTGGGTTTCAACCCGGCCAATTTAGCCTTGTTGGTTTCCTGTCGGGCAGACGTATCGATATTGACCGTCGCCGGCCGGCAACTGGTCATGATGCTGTAAAACGCGTGGTAATCCTCCTGGCTGATCGGGTCGAATTTGTGGTTGTGACATCGAGCACACGAAACTGTGAGACCAAGGAACGCCTTGGACACAACATCGATCTGATTCTCGGTTGTCCGCACCAACTCGTCGAGCGCATCCGTCGGAGCAAAGCCCTGCAACACGAAACGATAATGAGCCGGACCGATCGCCGATTCATTCAGGCCAAGCTTCATGTTGAGACGAGGTTTAAGCAACAGGTCGCCGGCAATGTGTTCGCGCAACAACTGATCGTACGGCACGTCGTTATTGAACGCGCGGATGAGGTAGTTACGATACTGGTTGGCATTCGGGATGGCAGGATCACCCTCGCTCCCAAGTGACTCAGCATAGCGCACCCAGTCCATCCAGTGCCGTGCCCAGCGCTCACCAAAATGGGGCGAGGCGAGCAATCGCTCGACAGCATTCACGACGGCCGGCCGGCGATCACCCTCAGCAACCTGCACAAACGCCGCCGTCTCCTCCGGCGTCGGTGGCAGGCCAGTCAGCACGAACGACAGGCGGCGAATGAGCGCGTGTGGTTCTGCGTTGCCCGCCGGAGAAAGCCCCTCAGTCTCCCACTCGGCCTGAATGAATTTGTCAATGTCGGTTTGAGCCCAATCGCCCTTCACACGCGGCGGCACAGGAGAACGAACGGGCTGAAAACTCCACCATTTCTTTCGCTGCTCGCGAATAGTCTCCCACGAGATGGCTTTGGCAATGTCCTCGCTGCTGGGCTTCTTGACTCGCGGGTCGGGAGCCCCCATCGCAATCCACCTCTCGAAGTTTCGGACGATGACCGGAGACAATCTCGGGCCGTCCTTGGGCATCTTGATATCCTTCTCCTCATGGCGGATCGCCCGGAGCAACAGGCTCTCATCCGGCTTGCCGGCGACGATCACCTGCCCGCTATCACTGCCCTTGACCAAGCCGCCCCGCCAATCCAGCGCCAGCCCGCCCTTGGCCTTGTCGCTGCTGTTGTGGCACTCGTAACAATGCTCGGCGAGGGCCGGTCGAATATTTTTCTCGAAAAACTCGACCTGCTCCGTCGTGGGATTAGCCAGCAAGCCAACTGCCGTGAAACCAAAAGACAGTAGTAGGCATTTAAAAAGCTGATACATCAAGGACGATTAGATGACAGCCTCAGGAAATTCGCAACTGAAAAGGCAAAGTGCCCATCAACGTTGCCGCTGCAAAATAAAACGCAGACAGCAGACAGTGACTTCAATTTATTCGGCGGGGAAACCTGCTCCTGGAGATGGCTCAGCCCTTCTTGTATTTTGGGTTATGCAAACGCACTGGATCCTCTTTGGGATCCTCCGGCGTGACCCCGACAACCAGATCAAAACCGACGGTCAGTTCACCAGTCTTTGATCCCTTCAAGGGCTTGAACTCCTTAATGAGCATGCTCCTCAAATTAGGATCCTTGATCTCATTGATGGGCCCATCCTCCTTGACCTTTGGATCGCCCTTCACATAAAGCTGCGTGGTCAACACCCGATGCTTGCCCCTGATCACGGCGAAATGAATGTGTTGCGCCCGACCTCCATATGGGGGCGGCTTGACAGTCCTAAAGTAATATTCACCGGTACTTCCGGTAAGGAACCTTCCAAAGCCTTGAAAGTTCTTGTCTCTTTTTGAACTTTTCGCAGTCTGCGAGTGAATATAAACACCCTGACTGTCTACCTGCCATAATTCCACGATGGCGTTCCTGATGGGGTCTCCCTTACTATCGAGGATTTTTCCGCTGACATGGGCCACCTCACCAACTGCGGGGGTAATGGAATCGTTGATACGAAGAAGGTCGTTGTCAGTGTCCAGGGGAAGATGATCCGGGTATAGAGGACCTTCGGTTTGTCTGGGCGTCAAAGTGAGTGCCTCCGCGAAAGCACCTCTAACCGTCCAGAATGCGGTGGTCCCCAGGGCCGCTTGCTTCAGGAAACGACGTCTGCCGATGATGTTCAGGTGTACATGTTGCAACATTTTTTTTCGAGCTTGGTTTAATCCGATCGCTTTATTGCTAACAAAAAAACTACACCGTCAATAAAGCTTGTCCAACAACTTCTTTGTGCCAATTACAGGGGGTTAATTGTCAGCCACAAGAGATGCCAACACCCTGCGGGTTCCCTTGAAAGCGCGGCGGCCGTGCATGGCGACGTAGTTGTCGACCAGCGCAAGATCGCCTGCCTGCCATGGGATATCGAAAGTGATTTCGTCGGCGATGGCACTGGCTACTCCAACGTCCGCAGGGTTGAGCAATGTACCATCGCCGAACATGATCGCCCTGGCCGGATCGTTTCGGGTGTCTTTCCAGCCATTGAAGGCGGCGATGAGCTGGTTAAAAAAACTGGCACGCCCATCTCCAAGATCGCGCACGGCAGGGAGCACCGGCGTGGTGGCGCGGAGATCGCCATTGGGATGCCATTCCCAAGAGTAACTTAGCTTGGCCAAGCGCGCCTCGGCGGCTTCGCGGTTGTCCACGCTGAAAGTGCTTTGCCAACTCCGCCCCATGCCGGACGACTCGTCGGCTTCGGCCGGCATGACGTTGGAATATTTCAGGCCCCTGGCCTGGCAGGCCTCGGCGAAGTCGGGGCGCTGTTCGTATAGGCGTTTCCACAAAACATCGGAGCGGCAAATCGGCGTCGCGCCTCCCTCGTCAGCAGCCGTTTGGCAGAAGAAAAAAAGTTTACTTGGATAAACCGGCGTCTGCGCCAGTTCATGATGAAGAAAGATTGTGATATCCGATGGCGCTTCGTTGGCAGAAAAAACTCGTTGCGTGTAGTTGATGCGATAGGCGTTCGACAACGAATCGACGTAGGAGAAATTCGCGAAATTGAAAGCACCAACGGCCGCATCGAAATCCTCCGGCTTGGCCAAGGGCAACCCGCGAACCAAGACAGCTCCGTGCTCAAAAGCCGCTTTGGATAATTCGTCAGCAACTCCCCTCGCCCACTCGCAACCTTCGGACAGGGAACATTCCGGCGCGTTAATCAACAATGGAAACGGCTTCCCGCCGTACTCGTGTTGCCCCGGGATGCTGAAGAGATTCATCACGTCAAAAACGATAGCGCTTGGCTTCCTCGTAAGGCTTCATTGACTCGACCTCTTTCCCTGAACGCTCGATGTAATCCTTCATGAACTGCTCAAGCGCTTTGGGTGAACCACGTTGATCTAACGCCTCCAATGCAAAATCGTTGTACTCCACCATCCACGTCGGAAGTTTTTGCCGGAGCATTTCAAGCGCCTCGTTGCCCAACTTGAAAGCCGCCCCTTGATCTTTGTACGGAAGTAAGTTTTCGAGACAGAACGGATCCTTTCTGAGATCGTAGAATTCCTCAACCGTCCGGTGTTCGAGATGATACACGCGCTTGGCCAGGCCGGGGTTCTTCTCTACCTCCTTCTTCATCGCCCGATACGTTAAACCTGCCATCGACTCGGCCCGATACGTGCGTTCGCCATCGGACCACGCGTTAAACAGGTAAGCGTGATCTTTTGTGATGATCGAACGCATCGGATAAGGATTGCGACCGTGGATGTGATGGAACTGCGCAAAGATAGCATCGCGACCACTCTGCTTTTCTCCCTTCATCAAAGGAAAGAACGAACGGCCATCCAACTTCTCTGGCAGAGGCAAACCGACCGCTTCAAGCAATGTTGGCAACAGGTCAACCACCGAAATCATGTGCCCGAGATCTATATGTTGTTTTTGAATTTGCTTGGGCCAACGAATGATCAACGGCGTGCGGGTGCTTTCGACATAGCAATTCGATTTGGCGAAAGGCGCGGACATTCCGTGATCCGAAAGGAACACGACGATCGTGTCGTCGGCATTTTTCGTTTTGGCCAACTCCGAAAGAATCTCTCCCACCATGTCATCCAGTCGCCTTGCCGAGGTGCAGTACCTTGCCATCTCCTTTCGCACATCCGAAATGTCGGGAAGGAATCCCGGCACCTTCACTTCGCTGGGCTTGTAAGTGCGCGACGATTTCATTCGCTCAAAATGTGGTGCGTCAGTTTTTTCACTACCGTAGGGCCGATGCGGATCGTGTGAACTCGCCATCAAAAAAAACGGCTGTTTCGAAACTTTAGCCATTTGAAAAAACGATTTGGCGAACCGCCTATAAACCTCCGGATCACGTCCCCAACGGTTTTCATCACCCGCCCCCTGCCATCGATAATTCACTGACCAATGAAAAACATCCTGCTGCCTCAGCGGCTTCCCAATCGTCCCGCAGAGATACCCTTCCTCACTGAGAATCGCAGGTAGAGTCGGCGTGCCGGGGTGAACTCGCTGAAATCCTTCCGCACCGTTGTTCTGAGAATACAACCCCGTAAGCATCACACTGCGCGAAGGCGTGCAAACCGCGATATTCACATATGCGTGCTCAAACCGAATCCCTTCAGAGGCCAGGCGATCGATGTTCGGCGTAATATCCGGAGCAGCACCGCCAAAACATCCGGGCGTATCCCAGTTCATATCGTCCGCAACAATCATCACGATATTGGGGCCCTTGATCGGTGACCTTTGCTGTGCCAGGGCAGTGATACACATACCAAACACACCGATCGTACAAACAACAAATCGAACAGAAAAAAACATGCGGTCAAAAGTTTGGTCAAGCGCTTGGCCAACGACAAGTGGATAAAGTCCACCCAGGCCAGGATGCCTTACGGTTGTCCTCCGTTTTCCCCTGGTTCGTTAGAGGGAATCCCGATCGCTTCCCGGCACGCACCCGGCTTTAAGCACCACTTGCTCACGCTGTGCCGGTGCTCACACTCCCTAGTGCACCGGTACAAACGCCGCTTACTTCCCGTCAGTTTGTAATTATTCACCCATCTTGGGTTAGCATCACCTCACTACTCGTGACTGCCTTACGTTCGTCACTCACATCAATATACCATACAGTGGCGTCCTGCGGAGGAGCTGCCCCGTGGATTTTTTGGCCATCGACGATGAGCGGTACTGTAGTCCATGAGCGCTTTCCGTTTTGTTCATGCAGACCACTAGTGTAATGGAGATTGGCACTAAGTAGTTTGGTCGAAGACTTCACTGTCGAGGAAACCCTGCCCTCTTTAATAATCGGCCGAGCGACCAACGGCATCGGTTTGCCTTTGCGAATATATTGGTCCACAAACAGAAAGAATTCTGGGAAATCAAAAATGTGCCCGTGCTTCATGCGAAGCTGAATGCTGTAATTCTTTTCACTCTGTACCAGCTCACAAGTCTTCGCGTAGCTATCCATCGGATAGGCGAAATCATTAGTGCCGTTCAGGAACATCACAGGCATTTTCGCAGAGCCTATGTAGCGGGAGGGATCCCAGAGCCGATGCCACTTGTCCGACTGCAGCTGCGTCATCTTGCCGAATTCCCCCTTCTTCCATGCGCTGTTGTCGCGTAAAAAACCGCAGCCATAAACCGGCATGGCCACTGTGAACCGGTCATCCACCCCGGCCACAATACAGGTAAGATAGCCGCCCCAACTGATCCCCGTCAATGCGATGCGATCGGCATCCACTTCCTTAAAGCTGCGTAGCAGTGAATGCCCTCGCACCACATTGGCCACCGCATGGTATGACCATTGGTTCTCCAAAGGTTCATCAATAGTGCCAAACTTTTCGGTGTGGCTCTGGTTCGGTCCTCCATCTGGAAGTCGTTGGAGGCCCTCACCGCAACCGGCCAAGTCCATGGCGATGGCCGCATAGCCTCGCTTGGCCCATAATTCTGCCCAATTTGCAAACGCTGCGCCCCCGCCTCCATGCACAAGCACTATGCCCGGCACATTGTCATCGCCACCCTTGCCAAGGGTCCTGGGCGAAGCGTAGTACGCGAAGACACGTGTCGGTTTACCACGATATTTTTCGCCTGCATATAAGACCGAATGCACCCCACCCTTTTGCCTCACCCACTCGAATGCTGGAACCTTCTTCAGTGCTGCCAAGTCCCACGGCATCTCCTTGGGCAACGGCAGGGATTCAGCAGCAAGACCAAGCGTTCGGCCAA
>Ga0115000_10002658_pt1 | contig 15243 bp, 15 predicted proteins | sample ArcticOcean_MG_C_6_FD_89690 | JGI IMG/M metagenome (GOLD analysis project Ga0115000, IMG submission 89690) | Marine microbial communities from western Arctic Ocean - ArcticOcean_MG_CB8_128 | ecosystem: Environmental > Aquatic > Marine > Oceanic | place: Arctic Ocean: Canada Basin | collected...
AGTTTAATATTAACACTATTTTCTACTAGCTCTCTTCTAGCTCAAAGAAAGAGTAGGGTAGTTCAGAAAGCTGATAAAGCTTTTGCTGCTGAAATGTATTTTGAAGCTGCCGAACTTTATAAGAAAGGCTATAAGAAGACAAAAAACAAAGCTATTAAAGCGGAAATATTATTTCAACAAGCGGAATGTTACCGTTTGTTTGGTAAATTCAAAAAAGCTTCTAACTTTTATAAGAAGGCTATAAAATCAAAATACGATAACGGAAATGCTATTGCTATTTTAAGATATGCTGAAATGCTGATGGTTAATGGTAGTTATGAAAAAGCATTAGAACAGTATAAAAAGTACTCCAAAAAAGCTCCTACTGATACTAAGGCCGAAAAAGGAATTAAATCTTGTCAGTTTGCTATAAATTGGGAAGCAAATCCTACTAGATATGTTATTAGTAAGTCAGATGTTTTAAGTTCCCCGAATAGTGATTTTTCTCCTGCATTTGGAAACAGAGATTACACTAAAATCTATTTTATTTCTTCTAGAAAAGGTTCTTCAAATAATAAGATTGATGAGAGAACTGGAGAGTTCTTTACTGATATTTACAGTTCATCATTGAATAAAAAAGGTAAATGGAGTAAGCCAAAAGCAGAATTAGAACCTATTAATACTGAAAATCATGAAGGGACTTTATGTTTAAATCAAAATGGTACTACTATGTTTTTTACAACTTGTCAAATAGAAAACAAGAAAGAATTAGGTTGTGATATTTCTATTTCTCAATTGAAAGGGAAATTATGGGGATCTTTAAATAAATTAGAAATCAAGGTAGATAGTAACACTACACTTGGTCACCCTACCATTTCTTCAGATGAAAAATATGTTATTTTCTCTGCAGATATGAAAGGAGGGTATGGAGGGAAAGATTTATGGATGGCTACTAAAGTGGCTAGAGGTCAGTGGAGTGAGCCAGCAAATTTAGGTCCAGCAATTAATACAGATGGTGATGAGATGTTTCCATTCTTACATGTAGATGGTTCGTTGTATTTTGCTTCTAACGGACATATAGGTATGGGAGGTTTAGATATTTATAAATCTGATTTAAATGAGAATGGCATCTATGTTTCTGCTCTTAATTTAAAATACCCTATTAATTCTTCTGCAGATGATTTTGGTATGATTGTAGAAAGAAAAAATGAAAGAGGTTATTTTACTTCTAATAGAAGGTCTTTTACAGATATAGAAGGTATTGTTAAAAAATCGAATGGTTCTGATAATATTTATATTTTTGAATTACCCCCATTAGTTTTGACTTTACAAGGTGTTATTACGGATATTAAAACGGGAGCTATAGTATCAGGAGCATCTGTTAAATTAGTAGGAGATGATGATTCTGCTTTAGAAGTAACAACTGATAATACAGGAAGTTATAATTTCGATTTGACCCCACTAACATCTTATGAAATTGTTGTTTCAAGAGAAGGGTATTTAAATAATAAAGTTTCTGAAACTACGGTAGGGATTGAAGTAAATACGGATTTAATTAAAGATATAAATTTAGATCCTATATTTAAGGATATTCATTTACCAAGAATCTATTATGATTTCTCAAAATGGGAGTTAAGAGACACATCAAAGTTAGATCTTGATAGGGTCTATGATATTATGATAAACAGTCCTGAAATTGTCATTCAATTAAATTCACATACAGATTTTCGTGGAGATGATTTACCTAACATACAGTTATCACAAAATCGTGCAGACGCATGTGTTAATTACTTACTAGATAAAGGTATCGCAAGTGATAGAATGATTTCTAATGGAAAAGGTGAATCTGAACCTTATGTTATTACTAAAGTTGATGAAGATAAATATAAAAAAGGGATATTTAAAAAGAAGATTTTTCAAGAGGGTGATGTTTTGACAACTAGCTATATTAATAGTTTGAAGAAAATTGAGTATAAAGAAATTGCTCATCAATTCAACAGAAGGACTACATTTAATGTGATTAGTCAAAGTTACGATCCATTATTTGAGAGATTATTTAAAAACAGTATTTCAAATTTCCCAAAAATTAATCAAACTAAATCTAAGAATAATATAGCAGATTTTATTTGGAAGGTAGAAAATGATACTGAATTTCTATTAACAGTATATTACAATGGTCTGATTGGAGGTAGTAAAAACATATTACCAGGGGAAACTGAATCTATTATATTAATTCCTGGTAACTATAGAGTGGTTGCTGGTAATTTTGATGGGTCAACTGAAGCTACTCCTTTTTCAGGATCTAAGGTGATGCTTGAGGGTAATGAAGCATATACACGATTTATCATTAATAATACTAATTAGAACTTGAATAAATATTAAAAAGCATCCTTTAATTGGATGTTTTTTTTTATCATAATATGAAAGAAAACAGATATAATCAGAGAGGAGTTTCTGCAGATAAAGAAGATGTACATAATGCAATTAAAAATGTAGATAAGGGTTTGTTCCCTAAAGCATTTTGTAAAATTGTTCCAGATTACTTAAGTGGAGATAAAGATTATTGTCTTATTATGCATGCGGACGGTGCGGGTACAAAATCTTCTTTAGCTTATATGTATTGGAAAGAAACAGGAGATATTTCTGTTTGGAAAGGTATAGCTCAAGATGCTTTAATTATGAATATTGATGACTTACTTTGTGTAGGTGCTACTGAGAATATCATGTTGTCTTCTACTATTGGTAGAAATAAAAACTTAATTAATGGAGATGTTCTTTCTGAAATTATAAATGGTACAGAAGAATTACTTTTTGAATATAAAAAGTATGGAGTAAATATTATTTCAACAGGAGGAGAAACAGCTGATGTTGGTGATTTAGTTAGAACCATAATAGTAGATTCTACTGTGGTATCGAGAATGAAAAGATCAGATGTTATTAATAATGCTAATATTAAGGGTGGGAATGTAATTGTTGGTTTATCGTCTTTTGGTATCGCAACTTATGAGACTGAATATAATGGGGGAATGGGTAGTAATGGATTAACCTCTGCTCGTCATGATGTTTTTTCTAAAGTGCTTGCTGAGAAATTTCCAGAAAGTTATGATCCTTCTGTTCCTGAAAATTTAGTTTATTCTGGTACTAAAAAATTAACTGATAAGATTGAAGGAACGAATTTAGATGCTGGCAAATTAGTACTTTCTCCAACAAGAACTTATGCTCCTATTATTAAAGAAATTTTAGATAAGTTTAGAGATAGAATAGATGGTATGGTACATTGTAGTGGTGGTGCTCAAACTAAAGTATTGCATTTTGTAAATAATGTCCATATTATAAAAGATAATTTATTTGCATTACCACCTCTTTTTAAAATGATACAGCAAGAATCAGACACAGATTGGAAAGAAATGTATAAGGTATTTAATATGGGACATAGAATGGAGTTGTATGTTTCTCCAGAAATTGCAGAAGATATTATTCAGATTTCTAAATCTTATAATGTAGATGCTAAAATTGTAGGTAGAGTAGAAAAAAGTAAAACAAAACAACTTACTATAAATAGTGAATATGGGGAGTTTATATATAATTAATGTATGTTAGATAAATTAAAAGCAATTAACGATAGGTTTGAAGAGGTAGAAAGATTAATTTCTTCTCCTGATGCAATGAATGATATGAAACTTTATGTTAAGTTAAATAAGGAATATAAAGAATTAGGACCTATTGTAACAGCTTATCTTGAATATAAAGATATTATTTCAAATATCACTTCTTCAAAAGCAATTTTGAAAGAGGATGATCTTGAAATGAAGGAAATGGCAAAAATGGAGTTAGACGAATTACTTGCTAGAAAAGAAGAAATAGATGAGGAAATTAAGATTTTATTGATTCCTACAGATCCTGAAGATTCTAAGAATGCAGTAATGGAAATAAGAGCTGGTGCTGGTGGAGATGAAGCTAGTATTTTTGCAGGTGATTTATATAGAATGTATTCTGCTTTTGCTTCTGATAAAGGGTGGCAATTAGAGTTAGTAGATATTGCAGAAGGAACTTCTGGAGGTTATAAAGAAATTATTGTAAATGTAATTGGTGAAGATGTTTATGGTCAACTAAAATTTGAATCTGGTGTACATAGGGTTCAGAGAGTGCCTCAAACAGAAACTCAAGGTAGGGTTCATACTTCTGCTGCATCTGTTATTGTGCTTCCTGAAGCAGAGGAGTTTGATATTGATTTAAAAACATCTGATATTAGAAAAGATACTTATTGTTCTTCAGGTCCTGGTGGTCAGTCTGTAAATACAACTTATTCTGCAGTGAGATTAACTCATATTCCTACAGGAGTTGTTGCTCAGTGTCAAGATCAAAAATCTCAACTAAAAAATTACGATAAAGCTTTAAAAGTTTTGCGTTCTAGAATCTACGAAATTGAACTGCAAAAGAAATTAGAGGAAGATGCAAAGCATAGAAAGTCAATGGTTTCGTCTGGAGATAGATCCGCTAAAATACGAACGTATAATTACCCTCAAGGTAGGGTTACAGAACACAGAATAGGATTAACAAAATATAATTTGCAAGCAACTATGGGAGGTGATATTCAGGAGTTTATTGATGAGTTGCAAATTGCAGAAAATGCAGAAAAGTTAAAAGAAGGTACATCAATATCAAGTTAATAAGATGAAAAAGATATTTATTGTATTTGTATTTTGATGATAGAAACTGTAGAAAAGAAAATGATAGTAAATGAATAGAGAAGATCTAGTACATCAAATAAAATCTAAAAGGTCTTTCCTTTGTATCGGTTTAGATACGGATATTAAAAAAATTCCTACACACTTATTGGAGTTAGAGGATCCTATTTTTGAATTCAATAAACAAATAATTGACGCTACTAAGGATTTGTGTGTAGCTTACAAGCCTAATATTGCATTTTACGAAAGTTTAGGGGTGTCTGGTTGGGTTTCGTTACAAAAAACTTTAGATTATATTCCAAAGAATATTTTTACGATTGCAGATGCTAAAAGAGGAGATATTGGAAATACTTCTTACATGTATGCTCGTGCTTTCTTTGAAAAAATGAACTTTGATTCCGTTACAGTTGCTCCTTATATGGGCTCAGATTCTGTTACTCCTTTTTTAGAATTTAAAGATAAATGGGCAATTGTTTTGGCTTTAACTTCCAATAAAGGTGGTTTAGATTTTCAGAAAATAGAAAATAAAAATGGTAAACAATTATTCGAACAAGTTTTAGAAACTTCTCAAAATTGGGGTACAGATAAAAATATGATGTATGTTGTGGGTGCTACAAGGGCCGAACAGCTTTCGGAAATTAGAGCAATTATCCCAAATCACTTTTTGTTAGTTCCTGGTGTTGGTGCACAAGGTGGTTCGGTAGAAGAGGTTGCTAAATATGGTATGAATGCTGATTGTGGGCTTTTAGTAAACTCTTCAAGAGGAATTATCTATGCCTCTTCTGATATTGATTTTGCGGAAAAAGCAAGAGAGGAAGCAGAGAAATTACAACATAAAATGGATATTCTTTTATCTGAAAAAGGAATTTAATACCAAATTTGGTATACACAATAACCTACCCATTCTTTTATTAATATTTCCCATCTTTCGTAGGAGGCAGAGTTAGGTAATAAAATATATTCCAAATCTAATGTTATATTTTTTAGAGTATAATCTGTTGAGAAGGGATCTACTTTCATGTAGTTATTAGTAAAACAGTAAGATGCTCTTTTCATGTGCCATGAGGAAGTGATAAGTAGGATATTTATTTCTCCTTTATTTTTCAAAAGTTCAGAAGTAAACTTAGCATTCTCCCAAGTGTTTCTGGATTTACTTTCAGTTATTATATCCTCTTTAGGGATATCACATGTTAGTAGAAAATCTTTGGACCAATTAGCTTCTTTGTATCCTTCATTTATCAATTGTCCGTTACCACCGCTAATTATTATTTTTTCTATTTTCCCTAGCTTATAAAGTTGAATGGCGTAAAATAATCTATCTCCCGAATCATTCAACTCTATTCTTTTGTCCCTTTCATCATAGCCTGAAAATCCTCCTAAAACTACTCCGTAATCATATTTTTTTTGGATTTCAGAAACTGAAATAGGATTTTCTTCCCAACATCTGTAGGCTGTGTCTAATATATATCCATTACCAAAAAACCAATATACACAAACTGATATTATAAGTAGTGTCTTTCTTTTTTTCTTGAAAATTAAGGAGGATATAATGAGTAATAAAATCCAAAAAGTTGGTTTTATTAGAAATAATAATATTTTAGATAGGATAAAAAACATGTTTTTTTTTCGTTTTCAAATATAGTTTTTATATTTTTAAACTTTATATGAAAGAAGATTTTTTGCAATATATATGGGAGAATTCCTTATTTAAATCTGATAATTTAATTTCTTCAGAGGGAGAAAGTATTATCATACATGATATTGGAGTCAGAAATAAAAATGCTGGTCCTGATTTTGTGAATGCTGAGATTACTATTAATGAAATTAAGTGGTTTGGAAATGTTGAAATTCATATTAAATCTTCTTTATGGAATGCTCATTCTCACTCTAATGACCCTGCTTATAATAATGTAATTCTGCATGTTGTTTTAGAAAATAATTGTAGGGTTAAAACTTTAGATAATTTTGTTATTCCTAATTTAGAGATGTGAGATTTGTTATTTAAAGAAATAAAGAATAACTATCTTAATTTTATAAATAAAGAGGATTTTCCTATTTGTAATTCTCAAATAAAAGAGGTGGATTCTTCTGTTATTTCTTGTCAATTAGCTAAAGTTTTGCAGGAGAGGTTATTGTATAAGTCTGAAATAATTGAGAAGTTATTGGTGGATACCAAACAAGATTGGGAGTCGGTATTATATGTTTTAATTTTAAAATCCTTTGGGTTGAAAGTGAATAGTTTACCAATGGAAATTTTATCTAGACTTCTTCCTTATTCTGTTATCAGAAAGCATAAAAATAATATTTTTCAATTAGAGTCTTTATTTTTTGGGGTAGCTGGTTTCTTAAAATCTCCTAATGATGTTTATTCTGACACATTAAAGAAAGAGTTTACTTATTTAAAACATAAATATAATTTGGAAGAAATGGATGTTTCTTCTTGGAAGTTTTTAAGATTGCGTCCTGCAAATTTTCCAACTATTCGTTTGGCTCAGTTGTCCGTATTATTTTCTAATTCGGAAAGTTTGTTTTCTAAATTTAGAAATTCTAAATCAGTAAAAGAAATAAAAAAATTATTCAATGTAGAAGTATCTGTTTATTGGGAGAGTCATTATGTTTTGGGAAAGAGTTCTGTATTAAAACCTAAGAGATTAGGTTTGTCTACTGTTAATGTTATTATTATAAATAGTATTGTTCCTCTTTTTTATTTATATGAAAAGATTCATTCTGAGAATTCTTCTTTATCAATTGATATTTTAAAAAAATTAAAATCTGAAAAAAACACTATAGTTTCTAAGTTCAAACAGTTTCCAATTAAGTTAAATACGGCAGCTAAAAGTCAGTCTGTAATTCATCTTTATAATAACTATTGTTCTCAAAAAAAATGTTTAAATTGCGATATCGGAATTCATCTATTAAAACACTAATGAAATTATTTAAGATACTATTTGAAAAACATTTTTTTGGTGTTAGTTCTTGGTGGGCCTCTAAATTAGGAATTAAGTCCTCTTTTATTAGATTGTTTTTTATTTACGGAGCGTTTGCTGCTCATTTTACTATTTATATTTATTTAATTATGGTTTTTATTCTAAAGATTCGAAATCATTTTAAGTACAGAAGAAAAAGTGTTTTTGATTTATAGAATATGAAAAAAACAATTTACTTTTCAGGAATTTATTTTGCCTTATTTTTATCTATCTTATCAGGACAACTTTTTTATTGTTGTAAGTTTTATTACCTTTGCTTATGCTAAATTGCTTATCACAAATTTCAAAACTAAATCATGTGTTTAATCTATAATGAATAATAGAAAACAATTTCTAGGTGTATGTGTTTGGTTGTCAGATAATTTCGGATTAGATTTAGGGGGTGTGAGAATTGTATTCATGGTTGGAATTCTTTTCTTAGGGTTGTCTCCTTTACTATATTTTCTTTTATACTTAATTAAACCAAAAAAATACTAATGAAAGTGTTAATCACAGGCAGTAATGGTCTATTAGGTCAAAAACTTTTACATAAATTAAGAGAAGATAGTTCGGTAGAATTAATTGCAACTTCTATAGGTGAAAATAGAGTTTCTGAAAAAGAGGGGTACAAATACATCTCTTTAGATATTACTAATCAGAAAGAGGTTGAAAGAGTTATTTTATCTGAAAAACCAAATGTAATAATAAACACAGCAGCTATGACTAATGTAGATGCTTGTGAAGACAATAAAGTGGAGTGTAATGCACTTAATATAGATTCTGTAAGATACTTTTCAGATAGTGCTATTAAAATTGATGCTCACTTTATTCATATTTCAACAGACTTTATTTTTGACGGAGAAAATGGCCCTTATAGTGAGGATGCTGTTCCTAATCCATTGTCTTATTATGGGCTCTCTAAGTTAAAATCGGAAACTATTTTATTGGAATCTACTTGTAGGTGGACGATACTTAGAACGATAATTATTTTTGGTGTTGCCGAAAAATTGAGTAAAGGAAATCTTGTTTTATGGGCGAAAGGAGCTTTAGAAAAAGGGGATCCTTTAAATATTATTGACGATCAATTTCGCGCTCCAACTCTTGCGGAAGATTTAGCAGATGCTTGTATTTTATCTTTTAAGAAAGAAAAGTTGGGTGTGTATAATGCATCCGGAAAAGACATAATGAGTATTTATGAAATTGTAGAGCAAATTGCAAAACATTATAATTATTCTACTGAAAACATGAATAGAATTTCTACCGCAACTTTAAATCAAACTGCAGGAAGACCACCAAAAACAGGATTTATTTTAGATAAAGCAAATAAAGAATTAGGATACCACCCTCATTCTTTTAAGGAGTGTTTAACAATAATAGATAAACAACTAAACAATTAAAAACTATAAAATGAGTAAAAAACTACTACTACTATTTATTACTACTTTTTCTTTTCTAACTTCTACTTTTTCTCAGTTTGATGTTAAGGAAAAAATCACAAATTTATCAGAGGATATTAATGATGGGAAAATATCTCTTATTGTTTCAGGAGGAGAAGTTCCTTATGAATATTTTTGGTCTAATTCTTCTACTCCTTTAACTTCTCATTTTGCAGAAAAACTAACTGAGGGTGTTGAATATTCTGTAACTATTACAGATGCTAATGGACTGAAGACAGAAAAGAAGTATATTGTTGAAACAGAGTCATTTCAAGAAGATATAAATAATGCATTTATACCAGTTGTAAGTTTTTTGGATAAAATAATTTTTTGGGATCCATTTTATTCTTTGGGTTTATATGATAATATAATCAGAGATTCTTCTGGAGAAATTTTGAAAAATGAAAATGGAACAAATAAAACGACTAAAATACCAATTGTTGTAGTATGGTTAGTTTTAGGAGCTATCTTCTTTACAATTCGAATGAAATTTATAAATATTAGAGGTTTCAAACATGCTATATCTTTAGTTAAGGGAGATTATGATGATCCGAATGATAAAGGAGAGGTTTCACACTTTCAAGCTTTAACTACTGCACTTTCTGCTACGGTTGGTTTAGGGAATATTGCAGGGGTGGCTATTGCAATTGCTGTAGGTGGTCCGGGAGCTACTTTTTGGATGATTATTGCTGGTTTGTTAGGTATGTCCTCTAAGTTTGTGGAATGTACTTTAGGAGTTAAATATAGGAAAGTAGATGAAAATGGAGAGGTTTCAGGAGGTCCTATGTATTACCTGAGAGATGGTTTGGCTAAATATAATGCAGGAGGATTAGGAAAAGTATTGGCCGTTTTATTTGCAATACTTTGTATTGGAGGTTCTTTTGGTGGTGGTAATATGTTTCAGGCAAATCAAGCTTACGAAATTTTAGGAGCTCAATTTCCAATGATGGCAGATAACGGTCCTTTGTTTGGAGTTGTTTTAGCAATTTTAGTAGGAGCGGTTATTATTGGAGGTATTAAAAGTATTGCAAATGTTACAGATAAAATTGTTCCTTTTATGGCAGTGTTATATGTTGGAGCAGCTTTAGTAGTTATATTCGCAAATTTCGGTCAGATTGGTACTGTTTTTGCATTAATTTTTGATGGTGCTTTTAATTCGGATGCTGCATTAGGTGGGGTGATTGGAGTCTTGATTCAGGGGTTCAGAAGAGCTGCTTTTTCAAATGAAGCGGGGGTTGGATCTGCTTCTATTGCTCATGCTGCTGCAAAAACAAGTGAGCCTGTTTCGGAAGGGATTGTTTCTTTATTAGAACCGTTAATTGATACAGTGGTTATTTGTACTATGACTGCTTTAGTTATTATTATTACTGGTCATCATGTTGATACTGGTGGATTAGGTGGCGTACAATTAACATCTTCTGCATTCGGTTCAGTTATTTCATGGTTTCCGTATTTATTAGTTGTAGCTATTTTCTTATTTGCTTTTTCTACTATGGTTTCTTGGTCGTACTACGGTCTTAAGTCCTGGGAATATTTATTTGGAAAAAGTAAGTTTTCAGAATATTCTTATAAAATAATATTCTTAATATTTATTGTAATTGGTTCTTCTGTTAGCTTAGGTGCTGTTTTAGATTTCTCAGACATGATGATTCTAGCTATGGCATTTCCTAATATTTTAGGGTTATTATTCCTTTCTAAAGAGGTGAGGTCAGATTTAGATTCTTATTTTGCAAGATTAAAATCAGGAGAAATTAAAAAATATAAATAGTGAGTTTCAAAAATTATTTTGAATTTAATAAGAAGGAGCGAAATGGTATTTTGCTCCTTTCTTTTATTCTGATGATTACTATTGTATACTATAATAGTATGCACTTATTTCAAGAGCATACAAAAACAGATTTTTCAGAATTCGAGAGTTTAATTCCAATAGTAGAGGAAGGTTTAGATGAAAATAAAAAGGATTCTTTATTTGTGTTTAATCCTAATACTTTAAATGATCAGGGCTGGATATTGTTAGGACTTACTCCAAAACAACTTTCTATTTTTAGAAATTACAAAAGTAGTGGAGTAGTGTTTTATAATAAAGAAGAATTGCAAAAATGCTTTGCCATTTCTAAAGAGTTTATAGATAAATTTTCAGAATTTATTACTTTCCCTGAAAAAGAAATTTCTACTAAAAAGGAATTAAAAGAAATTGACATTAAAAAGAAGAAGGTTTTACTGATAATGGTGGAGTTAAATTCTGCAGATAGTATTGCTTTAATTTCAGTAAGTGGAATTGGTCCTTTTTATGCCAAACAAATTATAAAGTATAGGAATGATTTAGGTGGTTTTATTTCGTTAAAACAATTTGCTGATATTTGGGGACTTGAAAAAATAGATTTAGAAAGAGTAAGTTCTCAAATTACAATTGACACTTCTAATCTAATAAAAATTAATTTGAACACATCTACAATAGAGGGGTTATGGAATCATCCTTACCTAAACTATAAACAATCAAAGTCAATAGTTAATTACAGGATGCAACATGGTGATTATAACCTTATAGAAGATATTCAGGATATTGTATTGATTGACTCTATATTATTTCGTAAAATTGCACCCTATTTAAAAACCCATGATTAAAGAAAAATTAGATGATATAATAAGAACTATTCCTGACTTTCCGAAAGAGGGGATTAGCTTTAAAGATATCACTCCTTTACTTTTGGATTATAATTTGACAAATGACATTATTGATGCTTTTATTTCTGCTTTAAATGGAGTCAAAGTAGATGCTATTGTAGGAGTGGAGAGTAGAGGGTTTTTATTTGGTTTTTTGCTTGCAAATAAAATGGAAGTGCCTTTTATTCCTATTAGAAAAGTTGGAAAACTTCCAGGGGAAACAATAAAATATAAGTACGATTTGGAGTATGGTTCTGCAGAAGTAGAGGTGCATAAAAATGACATTAAGCCAGATTGGAATGTTGTAGTTCATGATGATTTGCTCGCTACTGGAGGTACAGCTGTTGCCGCTTCTGAACTGATTCTGCAATTAGAAGCTAGGGTATCTGCTTTTACATTTGTTGTAAATTTAGATTTTTTAAATGGAAAAAAAGAGTTACAAAAATATACAAATAACATAATTAGTTTAACAAATTATTAATATGGATTTTAGTTATAACGAAAATCAGCTGTTGATTGCTGATATGATAAAAACTTTTGGTAAAAATGAAATTACACCAAATGTTAGAGAATGGGATGATAATCAAACCTTTCCAGTTGAAGTGTTCAAGAAGTTAGGTGAACTAGGTTTGATGGGGGTGTTGGTTCCTACAGAATATGGAGGTTCCGGATTTTCGTATACCGAATATGTTATTGCAATTGAAGAGTTATCTATTTTAGACCCTTCTATTGGTCTTTCTATGGCAGCACACAATTCGCTTTGTACGGGTCATATTTTACAATTTGCTAATGAATCTCAAAAGAAAAAATGGTTACCAAAACTTGTTTCTGCTGAGTGGATTGGAGCTTGGGGTTTAACCGAACATAATACTGGTTCAGATTCTGGAGGGATGAGTACTACTGCTGTACAGGATGGAGATTATTGGATTATAAATGGAGCGAAAAACTTTATTACTCATGCTATTTCAGGGAATGTTGCAGTTGTTATTGTTCGAACTGGAGAGAAAGGTGATTCTCATGGGATGACTGCTTTTGTAATTGAGAAAGGAACTGAAGGTTTTACTTCTGGAAAGAAAGAAGATAAGTTAGGAATGAGAGCTTCCGAAACTGCTGAGCTTGTTTTTGATAATTGTAAAGTTCATAAGGATAATATTTTAGGTGAAGTAGGAGATGGTTTTATTCAGGCAATGAAAGTTTTAGATGGCGGTAGAATTTCAATTGCTGCTTTAGGCTTAGGTATTGCTAAGGGTGCTTACCAAACTGCACTTCAGTATTCGAAAGAAAGGCATCAATTTGGTAAGGCAATTTCACAATTTCAAGCTATTGCTTTTAAGTTAGCGGATATGGCTACTGAAATTGAAGCATCAGAATTGTTGATTTATAATGCTGCTTACTTAAAAAATAATGGAGAAAAAATGACAACAGAAGGAGCTATGGCTAAATATTATTCTTCAGAAGTTGCTGTTAAAGTAGCTACAGATGCGGTACAAGTACTAGGAGGGTATGGGTATACAAAAGACTTTCCTGCTGAAAGATATTTTAGAGATTCAAAATTATGTACAATAGGAGAAGGAACTTCTGAAATACAGAAAATTGTAATTTCTAAACAAATAATTAAATAAATATTTGCTGTATTAAAATCTTTTATATATTTGCAAACCAATTTTAAAACAAAGACATGATAATTATACCAGTAAAAGACGGAGAAGTAATTGATAGAGCTCTAAAGAGATTTAAAAAGAAATTCATGAAAACTGGAACTCTTAAAGAAATTAGAAGAAGAAAAGAATTCATCAAGAAGTCTCAAAGAACAAGAGTTCAGAATCAAAAAGCTGCTTATTCTGCTAAAATTTTAAGAGAAGCAGAATAAATAATATATATTTAGTAACATCATAACCTTTTTATTAGTACTTTCGTTACTAGTAAAAAGGTTTTTTTAATGCTCAAAAATAATTTTCTTCAATATTTAGAATACGAAAAGAGATACTCTTCTCATACTGTTGTTTCCTATAAAACAGATTTAACTCAATTCCATTTATTCCTCAAATCTGAATTTGATATTGAGGACATTTCGGAGGTTACTCACCATATTATAAGAAATTGGATATCTTTATTGTTAGATTCTGGTTTAACTTCTAGAACTGTAAACCGTAAAATTACAACATTAAAAAGTTATTTTAAATACCTTTTACAGGAGAGTGTATTGACAGAGAATCCAACTAGAAAAATTATATCGCCTAAAAACTCTAAGAAACTTCCGGTTTTTATTGAAAAATCAAAAATGGATCAGCTTTTAAATGAAATTAAATTTCCAGACACATTTGAGGGAAGTAGGGATAAACTTATTATAGATCTTTTTTATATGACGGGAATGAGGTTGTCTGAATTACTTTCTGTTTCAGTTTTAGATATAGATTTAGTGAATTCGACAGTGAAAGTGTTAGGTAAGAGAAATAAAGAAAGGATTATACCCTTATCAATCAATCTGTTAAATCAAATTAAAAATTTCTCTGAAAAATACAAACTAAAAAGTTTTTTTTTCGTTAATTTTGAAGGTAAGAAACTTACATCAAAAAAAGTATATACTATAGTGAATTATTATTTAGGAAAAGTTTCAAGTATAGAGAAGAGGAGTCCTCATGTATTAAGACATACATTTGCTACACATATGTTAAATAATGGAGCGGACATAAATGCCATTAAAGAGATATTAGGTCATGCTAATTTGAGTGCAACTCAGGTTTATACTCATAATACTATAGAACGATTAAAAAATATTTATAAACAAGCTCACCCTAAAGCTTAAAAAATTATCAATTATGAAAATAGAAATTCAATCCATTCATTTCTCTCCTGACGGAGGTTTATTAGATTTTGTAAATAAAAAAGTAGCTAAATTATCTCAAATTGATGATAGTTTAATTACTTCTGATGTTTTTTTAAAAATTGACAAACCAGAATCCTCTGATAATAAAGTTTCCGAAATACGAGTACATTCCTCAAATGGAGAGTATTTTGCCAAAAAACAATGTGACACTTTTGAAGAATCTGTTGACCTTAGCGTTCAGGCATTAAGAAAACAGCTCTTAAAATCCAAAGGAAAATAACCCTTTACTAGGAGTACAGATGTATTTCTGAAAATTACTTTATTTTTTGGTTGGATTATAAAAAACTTTAATACATTTGCAGACCTCTTTCGGGGGTAAAGTTCTTTTATATAGTAAAAACTAGATAAATTGCCGATATAGCTCAGTTGGCTAGAGCAGCTGATTTGTAATCAGCAGGTCGTGGGTTCGAGTCCCTCTATCGGCTCAAAATTTATTTAACACGTAGGGGAAATACTCAAGCGGTCAACGAGGGCAGACTGTAAATCTGCTGGCTTAGCCTTCACAGGTTCGAATCCTGTTTTCCCCACGAACAGTAGATGCGAGAGTAGCTCAGTTGGCTAGAGCGTCAGCCTTCCAAGCTGAGGGTCGCGGGTTCGAATCCCGTCTCTCGCTCTTTTTTTAC
>Ga0115000_10002663_pt1 | contig 15239 bp, 14 predicted proteins | sample ArcticOcean_MG_C_6_FD_89690 | JGI IMG/M metagenome (GOLD analysis project Ga0115000, IMG submission 89690) | Marine microbial communities from western Arctic Ocean - ArcticOcean_MG_CB8_128 | ecosystem: Environmental > Aquatic > Marine > Oceanic | place: Arctic Ocean: Canada Basin | collected...
AGCTTGTTCTCGGTTCGGATGCCGAGCGCTTGGTGCTTGTTAAGTTCTAGGCTCACCAAACGCCGGCGGTTCTAATGTTTTGAACTATTTATTGGCTATCCCTGTGCGTCGGCTCGCATCTGGTTTAGGATGTCACGAATCGCCGATTCGAGGTTTTCAATCGGGACCCGAACCTGTTCCATAGTGTCTCTGTTTCGAATAGTGACTGCGTCGTCGTCAAGAGTGTCGAAGTCGACAGTGACACACAGAGGCGTGCCTATCTCGTCCTGTCGGCGGTAACGTCGACCAATGCTCTGCGTATCGTCGTACTGAGTGTTGAAGTGCAAACGGAGAAGGTTGTGTACGCGCTGCGCTGTCGGGCTGAGGGTGTCCTTCTTTGAAAGCGGAAGCACTGCGACTTGGAACGGAGCGATGTCGGGGTGGAAGCGCAGAACAACCCGCATTTCCTTGCCTTCGCCCTCTTCGTCGTAGGCATCTGCGAGGAACGCAAGTGCTGAACGATCGGCACCCATAGAAGGTTCGACAACGAACGGAACGTATCGTTCCTTCTTTTGGTCGTCGAAGTAGGAAAGGTCTTTTCCACTCTTCTCCGCATGTGCTTTGAGGTCGAAATCTGTTCGGTTTGAGATGGTTTCGAGTTCGCCCCAACCCCAAGGGAATTCGTACTCGACATCGGCGGATGCCTTCGAGTAGTGAGGGAGTTCGTCGGCTTCGTGGTTACGCAGCAGGAGCTTGTCACCTCGAATACCGTACTTTTTGAACCAGTCCATTGAGAAGTTCATCCAGTAGTCGTGCCACTCTTCGTCGGTTCCAGGCTCGCAGAAAAATTCAAGTTCCATCTGTTCGAATTCACGAGTTCGGAATGTGAAGTTACCGGGAGTGATTTCGTTACGGAACGACTTACCTAGCTGTGCGATTCCGAATGGAATTTTCTTGCGAGAAGTGGTCTGCACGTTCTCGAAGTTTACAAAAATCGCCTGAGCAGTTTCGGGGCGCAGGTAGACCGTTGCGCTGGAGTCTTCAACAGGGCCCAAGAAGGTCTTGAACATAAGATTGAACTGTCGAGGCTCGCCGAATGCACCGCCACAGTTTGGGCATACTTCGCTTTCGAGCTGGTCCTGACGATAGCGTTTATTGCAATCCTGACATTCGACGAGTGGGTCGGAAAAGCTGTCGACGTGTCCTGACGCTACCCAAATGTCGGGGTGCATGAGAATCGACGCGTCCATACCGACAACGTCGTCACGTTCGCGCACCATTGACTTCCACCAGACGTCTTTTACGTTGCGTTTGAGTTCAACTCCGACCGGGCCGTAATCCCAAACGCTGGAGAGTCCTCCGTAGATTTCGGAGCTCTGGAAAACGAATCCACGTCGCTTTGCTAGTGAAACTAGAGTGTCAAGAGAAGTACCGGTAAGAGTGCGCTTGGCCAATTGAAATGCTCCTGTAGTCCACGTCGGGCTGACGTGTCCACATTAAAAAATGCGCCCGCAGGCTGCGGGCGCTAACTAAATTCTACAGTTGGAACGTGAGAATGACAGTCGAATTCGTCGGCAAGAGGATTTCCTGTGTTCTATGATTCGCCCATCAGGCACGTGTGCCGTTTTCTTTAGGACAAGATGAGAACCGGGGAGTTCACTAATTATGGCTAGCGCGATGGCAGGACAACTTCAGGACAAGGTCGCATTGATAACTGGTGCGGGACGAGGCATCGGCGTGGGAATCGCAAATGTTCTCGTTGAGCGGGGAGCCGCCGTAGCTGTTTGTGATATTGACGGCGCTGCGGCTGAAGAGACTGCGAATGCAATCAACGCAGCGGGCGGCAAAGCGATTTCGGGAGCAGTTGACGTAACTGATCCAGAATCTTTGGATCATTTCGGTGGCAGAACAATTTCTGAACTCGGCGGAATCGATATTTGTGTGCCGAACGCCGGTGTTATTGGTGGTCGTGGCTTCGCCGATCGGAAAGACTTCACTAAGCAGGATTGGGATATGACGTTCGCTGTGAACGTACAGGGAATGACGAACACGACCGACGCCGTGAAGGCACACATGAAAGACCGTGAGCAAGGCAAGATCGTTGTTATTGCTTCACATGGTGGTCGCAAGCCACGCGGAATTGGTGACAAGGGTCGAGGCAACGCACAGCACCCGTATTTGGTTTCAAAGGCGGCTGCGATTCAGTACACACACTTGCTGGCGATGGAGCTTGGTTCTTACAATATCAACGTGAACGCTGTTTGCCCGGGTAGGTTGTGGACGCCAATGTGGCAGGCGATTGCTCAGAACCACAAGGATTTGAACCCCGATTTTGCTGAGATGACTCCGTACGAGATTTTCATCGACCAAATCAAGGCGATTATGCCGTTGGGTCGAGAACAGACTCCTGAGGACATTGGGAAGTGCGTGGCGTTCTTGTCATCGGACGACTCGAAGGAAATAACGGGCCAAGCAATCAACGTAAATGGTGGTGCAGCGTTCGATTAGGTGTCGCTGGCACGTTTAAATAAAAATATTGCTGATTTGCAAGCGGTGATGAGTTCGAAACAGCCAGTAAGTTAAAGATTCAGGTAGTGAGAAATATGAACGATCGCGAGTTGATGTTTACCCCGGCGCACAAGCAGCGCCAAATGATTGTTGATGGCGAAATTTCGTCGGTTGAAATGACTAAGGCTTCGTTACGTCGCATCGCCGAGTTGGAGCCCCAACTAAACGCATTCATCACTCTTGATGAGCAGGGCGCTTTGGCCGCGGCTAAGGCTGCTGATGAATCACTCACCACCGGATCTACACCCGGACCTTTGCACGGTGTTCCTATCGCTGTGAAGGACCTCGAAGTCACCAAAGGACTTCGTACAACTCTTGGAAGCACGTTCTTTGAGGACTGGATACCTGACTACGATTCTGTTGCGGTAGAGCGACTACGAGCGTCTGGTGCGGTGATCTTGGGCAAGACGAATACTCCTGAGTTTGGCAACCGTGAAGAGACATTCACGAACGTCGCGCCAACTTGCAACAACCCGTGGGATACGGCTCGAATGCCGGGTGGGTCAAGCGGCGGAACGGCCGCTGCGATAGCTTCGGGCATGTGTTCGATCGGTACTGGTTCAGATGGCGGTGGGTCGGTGCGACTCCCAGCTTCGTTCTGTGGAATATTTGGTCACAAGCCGACGCACGGCCGTATTCCTCGGTTTGGTGGACAAGCTAAACCGGCTTACAACTCGGCTGGAACCAGTGGTCCAATGTCTAACGACGTTCGTGACTCGGCGATCTTGAACCAGACTCTTGCCGGGTTTGATGCCCGCGATCCTGGCTCTGTGAAGGCTGATGTACCCGACTATTTGGCGAAGCTCGAAGATGGCGTCAAGGGAATGCGAATCGGAACGACGATGACGCTCGGAATTTCAGATGTGAACCTTGACGTTGCTGCTGCCGTAGAGGAATCATGGTCGGCTTTTAGTGAACTAGGCGCTAATGTCGAGCCGGTAAATATCAAGTTCGACCCGGTTCCGCGTGACGCTTGGTGGACGCTCTGGACGGCGGGGCAAGTTGCAATGTATGGGCATCTCGCCGAAGAGCGACCTGAAGACCTGATGCCTTACACCCTCGACATGATTAACCACGGTAAAACGCTTAGCGGGGCTGATGTATCGGCGGCGCTACGAGACGTTCAGAATCTTCAAATGAAGATGCACCAGTTGTTCGAAGAGTACGACCTTGTTCTTGCTCCGACTAACGCAGCTGTCGCTTGGCCGCATTTAGACCCGCCTTCGCAGATCGGAACGAAGAGCAACGATGACGAGATGGCTGGTATCAACTACGGAGCAATCCCGTTCACTATGGTTTTCAATTCCTCGTTCAACCCGGCATCTTCGATTCCGGTTGGATATGGTGAGGGCGGCATGCCGGTTGGCTTGCAGATCATCGGCGCGTATGACGACGATGCGACTGTTTACCGTGGGAGCCGAGCGTTCGAGATCGCTCGACCGTGGAGTGGGACGCGACCGCAGGTTTCGTAGGGTCTCAGGGTCGGAGCAGGACTAAACCTTCGAGCCTTGCTTTGACCAGATGTCGAGCATGTCTTTCATGTTTGGCGACATCGTTCGTAGCATCGAAACGATTGGAAGTCCGTAAGGGCAACGTGACTCGCACTGCATGCACGAATCACAGGCGGCGTGATCGTCGATCTTGGCGATAGTTGCTTCGCGGTCTTTCCACTCGTCTTCAACCCGCGAGACTTCCCACGGGAACTCAGCGAACTTGGCTGAGCCCATCGAGCGGTAGTGGTTGTACATAACGTCGGTGCCGAGCGTACCCGGAATTCCGATATCTGAAGGGCAGGGCAGGCATTCCATGCAGATGCGGCAGCGGTCGGTAGCTAAGTCCAGCGCCCACTTTGATACCTCCGCTTCTTCAGAAGCTGAGAGTGTGTAGTCTTCGAGTGCGCCGATGCTCACGTTCTGTTCCATCTCGGCTGCGGTAGTGGCTCCGGGTACAGCTACAGAAATCGGTTGGTTCATCAGCCACTTCAGAGCAAGGGGCGCAGGGAGAAGTCCGGTGGCGACCGGTTTCATGATCGTGATGCCGAGTTTGGTTTCCAACGCTAGTGGAATGAGTTCTGCAAGCGGCTCACGCTCAACAATGTTCAATGGAACGAGTAACGTGTCGAATTTGAATCGTTTTAGTGCAGCGATCAACACTGATGGGAATGTGTGACCGGTGACGCCGATGTGTCGAATTTTTCCGGCTTCGCGAGCTTCTAACAGTGCTTCTAGTGGGCCACCAAGTCGAACGTCGACATCATCGAGATCGCTCAGAGCGTGCAAATGATAGTTATCGATGTAATCGGTTTGGAGCCGAGCAAGCGACTCATTGATGTGCTGAGCTGCCTCTGCTTTGGTTTTGCCCGTCGTTTTCGATGAAACGAAGACGTTTTCGCGCTCGCCCTTGAGAGCTTTGCCGAGTTTGATCTCGGAGTCCCAGTAACCACGTGCTGTGTCGAAGTAGTTCACCCCGAGATCAAGCGCTTTGAAGACTACGCCTTTAGCGTGATCATATTCGGATGAGCCGAGCTGTGCGGCACCGAGTCCGATTGGAGCAACGTTGAGACCAGTCGATCCAAGAGGGCGCATTTTCATCTGAGAGTCTCCGTAGGACAGGTGTTGATCGCAATATGTTACGCCGACTGGCAAATTTGTTGCTACCTAAAAGTAGAGCCCATCTCCGAAACGATGGACTCTACTGTTAGTTCGATAGTGCTAGCGCAGGAGTTACCAGTCAGCGACCGATCCGTCGTTTTCGTAGTAGTACTCGCCACCAAGTTCCTTGTGGTAGCCATAGGCTTCACCATCGTAGGTCTTGGTTGCTTCAGCTTCGTCTAGCTCCACACCGAGACCTGGAGTTGTCCAGAGATCGATGTGCCCATCTTTTACTTCCCAAGGCTTCTTGAGCAGTCCAACACCGAGACCGGCGTCGACCTGTTCTTGAATTAGGAAGTTCGGAACTACAGCGTCGACAAGCATGCAAGCTGCGAGGGCCAGCGGGCCGATTGCGCAGTGGGGCATGATGTGCTGGTAGTAGACCTCAGCGTAATTAGCGATTCGCTTCAGCTCAGAAGGTCCACCGCAGTGGGCGACGTCGGGCTGGAGCAGCGAAACTGCCTGCTTTTCGATAACTTCGCGGAACTCCCAACGAGAGAGAAGTCGCTCGCCGGTCGCCAGTGGGAATGAAACCTGTTCCTGAATTCGCTTCAGAGCATCAGAGTTTTCTTGTGGCACAGGCTCTTCAACAAACATCGGGCGCATGCCTTTTATCTCGTTACAGATCTCTACTGCCAGACCCGGTGTCATCTTTCCATGGAAATCGAAACATAGTTCAACATCATCGCCGACCCACTCTCGCATCATGTAGGCGGCTTTTACGAACTCGTCGATGCGTGACGGTGGCTCGTGGGCGCGCCATGTTCCGGAGGGACCAGCTTTGTAGCCGGTGTATCCGCTCTCCTGGAGCATCGTGAGACGGTTTCTTGACTTCTCAAGACCTTCGTCGGAGAGATCACGGATTCCCCAGTGGGCGTAGACACGAATCTTGTCGCGGACGTTGCCACCCATGAGCATGTAACTTGGAACGCCGTAGTGTTTGCCTGAGATGTCCCACAGCGCTGCGTCGATAGCTGCAATCGCTGACATGTTGTGTGCGCCGCCTCGGAAGAACGAGGAGCGGTACATCTGCTGCCAGTGGTGTTCGATCCTCAGCGGGTCTTTGCCGATGAGATACTGAGCGAACTCGTCGATGGCGGCGGGAACGCTCTGGGGCTTGCCTTCAAGCGTGCTCTCGGCCCAGCCTTCGATTCCAGTGTCGGTAGATATGCGGATCAGTCGCGTGCGGTTACGCGGTGCGAACTGATCAACTCTCGTAATTTTCATTGTTTTTGGGTTTGGTCGATTGTTTCAGGTAGGAAGTTATGCAAGTGCTACAACGTGTCTTCAGGTCGATGAGTTTGGGTCTCACGAGTCGCTGAATCGCAAAGATGTTAGACGAATAGACGAGCGTTTGGGGGCGAAGTTGGCTGTGTTTGTAGTTTGACCCGCTATATTCCAAAACCTAAGATGCTCGTATGTCCACAGATATAACAGTTCCACAAACGGGTGCAGAAGTCCGACGGCTCATTCGAAAAGGTAAGTTCTTGCAGCCGACTTCGGGTGTTGCCCCTCATCATGTGCAGGCGAATGTAGCGATATTGCCCAAAGAAGTTGCGTTCGAGTTTTTGTTGTTTTGCCAGCGAAATCCTAAGCCATGTCCAGTTGTCGAGGTGATCGAAGCTGGTTACGTTGAGGCCGCTCTTACGGCTCCCGGTTCGGATATCCGCACCGACGTGCCCTTGTACCGCGTGTACAAGAACGGCGAGATGGTCGATGAGCCCCAAACTCTTGAGTCGCACTGGCGAGACGATCTTGTTACCTTCCTACTTGGGTGCAGCTTCTCGTTCGAGCATGCTTTGATGGCGAACGGAATCGATTTGCCGTACTACGGCACCGAACGCAATGTGCCGATGTTTATTACCGATATCCAAACTGAAAAATCGGGTGGATTTGGTGGTCCGATGGTGGTTTCGCACCGCTGGATTCCGCAGGGCAAAGTAGTTCGTGCCGTGCAAGCGACTTCACGATTCCCGAGTACGCATGGCGCACCGATTCACATTGGTGATCCTTCCAAGATCGGAATATCAGACATCACCAAGCCTGATTTCGGCGAAGTGTGGGAGCAGGGCAACGAGGACGAAGTTCCCGTGTTCTGGGCGTGCGGAGTGACCCCGCAATCGGTGGCGATGGCGTCGAAACCGGAGCTGATGATTACGCACTCACCGGGTCACATGTTCGTGACTGATCTAATGGACGAAGACCTGGCTGTTATCTAGCCATCCCTGCGGTCTGAATCGTACTAAACCCTTCTAAAAGTTCGTGGTAACTCATGCCTGAATCTTCTGTATTCACCAAGATCGAAGACATTGTTCTACAAGACGATATTCGCGGGATGAAGGCGTTGCGTGAGCACATGCCCGAAGGTTGGCTTGAGTCGTCGGCGCAGTTGCTGCTCGATCATCCTGGCAAGGTGCTGATTGCGACGGGTTTTTATATTCTTCGAGCTGGAGAACCAGAGACCGATGGGCCTCCCGGTGCTGTTGCTATTGGTGAAGCATTGAAATCGCTTGGTAACACGGTCGCCTATGTGACGGATGAGTTGTGTTCTACGGCAGTAAAGGCGATTGCTGATGATGACGAAGTGATCGAGTTTCCGATCACGAATCATCACGAATCAAGCATGTTCGCTCACAAATTATTGGTGCAGCACGCGCCATCGGCGATGGTTTCGATTGAACGGGCTGGATTGCTTGGTGACGGGACGTATCGGAACTGGAAGGGCGTCGACTTTTCGAAGTTCAACGCCAAGATCGACCATATGTTTGATGAGCACCCGTACACCGTCGGGATTGGCGATGGTGGCAATGAGATTGGTATGGGGAACATGCGGTATGTGATTCCAGATATCGAAAATTTACCAAACGATCCTTGTGTCACGACAACGACTGAACTCATCACGGCCAGCGTTTCGAACTGGGGCGGATATGGATTGATCGCTGCACTGTCACTTAAGACGGGTAAGAACCTTCTGCCATCGGTAGAGCAGGGTTACGAATGGGTGAAGGACATCGTGGCTGTGGGAGCTGTTGAAGGCATGTCGGGCGAGTCAAAGGACTGGGTTGACGCTAGGGCACCCGAAGATGACGCAATGTGCTTGCGAGACCTACACGCCTTGTTGAGTGTTGAAGGACTCTAACGTCTTCGGACTCTCCAACGCCCTTCGGTCGCTGAGAGCTGCCGTTGGGTCGCTATCTGATAGCTACTTGGCCTTTGGTAGAGCAGTTTTGATAGAGGAACTTGGCGTTCTCGTCATAGTTTCTTTGACTACGAAGATCAGTACTAGAGCGCCGAATGCGCCGATACCTGCGGTAGCCGCTGCTGCTACACCCAACGTGAGAACCTGAGCGATTCCGCCGATGGCGATCGGGCCGGTTGCTCCACCGGTGTCTGAAATAAGCCGCCAGACTCCCAAGAATTCGCCAGGGTTGTCCTTTGGCGCGAGATCAGTGCCCATAATGAGTACGAACCCGCTGGACAGGCCGTTACCGAGTCCTGCAATTAGTCCGACAGCCATAAGCGCACCAAACGAACCCGTCAGCGGAATTAGTGCTATGGCGGTGCCGAGCACGATGAATGCGGGGATGCCGGTCGACTTGCGACCCCATTTGTCCATCGAGTATCCGACGAGTGGAAATAGCATTGAATCGATGGCAAATGACGCGGCAGCGATGGAACCGATCTGGTCTTTACCAAGCCCGAGTTCTCCACCCCAAACCGGAATCAAGAATTCTCGTCCGGCACGAACGAATTGGAGAGCGATGGCGGCTACACCGGCAGTTGCAAAATCACGGCGGTGTTGAGTGACCACGGTTCCAAGTTCGGCAAATACGTTGTGACGTTGGCCTGAGCGTTTTGGCTCGATCATATTTCTGGTTGTGATTAAGACCATGATCAGCGTGAGTACGGCAACACCTGCTTGGGCGTAGAACGGTACTCGGATGCCTAAACTCTCGGCGAGGATTCCACCCATTAGGGGACCTAGGATTGTGGCGATACGTGATATTCCACCGAATAGCGAAAGCGCTCTTCCTCGAACGTCTATTGGAACTACGGTTGCGATATAGGAGTGTCGAGAAATACTCCAAAGAGCGAAACTGACCCCGGCTAACACTCGTGCCGCCATGAGCGACGAAAAGTTAGGGGATAATCCTGCCCAGACAGCTGAAATGCCGAACAGGATGACGCCTGCGATCATGGTCTTGCGAAGTCCGAGTCGACCGACAAGAATTCCTGCTGGTACATCGAAAATCATTGTGCCGATGTGGCGTGCTGCGATTACTAGACCAATGAGCCCGATAGTCGCGGCCATTTCCTCTTTTGCGAACCCAGGTAGAACTGGAATGAGGATGCCCTGACCCATCGATAGCAGAAATGAGGGCGCATAAACAGACCATACGAGCGAGCGAATGGTTGAACGAACTGAACTGCGAACTGGTGCGGTCTCAGGCGCCGGTGGCGTCTCGGGCGTTAACATATGGGGCTAATCCTAATCCAGCGCTACGAGGCGAGAGAGCGTCTGGTGGATAGAATTGACCTTCTTAAGCATGTTTTTTAGAAATCCAGTTGTTCCGACCGAATTTGCGTGGTCGAAAGGCATCCCAATTGAAATTTGATTACGACCGAACGGTTGAAGCTTCATTGTCGACTGTTTGGTGTGTGTTGACTGATCCAGCGGCTATGGAGCCGCACTTGCCGGGAACAGCGAAAGTGGTTTCGACCGGATCTAACAGCTACCGAGTTTCAATGAAGATCCGAATGGGGTTTTTACATCCGACTGTGAATGCCTATGTCGAGTTGTCTAACATCGACGAGTCTCGTGGTTTCACGATCGAACTTTCAGGAAAATCGATGGGCGCTGGGGTTTCAGGTAAAGCCGACGTGACCCTGACGAGCACCGGACACAATTCAGGAAGCACGACCGTTGAAATGGCAGGATCGGTCGAAACTTCGGGGATGTTAAAGAAGGTTGCCGACTCAAAAATCAAGGCGGCCGCGATCGGATTTCTAGAGTCCTACTTCACCAGCGTCGAGGGCGCTGATTCGTCGGATTAAGTAGCTAATTTGCCGCGCATCAGACTGCTTCGGCAGGTATTGACCTTCTAAAGCAGGACACCGTTTTGGCTTGTGTAGCCGTTGTCATCGGCGGTGCGAGGGGTGTTCGAATGATCACCGCGAGTCGCTATTTCGATGCGGTTGCCGTCTGGATCATAGATGAACAAGAACTGCTGGCCATCGTGTCTAGTTCCGACACCTTCGACGATTTCGATGTTGGCATCGCTTAGAGCTTCAGCGGTTTCTTCCAGATCGCTGACTTCGAAAGCTACGTGCTGCCTGCCATCGCCGCGTGGCCCAACCGACTGTGGAGGGTCGATAACGTGAACCATGGAGCCGTCGGGCATTTCCGTCCAGCTAAGAGTGTTACCGTCGATCTGGTGAGGGATAACGTTGATGTTCAATAGATCACGGTACATGCCCATGCACTCGGCACGATCGTTCACTGCCAAACCTACGTGGTTGATAGTGAGAAGTTTTATCTTGGACGGAGAATCGACCGTGACGTTAGTACCTGATTCGGTTGTGTAGCCAAGAGCGTCAGCGACACGAGTCGATGACCGCAGATTGCTTGCGGTGGCGAATTCGAGGCGGTTTCCATCGTTGTCGTCGATGAAGATGCACTTCTGGCCGTCGTGTCGTTCGTCGGTGTCAGTGATATTTGGGTAGCCAGAGGCTCTCAACACCTCAACTGACGAGTCGAAATCATCGACCTCAAAAGCAATGTGGGGATCGACAAGGTTTTCACCGTCGGAAGGCTCGATCAGGTGAACCATTGTTCCGTCGAGAGTTTTGGTCCAGACGATGTTAGGCGAATCGACCATTGATGGAATCACCTGTAGCCCGAGAATATCTCGGTAGAACTTCAGCGCAACGCGACGGTCCCATATTGGTATGCCAACGTGGTTGATGGTTTTGATGCTGATTGTTCCGGGCAATTGGTGATCCATTCTTTTTGGGTGATCCGAATTAGCGAAAGTATCTGAGCGTTACTTGAGTTCGACGATCATTTCAATTTCAACAGTGATGTGACCGGGAAGGCTGGCCATGCCAATGGCTGAACGTGCGTGTTTGCCGTTTTCACCAAAGATTGAAACTAGTAGGTCGGAACAACCATTAATTACTTTGGGTTGGTCTGCGAAATCTGGGGAGGAGTTGACCATTCCGAGCAGTTTGACGACGCGCTCTACATTGTCGAGGCTTCCTACATGTTCTTTCAATGCCGCGAGCAACTGGATGCCACAGAGTCGTGCGGCCTCGTACGCTTCGTCGACGGTGCGATCTGATCCAGCCTTGCCGGTGACTTGCGAGCCATCTGGGAGGTTAGGACCTTTGCCAGAAAGGTAAACGAGTTTTCCAACTGTTACAGCAGGCACGTAATTGGCGACCGGACCTGCTGGGTGAGCTAGATCAAGTTCGAGTTCTTTTACTTTAGCTTCGGCGCCCATTTACGAAATCTCCCTATTGTTACCGGTGTGTTAAATACAGCTAGACCGGCGACAGTATGCACCGGTCTCGTGTGATTTTCTATTCGGTTATCCCTATCAGGAGGAGTTTTCGGAAGGCTATGCCTTCGGTTCAGTCATCGACAATGGCTCAAGGACTTCGTCGAGTTCTTCATCTGTCAGGTCGGTTTCTCGCAGAGCGACCTGTTTGATTGTTTCGCCGCTTTCGGAAGCTACGTGTGCAAGGCGCGCTGCTTCGTCGTAACCGATGATCGGTGCGAGGGCGGTGCAAATCGCTAGCCCTTGCATGACCATCTCGGGGCCCTTGCTGGTTGCAACGAGACCGTTGATGCACTGTCGGGCGAAGTTGCGGGCTGCGGCCGCTAGTAGATCGATCGATTCGAGCAGGTTGTGTGCTGCCACAGGCATCATCACGTTTAGCTCGAAATTGCCTGACTGGCCAGCGATAGTAATTGTGGCGTCATTGCCGATTACTTGAGCCGAAACCATCGCGACAGACTCAGCGATAACTGGGTTTACCTTGCCTGGCATGATCGATGATCCAGGCTGTACCTCGGGCAACGAGATTTCGCCAATACCAGCTCGAGGACCAGAACCTAACCAACGAACATCGTTGGCGATCTTAAGCATTCCGACTGCGATCGATTTTAGTTCGCCAGACGCAGATACGGCGGCGTCGAGAGTGCTTTGGGCTTGGAAGTGATTTGTGGTTTCTGAAAGATTGAGACCGGTTAGATCCCGTAATCGAGAAATAACCCGTGTTGCGAACTCGGGGTGCATGCCAATGCCGGTTCCGACTGCGGTTCCGCCGAGTGCTAGGGCTGATAGTTCGGCGAGAGCTTTCTCAGCTCGCTTGCCGGCAAATTCGAGCTGGCCTGCGTAGCCAAGGAATTCCTGACCTAGTCGGATCGGCGTGGCGTCTTGCAGGTGGGTACGGCCTGTTTTTACCACTCCCCAGAACTCTTCGGATTTTGCCCTAAGTGAATCTTCAAGTTCTTTCAGCGAAGGAAGTAGGTTGTCTTTGATCGCTCCGGCAGCTGCCAGGTGGATCGTGGAAGGGAACACATCGTTCGACGACTGTCCTTTGTTTACATGGTCGTTGGGGTGAACGGGGTTTCGAGATCCGAGTTCGCCGCCAAGTGATTCGATTGCCACGTTCGAGATGACTTCATTTGCGTTCATGTTGGTCGAAGTCCCAGAGCCTGTCTGGAAGATGTCTACAACGAACGAGCTGTCGAACTCACCGTCGATGACTCGTTCTGCGGAAGCGATGATCGCGTTGGCGATTTCTTCGTTGAGCGCTCCTAGTTCGAGGTTTACGACGGCTGCTGATTGCTTGATTTGGCCAATTGCCTTGATGAACGAACGTCCGAGTCGCAGGTTGCTAATCGGGAAGTTCAATTCGGCGCGCCGGGCGTTTCCGCCGTAGTAAGCGTTTACTGGAACTTCTAGTTCACCCATAGAATCACGTTCGAGCCGCATGTCCTGCGAAGCCATCGTTCACTCCTGTTTTAGTGGATTTCTCGTTCGAGCATATTAATCTTTAGCGTCAGTTCCCACTGCGTAAAGCGAAACTAATGATAGTCCCGGGATGACGGTTTGAACTATTGTCGTGGGAGCGGTTTTGCAAGTGCCATTGCTCCACCAAGAACCGTTGCAGCAGCTGCCGCCCAGAACACCATCTCGATTCCGAACGCTGCTGCGATGGGACCTGAGGCAGCGGGGCCGAGAAGCATTCCGATGGCGTAGAGCGCTTGGTAAGATCCCATAGCGGTTGCCCGAACAGCGACCGGTGCGGAAGCCAACGCCATGCTAATTAGCACGGTGTTCATCATTCCTCGTCCGAACCCGTTTAGCGTCTGCAGCCCCCCGAGGGTAACGAGATCAGTCGTGATGGTCATGATCACCAACGAAATAAGGGTCGCCACTGCAGCCGCTATCACTGCCACTGTCGGGCCCCAGCGTTTTGATACCGAAACTGAAACGGCCGTTCCAGCTACCGCGGCCAGTAGTCCGGCAGTTGTTATGTAGCCGATTTCAGATTTCGAAGCCCCGAGGTTTTCGGCGTGGATCGGTAGAAAACCAAAGTTCACTCCAAACGTGACGAACTGGAGTGTGATCGCTATAGCCGACACGCGTAGGAGTAGCGGTGTTTTGAGTATCCCGAGAAGGGTTGAGAACGAGTACCGCGTTGCAGACACAATTCGAGGTTCGGGTGCTGTCAAAAGTAGAAGTGCACCGGCGAATCCGATTCCAGCTGCACCATAGAACGTGCTGTTATTTCCTAAGTATTCGGCTACGAGACCGCCGGCAAAGGTGGCCGTCACAAGTGACAGAGTGTTCACGGACATGATGACCGCCATTGCCCGGGTTGTGTTGCCTTCTGGGTAGTGGGATGCGAAGAGCACACTGATCGCCACCCAGCCTGCTGCGGCAACTCCGGTGAGCGTTCGTGCTGCAAACAGCGACCACGGGTCGGGTGATAGAGCCAACCAAATTGCGCCTAGCGCGCTAAGTACGAGAGCTAGAACTGCGAACGGTTTTCTGCCGATGATGTCGGAGCCGACGCCTATCGGAATTCGAAATAGGATTTGACCGATCGCGTATGAGGCGATGACGATTCCGACCATCTGGAGATTCGCTCCGAGCCCTTGAGCGTGCAACGGAAGAATCGGGACGTAGAGGTAAAGCGATATCCAGAAGAAATAAGTAGCTACGGCGACAGTGACGATGTAGCGCGTCGGAGATTGTCGTGGTGCAGCTGGCGCTGGTTCAGTATCCGAATCAATTGCCATGCGTTCGGCAGAAGAATTGGTCACCGTTGGGTTACCACAATAACGGTGTTAGCGTCTCTTCTTTTTAGAAATATCATGGGGTTTGGTCGTTCATAACGTCGGAACTGGCTAGCGTTAGCGGAGTAAGAATACCGCCGTGTTCCCTGGCCGGGCTGGGTAATAGGTACTAACTATCGGTATTTGCCGAATGATGAGGGGGAACTCTGATTGCAAAATGTCACCCGTTTACTTTGCGATGAACCAACACCTGGTGATGATCTACGCTACGGCGTAAGCAGCGAAAAGCACGGGATACGAGTGGCGAAAGTTCATCAGCGCCCAATTGTTGTTTGTAACATCACTCGCACCTGCAATATTCACTGTGCACACTGCTATGCGTCTCCACAGGACGAGCAGTATCCAGGTCAACTGACAACTCAAGAAGCAAAGACTGTTCTTTATGAGATGGCAGTGTACAAAGCACCGGTCGTGCTGTTTTCTGGAGTAGAACCGACGCTCCGTCACGATCTGCCAGATCTAATTTCTTATGCGAACGAGTTGGGGGGATTGAACCCACTTATCCCGACCAATGGAACGCTGCTTGCCAAGGAAAAGGTGAAGCAGCTGTCGATGCATGATTGAAGCGATCCGGAATCAGCATGGACGGCATAGAAGCTGTTCACGATAAGTTACGTGGCTCGATAGGTTAGTGGAAGTTGACTCTCTAACGCATTCATAATTCTCTC
>Ga0115000_10002664_pt1 | contig 15237 bp, 10 predicted proteins | sample ArcticOcean_MG_C_6_FD_89690 | JGI IMG/M metagenome (GOLD analysis project Ga0115000, IMG submission 89690) | Marine microbial communities from western Arctic Ocean - ArcticOcean_MG_CB8_128 | ecosystem: Environmental > Aquatic > Marine > Oceanic | place: Arctic Ocean: Canada Basin | collected...
AACAACAACAACAACAACAACAACAATAACAACAACGAGAACAACAACGAGAACGAGAACGAAGACGAACGGCATAGCTCGTCGATGGCGACGCGGTTTCTGCTTTATGCGATGGCCACGTCTGCACTCACCGTCGTGCCTCTCGCGAACGCGAAGGGCTCGACGAACGCCGCCGCGAATAGAATGAAAGCACAAACTGAAAAGGCGTTTCAGTCGTTACCGTCGAAAGCGAAAGACTTCTTCGTGTCCATGTTGTACGGTTTCGTCATTTTCTTTGGCGTTAAAATGGCGTTAAAAAGTTTCTTCGCTCCAGTCGCGTTGTTTTCTTTCACCATGTTCGTTTTGCACAAGATGAAAGTCCTGTCGTTCGGACCGATGGACATGTATGAGAGTTGGGTGCGACCGTACTTACCGAGAGAGTTTCAAAAAGACAGTTTCGCTTTCCTCCGCGGCGCGGATACGATGTCCGAAAAATACACCAAAGCGTTCTGGTCTGCCGCGCACAGAATCTTGCCGGCGTGTAATTCTTCGCACGGCGAGAAGGCTTTGATTCTGGGCATGCTTGTGGCCGGTTTAGTTTAAGCAGTAGTAGTAGATGTAGTAGTATAAGTGGTTGTATTGATTCGAAACACAGCAGTTTCAAGCAGGATTTCTTTCTTTCTTCAAGTCTGTTGTGAACAACTCAAATTTTTCTCCTCCATTCAACAGTCAGTGCAGACAGAGGCCTGCACAAGCATCATCAACTAGATGTCAAAGAAGAAGTCAAAGAAGAATAAAAGTTCCCAACAACAACAACAAACAGATAACACAAACAACCAGCGACAAAATCAGCCTCTCTCAGCATCGTTATTGGGTAAACCTGCGAGTGGGAACGTGGAGAAGAACAAGAGTTATAAAGGGAAAATGAATTACAACAACAACAACAACAATAATAATAATTACTACGGAGGAGGAGGTGGTGGCGGTGGTGGAGGATACGGAGGAGGATACGGAGGAGGATACGGGGGAGGATACGGGGGAGGATACGGGGGAGGATACGGGGGAGGATACGGAGGAAGAGGAGGATACGGGAGAGGTGGATATGGCGGCAGAGGATTTGGAGGTGGTGGCGGCCGTGGTGGAGGTGGCTTTTTCGGCCAAAAGCAGAAAAAAGTAAAAGTGATACCGGAGAAGAAAATAGCGTACGGGAAGCAAATACGACGAGAGATGGACACGGGGCAGATCTCCCAAGCGTTCGTGTGGTTTGCAAAGTACACCACGGAGAAAATTAAACCGAAAATGGGGAACATTTTGCAAACCGCCAAATCTGGAACGGTGGACGAGGAGACGCACACAAAGTTGATTTTGAGATTGTTACAGGCGAATCACGCGAAGCACGCGGCGTTTGTCGCCGAGAGCATGTCAAACGATAACTTCAAAATGTCGTTGAAGAAATTCTGCGAGATTTTAATGTCTGTGCCGTGTAGGTGCGATGTGGAAGACGCGAAGAAGCTCGTCAACGCCTTGTGTCCTTTGACGAAAGTCGTCGAGCACTCGGACGCCGCGACGGCGGGGTATTTCACGAAAAACGCGCGCTTGTTGTTGACAGAATTTTGCGAGGAGTCTACGCAAATTTTAGAGAGGATAGCGAAAAGGCCGCCGGCTGCGACTGCTCTCGTCGCCACGGCGTCGACGTGGAAAGGTGGAAGGTTGTGTCTGTCGACGAAGCCGCAGGTTGGGCCGGACGGTGTCACGAAAATTCCAACGCCAATGTCGTGCTTACAAGGCCAAATAAATTTGGACGGGAAGCGCATTTTATCCGGCGGGGATTCCGTGCTGGTTCGGAAATACGTGTCACCGCCGAAAGCTATACCCCAAGTGCGGTCGTTCGAATCCTTGCCGGATTTATCCCCGGAAGCGGCGGATATGTATAAAGAGACGAAAACGATGGGTGATGGTAATACTTTAGCTGAGAAGCAGCCACCACCACCGCCGCCTGCGCCGGACTCGTCACTCAAAGCGTCCGCAACGGCGTTTGTTCCGAAGGCACCACCATTACCATTCGCGCCGAGACCGCTCGATGCGCCCGAGGTTGAATTCGAAGAGTTTGAAGGCATCATCGAATTTGTAAATTACGAACAAACGGAAATTCACATCAACTTGGACCACGGCGAAGTGAAAGATATCATCGGTGAAGGCTGGAGCGTCGACAAGTTAGCGAACAGAGTTTCGTTTTCAAGACAGGTTGGAGCGATGCGAGATTTGCTCGAAATCGTCGATCCGACGAAGAAAGCAAAGTGCACGACGAACCCGGCGTTTCGAAAAATCTTAACCGCTGGATTCCAATACTCTGAACACGCGGAACCGGACGAAATCGATGCAAACAAAGGAGGCGTGACGCATTTAAACGAAATGAAACGCAGTTCATCTTTTGCGGAAGGTTTAGAGTCCATCGAAGAAGAGGAAGTGGCAAACCTTTGCGCGGAGATAAACGGCGGAAGATACGAACACGTCGTACGAAACGTCACCAGACAATTCAACTTGAACGAGTCGCAACAACGGGCGGTATCGGCGACTTTAGAGCGCCGATTAAGTTTAATCCAAGGACCTCCGGGTACTGGTAAAACGCACACGTCTGTTGCCATCGTTCGCGGACTGATAGATATAGGCAGAGGACCAGTACTGTGTACTTCTGATAGTAACACCGCGGTGGACAACTTAGTGGAAGGCTTGGCGCGCGCCGGCGTTCGCGTCGTTCGAATCGGTCGTACCGAAGCCGTTCGTCAAGATCTTGCGATGTATCAAATTGAGAATATGGTTCCACCTGGATGTACAAAGCACGAAGCGTACGAAGCACAAATCAGAGCCGTAAGATACGCGCAGGCCGTGTGCTGCACGTGCGCTGGTTCCGGTAGCGACTTCTTGGATCGGATTAGTTTCTCCGCGGTGATGTTAGACGAAGCCTCTCAAGTCACGGAGCCGATGAGTTTAGTGCCAATCTCGAGAGGATGTCAACAGCTTGTTTTAGTTGGAGACCATAAGCAGTTACCGCCGACTATTTTATCTCGAGAAGCCGAGCTTGGTGGATTAACGCTTTCCATGTTCGATCGACTCGTGTCCTTAGGGGTTGTGCCGTACATGCTCGACACGCAGTTTCGCATGCACCCGGCTTTGGGTAAATTTCCATCGGACGCGTTCTACGATAAACAATTGAAAAACGGAACGCCTCGAGCGATGCGACCAACACCAATTGGTTTCAATTGGCCACAGCCAAATGTTCCTATTTGTTACATCCCAACGCACCCGACAAACGCGATGGAAAACAACGACTCGAATTCGTATTCCAACAGAGCGGAAGCAGAGTTAGTATTGGCGTATTTGCGTGGTTTCTTATCCGCGCAAGAATTACGACCGAAAGATATTGGGATTGTTACCCCGTACGCTGCACAAGTTCGTTTACTTCGACAAATGATTCGCCGCGCCGGGATTCAAACCGGTGTCGATAGGAATACCGGCGAGTGCGGTATCGAAGTCTCCTCCGTCGATGGGTTTCAAGGACGCGAGAAAGAAGTCATGATAGTTTCCACGGTTCGAGCAAATACGAACAGAAGTTTAGGTTTCGTTTCCGACCCGAGACGATGTAACGTGACGCTCACGCGAGCGAGAAGAGGGTTGGTTGTCATCGGGCATGAGAACACGTTGCGTTGCGACCGAAAGGTTTGGGGACCGTACGTCCAATGGATGATAGAAAGCGGTCTAGCTTTGGGCATTAAAGGAAGACAAGAAAAAATAGCGGAAGTGAACGCCATCGAATGTGATTTAGACGCCGTTTCGCGACCTTTCGCGTTGTGATATAGAATCCATCATTAATTACTATACGTTTGTGAAACAGAAACGTTTCTTCTTTTACTACTCGTACACTTCTTTCTATTGTTGCATCTCTCTAATCTAAACATTGCTAAAGCTAAATGTAAGCTCTCTTTTCACTACCTCGAGCATCTACTTCTGGTCGTCGTTTTGCGCTTCTTCATCTTCTTCTTATTCGTCGTCGTCGTCGTCGTCTCCTTCGTCGTCGTCGTGTTGCTGTTGATGTTGCTCTTTTTTCTTGGCTTTCTTTTGTTCCTCCCATTTCTTTCTCGCCCTTACCTCGTCTTCCTTCAACGCGGCGAACCAGTCGGCTTCGGCATCCCCGGACCAGTTATCGATCAAGTCGTTCTTATACTCTCTCTGCGTGTTCATGTGCGTCTTCAACTCTTGCAACAGTAACCCCTCGTAGAATTTCTTCCTCACGTCCACCGTGGTCTCCGTCGAAGGAAGATCCTTCGGTTTCATCTTCTTCAACAAAATTTACTCTTCTTTTTTTTTTGTGGGGACAAATAAAATTTACACCAATTTGATAAAAAAAACACTTTTGCAAAATGTACATTCATCATCATATTCATCTGTTCACGACATACATATCATAGTTAGTAAAGAAAAAGTGGTTTGCGAGATGATGACTGCTTTTGGGACACACATCGTCATCGCGACGACGACGACGATATCAAAAGCATTTTACCCACTCCACCACGGGAGAAGAGGAGGAGGAGGACCATCATCGACGAATTCAACAAGAAAATGTATCCATTTGTTGTCTGTGACGAACGTGGCAAACTCTTTTTGTGGGCAGCTTAGAAGACGAAGAATAGAACAACAACAACAACAACAACAACAACAACGACGACGACATCGAGATCGTGCGCTAGAAACGAGATCGTCATCAGACAACGAGAACACAGTCACAAATACGAAAGGGAAAATGTTGAAATGGTCGGACATAGACGAGAAAACGAAGGAGTTACCGGACGCGTCCGTGGCGAAGAAGATGCAAATAACTGGTGTGCACCACGTGGCGATTATCGTCAAAGATATGCAACGAACGATGGATTTCTACCAAGGCATATTAGGATTAGCGATTAATCCTGCGAGGCCGAAAGATAAGTTACCGTACGATGGGGCCTGGTTATGGATTGGAGACGAGATGATTCACATAATGGAACTACCGAACCCAGATCCGGACGACATCGAGTCTCGACCGACGCACGGCGGCAGAGATCGACACTTTTGCATCGGATGCATGGACATACAGCCGCTGATGGATGCTTTAGATGCGAATAAGATTGAATATACGAAAAGTAAATCGGGCAGACCGGCGATATTCTTCCGAGATCCCGATTCAAACACGTTAGAAGTTGTCGAGGGGTTGGAATGGCGCGTTTAATAAAGTCAATCGCACGACGATAATACGTAAATGATAAAGCAGTCATATTTTTCACAATCTATACAAACGCGTCTGTACTTTACCGCACGATTTCCCGCCCCGATCGATAGTACATGATTCTAAACTTATATCGTAACCTCTCACGTGTTCAGTACTCTTTGCCATGCTAATGCGCCCTTTAATGCCCAACGCAGCGATGTTATCTAAGACGACCGGCTCGGGAAAATGTAACGCCGTTTGAACCCAGTGCGTTTTCGGTTCTTTCGGAGACGTGGAAAGGACGACGGGATTTTCTCGACAGAACCGGCTCGAAAATTCTGTATCGAACCACAAGGCGATGCCATAAATCGTTTGAGGTTGGTCTTTCGTCGCGTTCTCGAGCGCGTCGAGTTTGAATTCCGCGCTAAACTCGGTATCTTTTGCCGAACACTTACACAAATCGAGTCGTAAAATTTCCGTCTCGGTCGTTCCGATGTGTTTGCCTTCGATGTGTTTTACGACCGCCGTTGCCAAGGCGTGATCTAATTGCTGAACGGCAACTTCTTTCATAGAAAATCCATACACGTCGTTCCAGAAATCGAAATCCACTGTCGCCTGTTTCGTAAATCCGGCGATTTTAATGCAACACACGTCCGGTAACAACGCGCCGTCCGGTTTTAAATACTTATCTCTGGCGTATAACACGGTATCTAACATGGACTCGAAGAATAAACCGTAACCCATCCATTCCGACACAATAACGTCGAACGGTGCACCGCGTATAATATCCATATCCTCGAGTTTCCCTTCGATGATTTCGACTTTTTCTCGTAAGCCGTTCGCCCCTACGTTCATTCGTGCAACGTCCGCAATCCTGTACGAACCGTCTACGCCGACGACATTTCTCGCGCCACCGTCTCGTGCGGCAAACATTGATAAGATACCCGTTCCGCATCCGACGTCGAGAACATTTGCATCGTTCATCAGAGTTGGATTCTTGGTGAGCACATCTCTGTACGCATCCGTCCGCGTTTTATCGCTCAACATGTCTTTATGGATTTCAAAGTACGAGTACGAGTTGAAGTAAGAATCGTCTGAATCCCTCACTCTAGCGTCTGCCTCGTCTTCGTCTTTCTCTTGTTGAGTTCTCCTATCGAAGCGATCGCTATCATCATTTGCATACCTTCTACTCGCGCAGTCGTCGTTTTTGTTACGTGTCGGCGCCGACGATACGACGATTTTTTCGCCGACGTTTGCCACCGGCGCGAGCTTTTGCTTCTCTTCTTCTTCGCTAATCATCCCTAATTTTTCCATCATCTCGAATACTTTCAACTTGAGCGCCTCGTTCTCGCTTCGCAACGAAGATATCATCAACGACGATGCCGAATGTTCGTTTTGAGACGTACAATCTCGTTCATCTTTGTTTGCTTTTTTCTCCTTCGTCGTTGCCGGCGCTCTTTCTTCGTCGTCGTCGATGCCGTAGACGTAGGATTCCCACTCGTACGTCAACGGGTCCGACCCACTCGCATTGACGGGCATCAGATACACGTCGTCTTTCCACGCTCCATCGTTGACTCTTGCAATCACTCGTTTTGCCAATTCCTTCTCGTCGTATTCTTTTTCATATGATTCTTTGTTGTTGTTGTTGTTGTTGTTCTTGCTGTTGTTTTTCGTTTCTTCCAAAACCATTTTACGCACAAAGTTAATCACTTTAATGACGTCGTAAAACTCCAATTTATTATCATCGTCGTCGTCGTCTTCTTCGCGGCCACTCCTCGATGGTTTCTCTTCTTCATCCTCTTCTTTACTTTTTATTAAAGTATTCTTCGTATTCAACAAAACGACTCGTCGTAAATCAAATCCAAAGTCAGTGGCGGCTCTCGTTAACGCCTCGTGTGCGTTCGAATACACTCTCTGAGAGAATAAACATTTTGTTTTCCGTTGCTCGGAGATTTCCAGAACAGACTCTTCGTCTTCTATCCACTCTCCAAAGTCTCCCTCTTCTCCTTCTTCTTCTTCGTCTAAATCGTCGTTTTGCATGGTGGTGGTGGTGGTGGTGGTTAAGTCCTTTCTTTGAAATTGGTGTTTTTCTTTGGTTGTGTTTTTCTTTGGTTGTGTTTTTCTTTGGTGTTGTTAAAAAAAGTGTCGATTGAGTTCTTTCTCTTCAGTTGTGACGGCGCCTCGTTCTATCAACACGCAAAACACACAACACACACAGAAAGAGAGAGAGAGAGAGAGAAAGAGAGAAAGAGAGCACACAATAATAGCAGCAATAGTAGTAATTACCAATACACATCATGTCTTCTTCCGGGGGGCGTTCGGTTTTACCGACGACGACGTCGACGAAGCGCGCGAAAACAACCAACAACAACAACGACAACAAAAACGAAAATCGTCACCTCCCCCGACAAAGAATAAATGTCATCGCGCAACTTGTGGATACGGATGGGAACACCGCCGGTCCTCAGCTGGATTTGCCGCACGATTGTACCTCGAAACAGTTGGAAGAGTTACTGAACACGTTATTGAATAACACGGAAGAGAAAGGGGAGAAACTCCCGTACGAGTTTTACATTAAAGACGAAACGTTGACGACGGATTTAGGGGACCACTTGGAGAAAGTGAACGCGAGCATGGAACAGGTGTTGAAAATCGTGTACGCCCCACAGGCGTTGTTTCGAGTGAGACCGGTGACTCGATGTTCGTCCGCGATACCAGGTCACGCGGAAGCTATATTATCGGTATCGTTTTCTCCGGACGGGAAACATTTAGCGAGCGGGTCCGGCGATACCACGGTGCGTTTATGGAACCACGAAAGCGAGGCGCCAAAGACGACGTGTAAAGGACACACAAATTGGGTCTTATGCGTGGCGTGGTCGCCAGATGCGCAGTTAGTAGCGAGTGGAGGGATGGATAACATGGTTCGGTTGTGGGATCCAGTCACGGGTGAATCGAAAGGGATTTTGAAAGGACATAAGAAACACATCGTAGGATTGAGCTGGGAGCCGACGCACGCGTTGAAATCACCAAACGACGTTCGATTCGTTTCCGCCTCTGCGGATGGGACGGCAAAAGTATGGAACGTGAATAAGAGAATACCTCTATTTTCGCTTTCTGCGCATTCTAGGGCGCTCTCTTCCGTGAAATGGGGCGGAGAAGGCTTGATTTATACCGCGTCGAGAGACACCACGGTGTACGCCTGGGACGCTAAAGACGGGAAAATTGTTCGACAGTTAAAAGGGCACGCGCATTGGGTAAATACGCTCGCGTTATCATCCGAGTTCGCGTTAAGAACGGGTGCATTTGATGAGACCGGGAAACGAGAAGAGTCATTCGAGAAAGCAAAAGAACGCGCGCTCGAACGATACAAAAAATTAACGAGAAACAAACCGGAACGTTTAATCAGCGGTTCTGACGATTTTACCATGTTTCTTTGGGAACCGTCGCAATCAAAAACGGCTTTGAAGCGATTGACTGGACACGTGCAACTGATTAATCACGTCATGTTCTCGCCGGATGGTAAGTACTTTGCCTCGGCGTCATTTGATAAAGCGGTAAAATTATGGAATGGCGATACCGGTGATTTCGTGTGTACGTTTAGAGGACACGTCGGCGCGGTGTACCAAATAGCTTGGAGCGCGGATTCGCGATTCGTGTTATCCGCATCCAAAGACTCGACGTTAAAAGTATGGAGCGTGCGTTTAAAGAAACTCGAACTCGACTTACCCGGCCACTCCGATGAGATTTACGCGTGCGATTGGTCGCCGCTAGGAACGAAAGGCGCGAGCGGCGGGAAAGATAAAATGTTGCGACTTTGGAAACATTAGTATTTTGTAGCGTTTCACGTCGTCAGCGGCTAATAATTATATTAAAAAGAATTATAGAACTAGTAGTTAGTAGTAGGGAGGGAGCTAATTTATCAAATGATCTTTCAATACGTCTTGCAAATGTACTCTGGCACGCTCCGCGGCTTCTTCTTGCAAGACTTTATCTAAATCAGACGAGTCCTTTGCGCTGGTTATGAACGCTTCCGCTCGAGCGTGCTGAGCAATAGTCGCTTCCGCGCGCAGTTCTTCGATGTGCTTTTGCTTCGCTTTTCTCCAAATATTTTGATGCACTTCGTCCCATCGATTAAAGCCTTTCGGTAAGTCCACGTCGTATACTTGCTTCTCCTCTTCTCCTGGAGCCAACGGCGGTGGCGGAGACGTTTTCAATGCCAACAAATTGTTCTTATTCAGCTCGAGCAAAGGACGTTGTTTCAAAACGTGTCCTTCGGTATCTACTCCTAACCCCGCTAACTCTGTGGGGTGCATGTACGATTTCAACTCGTCAAAATGCCTAAAATCGGACGATGGCATGATTCTGATCGGTGTGCCTCGCATTTTTGGGACTCCGTTCTCTCCGAACCGAAATCTTCTCGGGAGCAAGTCCGACGGTCTCATTCTCAGCGCTCCTCCGTTCGAGATGTTCCCGTCTTCGCCAGCAGCAGCTGCGAAGAAGAAAGAGTTCAACCCCGACGCGAGTAACCAAAAGATGGCGGTCAAAATGGCTAAAGTTGTCAACGGGTACTCCGATGCGCCCGACTGTCTATACATATATTGCACTCGCGTGTATACGGCGTTGGCGGAACAGTTCCCACCTTCGGAAAACGCCGAGAAAGTTGACGATGATGATGATGAAGCTTCTTCTCCTCCGCTCTTTTCTTTTGCATTCTTTTCTTTTTGCGTCGTCGTTTTATCGTTTTTGTCGTCGTTTTTGTCCTCGTCGTCGTCGTCGTCTATGCCTAATTCCATCATCCGGAACTTTTGCTCCTCTCGATGACTCGGCATTGTTCTCCGATGATGATGATAATGATTAAACGAGCGCTGTTCTCTTCGAAGTTGTGTGGATTACTTTTGTTGATTATTTATGTTGTTGGTGGGGGGGGGAGAGAAGTCAGAAGTGAGAGGAAAACAAGAAAGAAAACAACATAAGTAAGCACTCTGAAGAATGAAGAAGAAATCAACATAGGCGGCGTCTCTCTTTCTTTCTCTCTCTTTCGCGTGTGTGTATGTGTGTGGTATTACAATTACATGCTTGATCCTAATTTATCTTTGGCATGTATCCCGGAGGTGCGTCGCTGTCGACAGACTGACTCACCGCCGCCGACGACGGCGCCTTTCCTGGCATTGGCATAAATCCTTCGCCTTCGTCGGTGGTGCCATTAATCTCGTTCGTTCGTAATGCCATCGGTATGAAAACGGAGCGTGCCGTCGCGAGATCCATTCCAGCAAACTTTTCATACCCCAACGAAGATTGCACGGCGATGTTCACGCCGTTTCTGCACTTTCCTCCGATGCACCTTCCAGCGGATGTTTCGCAGGGCCAATTTGAAGGCAAGTCATTCTTCAGGCTCTCGGCGATGGCGTATGCGCCGTTCCTACGACAGTATTTCCCCGTGCACACTTCCAAAGTAGCGACCGGGATGATGCCTTCACCTAGGACAAGCGGTGAAAGTAAAGGACAGGCCCCTAACGACGCCAATCCAGCTGGTTCTTCAACTTCGTTGTCCGGAATGTTCGCACCCTCGTCGATTGCAGCTTGCGAAATCGTCGTTTTACCTCTCTTGCTCTTTTTCTTCTTTCCCATTCCGAGAGAAAGCATGGTGTTTTTCAATTTATTCATGCCCTTTTTCTTCTTTCCGCCGCCGCCGCCACCTTTTCGGCGTCCCGCTCGCTCGCACTCTGAATCCGAGGAGTCGCTACTACTGCTACTGCTACTGCTACTACTACTGCTGCTGCTGCTGCTGCTACTACTACTACTACTACTACTACTACTACTACTACTCGAAGATGAAGACGATGAACTCCCTCCTCTTTTCTTCTTTTTCATCTTATACTTCTTCCTCGCCTTCATTCCATCGCTCCCCGAGGCGTTCAAGATTAAATTTTCCAGACCTCGCATAGCTTTCTCTCTCACTTTATCCTGCTTCTTTGCCTTCTTCCCGCTACTTTTACTTTCAGCTTTTCGAGCAAGCGAGGCTAGTGGATCTCGTCGTTTCCTTCTCGATGTTCCTTCATCGTCGTCGTCGTCTGAGTCGTCTGAGTCGCACACTTCTCCGTAGTGCACCACGTGGGAGTTGTCTTTGAAAATTTTCATATTTTCACCTCCGACGAGAATGCGAGCTTCGTCGTCTTGACTAAACATCACTGCGTTTCCAAGCGAGGAAGACGATCTCGTTTTCGTCGCCTGCGTCTTGGCGTCTCTTCTCATCGTTCGCTTAGCAGTGAATGCTGCGTTTCTTTCATCCTCTCCTTTCGGTTCTCTTTGTTCGAGCGTCCCATCTCGAGCGCTTATAAATCTTCTTCTCGTACTCGTCAATTTTATGCCAGCTGGATCGGTCTTCGTTCTTCTTCCTCTTCTTGGAATGAATGTCGCGGTGGTGGTGGTGGTACTGGTAGTGCATGAGACTATCGCCGTCGTCGTCATCATCACTTTTTCCCCTGCGCTTCTTTATTGTGCGTGTGTGTGTGTGTGTTTGCGTCTTTCAGGCACGCGCTCGTCGCGCAAAGAATGGTATTAGTTTTGAAGAGAAGATAAAACAAAGAAGGCACACGCCTCCTCAAAATCCAAAAGACTTTTTTGGATTTTTAAATGCATGCATGAGCACATGAGAATCTTCTATTTTTCCTCTTTTTTGTCGTCTTTCTGTGGTCTTTTATTACTGTACCTGTTTTTCTTTATTATATATCATCCGTCCTAAACGCGGTTATTAAAGGTGAGAAAAATGAAAAAGTCGCAGCGAGATGAGACGGAGAGGAAGAAATTTAGACCTCTGTGTTCGAAAGAGCACGCCTTGCGAGTATGGATGACGCAGTATTCTTATTTTTTCGACAGAAGCAACAGCAATCCCAACGAGGCGGAAGAGATTGAAAAAATTAATCAATTGGATTCCTACGACGACGCGAACTTTCTCTTTCACGTCTTCAACGACATTTTCAATATCAAAGACAGGACAAACGAGAGTAAGAACAGACCAATAGCAAAGTTCATCGTGAAGTTTCACAACGGCGTAGATTCGGTGGAACCAAACGCACGTTTATTGGACTGTCACGAGTTTGCCATGGATTGGCTTTCTGAAAAGAATATATGCACCTCTGCAGTCATGCTCACAAAGTCGGGAGCGACGCGTTTCGATTGGACCGATGGTGATAGCACTAACAACGATAGTAATAACGATAACATAAACAATAGCGCAGAAAGGAACCAAATGAAGCACGCCGTGAAAGTGTTGCGGTACGTTGAGGGTACTTTACTTATAGACGTAGTCAACGCCTTGGCGGAGAAACCGGAGGAACAGAAGGCGTTTTGGCGCAGAGTCGGCGAGTTTGTGGGTGAAATATCCGCGAGTTTCCTGCAATGGAATCCTGAAACGCCTTCGATTGGAGAAGATGGGAAAACGCTTTATCGCACGCTAGCAACGCGCGAGTCTTTGTGGGACGTGCGAAACTTTGAAGACGTCCGAATGTTTGTGGATGCGTTAAAAAGTAAAGGAGAAGGACTCATCAAGGACGAAAACGCCATCGAGCAAGTTTTCGAATGGTACAAAGAACGCGTCAATAGCATTCGAGACGATGCGAAGAAACTGCGAATGAGCGTCATACACAACGACTTGAATGAATCAAACATTCTTGTTACCGCGAGTGATTGGAAAGAGAGAGTAAAGAACGATAACATAGACGTCCTGAACGATTTCGCGTGCATCGATTTTGGCGATATTTGTGTATCGTGGACGGTTATTGAAATTGCGACGGCGATGGCGTATTGTGCTTTGGCTACGCCGAATGCACCCATAGAAAGTTGCGAAAAAATGCTCGCGGGGTATGCCAAGACGTTTAGCTTGAACGAACACGAAATCAAAGTTCTTCCAGTATTATTGATGAGCCGAGTTGCTACTTCTCTCGTGATGGGACTTTACAGTCACCATTTCAAGTCGACGGATGATGCTGGTTGTGGCGAGAATCAAGTAAAAAAGGAAGAAAAAGAAGGAGAGTTTCAAGACAACACGGCATACCTGTTGAAATCGCAAGAAACTGGTTGGAATATTCTCGAAGCGTTCATACGAGAGACTCCGGAAAAGTTGGCAAACGCGTATGCGGGAATATTTGCTCATCATCACGGATAAGAAGAGACCGTGTGGCGAATACAGTTTTCTGCGACGTGTTGTTTATAGATGTGATAATGTTATTGTTTTTATATATAATTAAAAGAATCGTTTACTCATCCCTCTCACTCGCTCCCTCGCTCAAGCTCGCGCATCTACGCGCCGAGCAGCTTGAGCAACTCTGCATCTTCGTTGATTGGATTCTTCGCTTCTAATTTGACCAGATCTAATGGCGTTTTACCGGTTCCGTTTTTAGCCGTAACGTCGCTATTCATCTCGAGTAATTTTTTCACCGCGAAAATCTTACCGTAGCCGCACGCGTAATGAAGCGGCGTGTTTTGCTTTTCGTCTCTAGCGCTTAAATCAATAGAGTCCGCCTCGATGAGCAAGTCGAAAATCTCTTCGCCAGCGCTACCTTTCCCGAACGCAATCGCGTAGTGAATAGGCGTTCTTTGCGAAGAGTCTCTCGCGTTCACGTCTTTGCCGATGGCCAGAAAATCTTCAACAGCCTCGATGTCACCGTATCGCGCGGCATCGTGTAACGTCTCGACTTCCGATGGTGGCGCCGGTGCTGCTGGTGGAGGTGCCGCACCTCCCGGCGGCACAGCTTCCGCTGGAATCGCCCCTCCCGCGGCTGCTCGAATGGCTTCTTCGCCGCCGAGTTTATCGTTGAGCTTTTTCAAAAACGCTTGATCGGTTGAATACTTCATCATAGCTCCGGGGCCGTTCGCTCGTAAATCGTCGAAGAAGTCTTTAAATTCCGGGTCGTCTTTTAACCCCGCGATTTTTCTCTGCATGTCTTCGTTTTGCACCATATTTTGCATCGCTTGCATTTGTTGCTGCATCATCGGGTTGCTCATCATCCCTTGCATTTGCTTCATCTGCTCTTGAAGTTTCTTTGCAGTTTCTGGATTCTTCATCGCCTCTTGATACGCCGCTTGCATCTCTTTCATCTTCTCCGGATCCATACCCGGCATGTTCGGCATCCCGCCCGGTGGAAGCATGTTTACTCTCGTTCTCTCTCCTCTTCTGTTGTTGTTGTTGATATTGTTGCTGCGCAGCGACGACGACCGATTCGGACGACGACTGCGACAGGAGGATGTGGATGATGATTTCGCGACGCCGACGACGGACGACGAGGAAGCGGAGAATGCGAGCGCTTGCATTTTATGAATATATATATATATTTATATTTATAATGTGTGTGTGTAATAAAACTGTTGCGCTCGTTAAAAACGTGCGGGTGGTGTTTATCTATTCTGTGTTCGCGTTCTTTTTATAGAGAATTTTATCCATTCTGAAAGCTGTTTGGCTGTGCATCCGTCCGAGGCAAAACCGACGAGGGAATTCTCTTCCAATTTTTTGCTTTGGGTAAAAACTTTCTTAATTAAAAACGAAAAACAATCGTCGGCATTTTTTACGAGAGAGCACGCACCACGACGTCGCCTCTTTCTCTCATCCGCGCTCTGCGAATCAAGAAGAAAGAAAAACTGCTGAAAAGAGCGTTAACGTTTACGTTTCCGCATTCTTCTTCTTTGTCTTCTTCTTGTTACTCCAGAAGTTTGCTCGATCATCGCGCTGTCGTTTTTTCAACAAAAACAGCCATCGAAAACGTCATCACCCCGCCACTCCCTTCTCGTAGTCTTCCTCAACAACAAAGGAGAAGTTTATCATCATCAACAACAACAACAATCAAACCGATCATCATGTCTTCCGCGTCATCCGTATCGATGAGATCCGGTTTACACGTTGCCGCGTTGAAGAGACGAAACTCTGTCAGCGCGCGCTCCGTAAACTACGCCAAAGCGCGTGCTTCCGTATCGTCGTCGTCATCGTCGAACAACAACAACAACAACAACAACAACAACAACAACAA
>Ga0115000_10002666_pt1 | contig 15224 bp, 13 predicted proteins | sample ArcticOcean_MG_C_6_FD_89690 | JGI IMG/M metagenome (GOLD analysis project Ga0115000, IMG submission 89690) | Marine microbial communities from western Arctic Ocean - ArcticOcean_MG_CB8_128 | ecosystem: Environmental > Aquatic > Marine > Oceanic | place: Arctic Ocean: Canada Basin | collected...
CGTTGGCTGGGTAGCAAGATTTTTCGGCTCTCCGCTGATGCCGTCTGTCCCAGTGAACGGCTCGAGGATGGTGTGGACTACGTGCCGACGAGCAAGTCGGTGGTCTTCGGTCATCACTTCACTTCAATCGCAGGCACCGGCCCGATCGTTGGCCCGGCGATCGCAATCATGTGGGGCTGGGTGCCGGCGCTGTTGTGGGTGGTGCTCGGCTCAATATTCATCGGCGCTGTGCACGACTTTGGCGCGCTGGTGGTGAGCCTACGCAACAACGGCCAGACCGTCGGTGACATCGCTGGCCGTTTGCTTAACAAGCGTGTTCGGTTGCTGTTCCTGCTAGTTCTGTTCATGGCGCTGACGGTTGTGCTGGCTATCTTCGGTCTGGTGATCGCTGCCGTGTTTAAGCAGTACCCGGCTGCCATTTTTCCGTGCGTGGTGCAGATTCCCATCGCCGTGGCCATCGGCGTGCTGCTGCATCGCAAGGGCATAGGCCTGTTGACGCCGTCGATTATTGCGCTGGGGGTCATGTATCTTACGGTCATTTTCGGTAACGGCGGTGCGCTTGGCTACTTCAATTCCACACTCGCTGCCTGGCCAATCTGGCAGTGGGTTGTCGTGTTGCTGGTGTACTCGTACATCGCCTCGGTGCTGCCTGTGTGGACCCTTCTGCAGCCGCGTGATTACATCAACTCGCTTCAACTCATCTCTGCTCTTGCGCTGATCGTGCTGGGCTTGTTCTCCGCTGCGTTCTTCGGCTTCACACCGAGCGGAGGGGACAGCAGCCAAGCGCTGGAGTTCGTTGCTCCGGCGTTTCAATGGCATCCCGAAGGGGCTCCGATGATTTTTCCGTTTCTTTTCATCACGATTGCCTGTGGGGCGATTAGCGGCTTTCATTGCCTCGTCTCCAGCGGCACGAGCAGCAAGCAGCTGAAGTGCGAAACCGACGCCCGCTTCATCGGCTACGGCAGCATGCTCACCGAGGGTTTTCTCGCCACGCTGGTCATTCTCGCGTGTGGGGCGGGCCTTGGCCTTGGTCTGATGAAGGACGGAACACTGCTCACCGGCGAGGCCGCATGGCATGCACAGTACGCCTCATGGAGTGCCGCTGGATCGCTTGGGGCCAAGGTCGGTGCGTTTGTAAACGGTTCGGCAAATTTCCTGCAGGCGCTTGGTTTGTCCGCCGCTGTATCGGTCGCGTTGATGGGTGTGCTCGTTGCGTCGTTCGCCGGCACGACGCTTGATACCGCCTGCCGTTTACAACGCTACGTCGTGCAGGAGTTGGCCGCCACGCTCGGCGGCGGGCCGTTGGCTGTGCTGCAAAACAAGCATTGTGCAACGATCTTTGCTGTCGTCATCGCCGCCGCCATGGCGGCGGTGCCGCCAGGTGGAACCGAGTGGAGCATGGCAAACGCCGGGAAGGGAGGGCTTATCCTCTGGCCTCTTTTCGGTGCGACAAACCAGTTGCTCGCCGGACTGTCGTTTCTCGTGATCACGTTTTACCTTTGGCGGCGCGGACGTGCGATTTGGTTTATTGTTGTCCCGATGGTGTTTATGCTCGTCATGCCGCTTTGGGCTATGATCCATCAACTATTCGTCTCGCCCGGTTGGCTCGTGGCGGAGCAACCAGACTACCTGCTCGGCGGCATCGGCATGGCCACTGTCGCGCTGGAAATCTGGATGATCGTTGAGGCCGTCAAACTGTTCCCCAAGGCCAAGGACGTCCTCGAGGAAAACGCCCTCGACCGGCAGCCGGCATGATTCCAGTCCACTGAACACGTTACGCTCAATCGGTATCTTCGGCGGATCGTTTGATCCGGTGCACAACGGTCACGTTCTCGTGTCGCGGGCGGCGCTGGAGGAACTAGCCTTCGACCGGTTGTTCATTGTTCCCGCCGCACAGTCTCCGTTCAAGCCGGAGCGGCAGCCCGCACCGGCGAGGGCGCGATTGCGATTGCTGCGACTGGCTTTTGCCGGCTGCAATGACTGCGAGATCGACCCGCAGGAAGTCGAGCGCGACGGCGTCTCGTACTCCATCGACACGATCCGCGCCTACGCCGCACGTTTCCCCGAGGCCAGACTGCATTATCTCATCGGCGCCGACCACGTGTCGACGCTGCCGCAATGGCGTGAGGCCGCCGACTTGGCCAAACTGGTCTCTTTCGTCGTGGTTCCGCGCCCTGGTCAGGCGGTTGCCAAGTTCCCCGTGCCGTTCCGTGGCAAAGTGCTGCGTGGCTGGCCGTTTGAGGTGTCCTCCTCCGCCATCCGTGAGCGGCTTAAGTTTGGCCAAGCGATCGACGGCCTGGTGCCGCCTGTCGTCGCTGAGTCGCTTCAAAACGACAATCCCTACACTTAACCGGCTTTGGCTCGCGTTGGGTGTGGACATTCTCTAGGTTGCCGCTTCGCCATGTCGTTGTTGAAACGTTTTTTTTGTCACTTGTTCGCGCTGGGTTTTCTGACGCTTGGCTTGCAGGCGGCGGATTGGCCGCAGTATCTGGGGCAGAACCGGGATGGTGTTTATCCTGGCGAGGCACTGACGCGCGCCTGGTCAAGCGATGGGCCGAAGGTGTTGTGGCGCAAAAGAAACATCGGGGCGGGGTTGGGCGGGATCGTCTTGGCCAAGGGCCGGGCCATCCTGTTTCACGAGGTCAAACGATACGACACGATCGAGTGCCTCGACGCCAAGACCGGCAAAACGCTTTGGGAAAACAACTATGCCTCGAGCTTCGTCGCCGGCTACGGGAGCGCCGCCGGGCCGCGCGCTACGCCGGCGATTGTCGGGGACAGAGTTTACACGATGGGCGGGCAGGGCATCGTGGTTTGCACCAACTTTGCGACCGGCAAAACGGTTTGGAAAGTGGACACGCAGAAATCGTATCGCGCTTCTGACGGGTTTTTCGGGATGGCCTGCTCGCCGCTCGTCGAAGGGAACGCGGTGCTGCTCAACATCGGCGGCGAGGCGGGGGCCGGGATAATTGCGCTCGATAAAAACTCCGGCAAACTGCTCTGGAAAACACTCGATGACGAAGCCAGTTATTCTTCGCCGGTGATGGCCAAGTTGCGCGGCAAACGCCGCGCGGTATTCTTCGCTCGTACTGGCTTGGCAGTGGTCGATCCGACCAGCGGCAAAATCGATTTTCAAAACCGTTGGCGCGCGCGAACCCAAGCCTCGGTGAATGCCGCCGCGCCGTTGATTGTTGGCGAGTTGATTTTTGTAACCTCCAGCTACAACACCGGCGCTCTCGTCGTGAATGCGTCGGCTGACGGCTACAAGACGGCTTGGTCGAACGACACGAGTCTCTCGAGCCAGTATGCGAGCGTGATGCACCGGGGAGGGTTCATTTACGGCACTCACGGGCGGGCGGATGTGCCTCCGGTCCCGGCATTGCGCTGCGTGGAGTTGGCAACCGGCAAGGTGCGCTGGAGCGTGGATGATTTCGGCGACTGCCTGATGCTGCGTTGCGGCGACCGGCTGCTGGCATTGATGGAGAGCGGTGAATTGGTGCTGGGCCAAGCGACCCCGGCCGGATGGCGGGAGATCTGCCGCGCCCAAGTCGTCGGCTCCGGCGCACGCAGCCAACCGGCCCTGGCTGATGGCAGGCTCTACGTACGCGACCGAAACCAACTCGTATGCCTTGACGCGCCGTAGGCCCAGCAGGCGGGTCAGCGAGTTTGGCTTGGGCTAAAACAGAATAGACCTGTCCTCCGTTCCTGTTAACCATGCGGCATGATGTTGACTTCAATACTTACGCCGAACGTTGAAGTCTACGTGGCCACCAACCCCGAGACCGCTACCACGTCACAGGGCGAAATCGTGAACGAGGTATTGGCAAACCTGAAGGAAGTCACCGAGTTGTACTTGGAGGAGATTCCAATGGATAGCAACGGCCAGCCCCTGTTCACCTCCCTCGACGTCGGTAATGACGATCGGCTCCGGCAGGTGAGGCTCAGGCGGTGATGCCCTGGGCCTTGGCCAAGTTCGAAAACATTCCCGCAGCTGCCATCAATTCATCGTAACTCCCCTCTTCGATGATCGCCCCCTTTGATAGGACGATGATCCGATCCATGGAGCGCAGCGTGGACAGCCGATGCGCTACACAAAGGACTGTGCGGTGTTTGCTCAGTTGGTCAATGGCCGTCTGCACCTCGGCTTCAGCCTTGGAGTCCAGCGCGGCTGTGGCCTCGTCGAGCACGAGGATCGGCGCGTTGCGGACGAAGGCGCGCGCGATGGCCAGACGCTGTCGCTGGCCGCCGGACAATGTGACACCGCGCTCACCGATGCGGGTGTCGTACCCCTCCGGCAGTGCGGTGATGAACTCGTGCGCGTGCGCGTGTCGTGCGGCCGCCTCAACCTGCTCCCGGGTGCAGTCCGCTTGGCCAAGCGCAATGTTCTCCGCCACGGTCAGGTCGAACAACACCACCTCCTGGCTGACGAGTGCCATCTGCCCGCGAAACCCCTTGATACTCAAGTCGCGAAGATCGTGCCCGTCGAGCTTCACGGCACCCGTGTCGGTATCGTGAAACCGAAATAGCAGGTTGATGAGGGTGCTCTTGCCTGAACCGCTCTCGCCGACGATGCCCAGCTTGGTTCCCTTGGGGATGGTCAGGTCGAGCCCGGTCAACACCGGCTCATTCTCGTAAGCGAATGAGATGTTGTCGAACTGGATGTCGCGCTCGAGCCCGGTTACCGGCTTGGCCTCGGGGCGCTCGAGGATGTCCGGCTTTTCGTCGAGGACATTCATCAGGCGATCAGCGCCTATCCCGGCCTCCTCGATGCTCACGTGCAGGCGGGCCAGCTTTCGGATGGGCGTATAAAACATGATCATGCCGGTGAAAAACACGACCAAGTCCGGCATGCTGCGCGCCGTGTGTACGACGTACAGGGTCAGCGCGCCGATGCCGATCATCGACACCGTCTCGACTAGCGGCCCGACGATCTCCCGCGAGCGCACGGTCTTCATCGTCTGACGAATCAGTTGCTGAGACAACTCCCGGAAACGATCCACACGGGCATTCTCGAGCCCGAAAGCCTTGATGACGCGCATGCCGGAAAACATCTCCACCGCGAGGCTAGACTGGTCGATGTTGGCGGCGACTCGTTTGCCGGTTGCCTCGCGGGCCTTTTTGCCGAAGTAAATGATAGGGATAATGCAGATGGGAAACAGCGTCAGCATGCCGAGGGTCAACTGCCAGTCGATCAGGCACAGACCGGTGAAAATACTGACGATGGCCACCGGCTCCGACACGAGGTTACTCACGCCGGAGGCCAGGCAGGTCTGCAGCAACTGCGCGTCGCCGTTGATGCGTGTGATGAGGTCGCCGGTGGTGGAGCGGTTGAAGAAGGGAATTGATAGGCGGCTCAGGTTCCGGAAGACCGTGACCCGCAGGTCGTTGATCACCCGTTCGCTGGCCCAGGCCAGGCAGTACGCTGCGAGATATTTTGAGGTGCCTCGAAAGCCGACCAGCAGCGGGAAGACCAGCAGCCCGCCGATGATCTGCAGGAGAGTCAGAGGATCGCCCATCTGGGGCAACCACGGGTCGAGGGTCTCGAGGATGTTGGATTGAATGGTGGCGGTGCTCTCGACAAACCAATTGCCATCCGGCTCGGCGGGAGTGCTCGCTGGGGCCGGTGAGTCGTTCGCCGGCACTAGGCGGTCGAGCATGATCTTGGTCGTCCACAGCGCTAGCCCATTCGACACCCCGAAGAGAATCCCGAAGAAGACGCCGGCAACGATGCGGCCCCAGTACGGTTTGACGTAGGGCGCCACGAAGGCGAAGATTTGCCTTAATTTGTGCATACCGCGATTCCGGTCGCGAATTCAGTGCCCCCGATGGGCGGCAGGGGATTATCTCCCCAGGGCCAGCCGGTTGGCTAGGCGCTCGGGCAGTCCAGCATCCAATATCTTGGCCTGAGTTTTCTCAAAATCATACTCTAGCCGGCGCAGTTCAATCGTCCCTGCTTCAAGATCGTAGATCGCGTAGCCGGCTCGCGGATCACCGTCCCGGGGCTGGCCAACACTACCGACGTTGATGAAATATTTCTTGCCCTTCTCGACCGTCAGCTTGTCGTACTTGCCTCCGGTGACGGAGTTCTGCTCGCGCACAAAAGCCAGCGGCACATGGGTGTGGCCGAAAAAGCAAACGCCCGTGTTCTGGTAGGTGAAACTGGCCGCCGCATCGAGTCTTTTCATCACGTAGCCCCAGCGCTTGGGAGCGTCCAGGGTGGAGTGCACGATGGTGAAGTTGGCGATCATTCGCAGGTACTTCAACCGCCGGAGCCAGTCGCGCTCCTCGTCGCTCAACTGGTCGCGCGTCCACGTGATGGCGTGGCCGGCGTGCGGATTGAACCCGGTTAAGTCGGTGTCGCCGGCGCAATACTCGTCATGGTTGCCCATGATGCACGGCATTGCCATGTCGCGCACAATCTTCATGCACTCCTTGGGATTAGGGTTGTAGCCAACCACGTCGCCTAGGCACACGTAATGTGTGCAGTTGTTTTTCTTCGCATCCGTCAGCACCACCTCGAGTGCCTCAAGGTTGGCGTGGATATCTGCTATTAAAGCATACTTCATTCAAACAACCGGGTGTCACCCGGCAATCTCAAACCCTCTAAATTTATCCTGCGCTTCCTCCCAAACGATGTCCTCGTCCTGAATATTACGCCGCAGTCCCGAGCCTCGAACTGCCTGCAGGAATTCCTCCAACTCGGCGCGTTCGCCCTCGGCCACCAGTTCCACCCGACCATCAGGCAAATTCCGGATGGTACCAAGCACGTCGTACCCAGGAACCAGGGACTTCACTGCGTATCGGAAACCCACCCCCTGCACCCGTCCCGAGTAGTGTACATTGACTCGAACCAAGCTCATTTTCGCAGGTGCTGAACTGGCGCGACCCCGGTCGGGGCCGTAGTGCGTTGACCGTCGATGCGCATCACCCGTGCGTCAGGGCGGGAAATGAAGCCACAAACACCCTTGCCGGGCAATCCTTTTGTGAGCGCCCCAATCCAGCGGCATTCCGCTTTGTTAAGCCCAGAAAAATGTTCAATTTCGCATGATCCACCCTCCGCCCACCACGAGGTCGTCCTGATAAAAAACGCATGCTTGACCCGGCGTCACCGCCCGCTGCGGCTCACGCAGCTTTACCGTTGCCTGGCCATTTTCTCCAGGAATCACCGTCGCCTCGGTGCCGGGATGATTGTAACGGATCGCTGCCGAAGCCTCGATCGGCTTGGCCAGGCGATCGAACGCGATCCAGTTACATCGGTCAATCCGAAACTCGTCCCGCAGTAGCAACTCCTCCCCGCCGACCATTACCCGGTTGTTTGCAGGGTCCAGTTCGATCACGTACATCGGTGTCGGCGACGAGATCCCCAGGCCCTTCCGTTGGCCGATCGTGTAAAACTCGATCCCGTCGTGATGTCCCAGCACTTGGCCGCGTGTGTCAACAATCTCCCCACGGTGTTCCTCCACCAAGCCCGCCGTCGTAAGGAATTTCTTGTAATCCTTGTCCGGCACAAAACAAATCTCCTGGCTCTCCTGCTTCTCCGCCGTCTTGAGATTCACGCACCGGGCAACCTCGCGCGTCTCGCTTTTCTGCAGTTCACCAAGCGGAAACATCATGTGCGCCAACTGCTCCTGGCCAAGCGAGAACAGAAAGTACGTCTGGTCCTTCCGCGCATCCCTGCCACGAAGCAACACTGTGCGGCCGTCGCGCTGCTCGAGCCGAGCGTAATGCCCGGTCGCCACGTACTCCGCGCCAAGCTTCCGGGCGCGGTCGATCAGGTTGCCGAACTTCAGCTTCTCGTTGCACATCACGCACGGGTTCGGCGTCCGCCCCGCCTTGTACTCCGCCGCGAAATAATCAATCACGTCGCGCTGAAACTCCTTGGATTCATCGACGAGATAATACGGGATGTCGAGTTTGTCGGCGACCGAGCGGGCATCCATCACTGCCTGCGGGCCACAGCACTTGTCCTCGGCGCGGGACACGCAATCCTGCGGCCAGACCTTCAGCGTAATGCCGACGACGTCGTACCCCTGGTCGACCAGCAACGAGGCGGCTGCGGAGGAGTCCACCCCGCCGCTCAAGCCGACGACGATGCGCGTTTTGTTATTGTTAGTCATCAGTGGCCCGCTTGGCCAAGCGTAACGATCACTTGGCGATCATGCCGCTTTCACGGGCGAAATTGAACAATCCGCCGGCATCGATCACCGGGCGAACCTCGCCCAGCGGCTTGATCGAATACTCCGCTCCGCTGGCCGTGACTGTGACGGTTCCCGCATCGAGATCAACCTTCACCTCGTCGCCGGTGTTAAGCACATCACAAAGCCGGTCCGTTATGTCGCACGGGTACAACTCGCCGGTGGCCACGCAGTTGCGGAAAAAAATACGCGCAAAGCTCTCGGCCAAAACCAGCTTACACCCTGCGGAGCCAAGCGAGATCGGCGCATGCTCGCGGGAACTGCCGCAGCCGTAATTCCGTCCGGCGACGATGATCGGGTAAGCTGATTTCGGTTCCCCCTCCGCCACGTAGCGCGTGGGGTAAAGCGAGTCTGGCAGGCCGATCATCGCGTAGCTGCCGAGTTTCTCGTATTCCTCAGGGATCGTCGGGACAAGGTTCAGATATTGGGCAGGGATAATCTGGTCGGTGTCGATATTATCCCGCACCACAAAAACTGGCCCTTCAAAGACACTACTCATGACCGACATTTGGGGGCAGACCGATGCTGATTTCAATTCAAAAAATGATTGACCCTTTTTGAGAGTGCGGTCAATCGAGCAGGACACCGCTTTTTCAGTTCCAAGTTTAATGACGTGATTGGTCCAGCCGGAAGCTTCGGAGGGACGGCATGAACTATCCCGGGGCGTCAGCCCCGGGTCTGACGGCAACAAAGATCAACAAAGCTCCTCTAGGGGGGCACATTCCCACCCTAAAGCGCCGTCGCCGCTACGCTCTGCCTTAGCACCCTAAAAATTCAAAAAAGGACCGACTCGTATTTGCCGCCGGCAAATCGGCGGTAATGTGTGAAGCCGCAGCGCTTGGCCAGGGCGACCGCTTGGTCGAACTGCTCCCCGACACGGCCCGGCTTGTGGGCGTCCGAGCCGAATGTCAGCCCCACGCCGATCCGGGCCGCCATCTCCAACAGCACGGGTGAAGGGTACATTTCGCCACACGGCTTGTTCACGCCGTTCGTGTTGATCTCGATTGCGATGTCCTGGCGCTTCACTTCGTCGAGGAAGGGCCGCCACATCGCGGAGCAATCGCCGCTAGGTTGATCGCCAAAAATCTTGATCAAATCGCAGTGACCAATGATGTCGAACACCCCCAGCGCAGCCGATTGCCGGAGCAACTCGTAATACTCCGCCCAAGCGGCATTGACGTCTCGTCCTTTCCAAGACTCACGATTATCAGGATGGTCAAAACTCCACTTATCTCCAATATAATGTACTGAACCAATTAAATAATCCCATTTACAGCGCTTGTGTAAATCGTGAATCCAATCTTCGTAGCCGGGCACAAAGTCAATTTCCAGACTCTTCCGGACTGTTACTGTGGGGTTTTCAGCGGCTGCTTGGTCGATTTTTTCGATGTACAGATTTAGGTCGCGCTCAAGCATTCGCCAATTGTCAAAATCGTCGCCCGGCATCGGCGCGTGCTCGGTGAACCCAATCTCGGTCAGGCCAATGCATGCCGCTTGGGCGGCGTATTCAGTCGGCTCTCCCTCCGCGTGATGGCAGAGGGGCGTGTGCATGTGATAATCCGGCGGCAGGGCCACGGCCACAAACTAGGGGAGTTTCGGCCCTTGGCCAAGCGAAGACCGGAAGCCGGGTGCTCAGTCGTTTGCAGGGAGGTACTTGACCGGATGCACTTTCGCAAGTTTGCGGGAGAGATCCTGAACTCGCTTTGCCGACTCTGCGGCGACGTTTTTATTTTTCCCGGGGTCGTTTTGGTGGTTGTAGAGCTCGCGTGCCACGACTTCACCGGTTCGCCATTTACGCCACTCGGTGTAGCGGTGATGCCGGGTTCGCAGTGAGTATCCCATCACTTCCGGCTTCTCCTTCGTGTAATAAGCCGGTCGAGGATGCTGCATGATGGCAAACGGCTTGACCTCGGCTATCGGATCCTTCAGGGCGGGCACGAGGCTGGTACCTTTCAAGTGGGTCGGCTTTGCTAAGCCGCACAATTCCGCCTGGGCCGGGTACAGGTTCGAGCAGTTCCAGCGGCGAGGGCGACGCTGCGCCACGCTTGCCCAGGCCCAGCGTGGCGATGATCAAGGGAACTGCGGCGTCCCACTCGTAATTGGAGGTTTTGCACCACAGGCTGTGCTCGCTCGGATGAAAGTCGTGGTCGGCGGTAAACAGGACGATGGTGTTGTCCCGCAAACCAAGCCGATCCAGTCCGGTCAGCATCGAGGCGCGCGATGGGTTGCACAACGCCTGCTGGCAATAGGCATGCTCGAACATCCGGCCGCGCTTGGCCAGACGATCGATGTTCGGGCTGATCCCGTGCCCGGCGCCGTAGCAGCCCAACTCCGGCCGCAGGTCGTCCGCAAGGAGAAAAAGCACATTTGGATTGTCATCGGTCGGGGAGCCGGCCAAGTCCTCTCATCAAAAGGGCGGTTCCAAGTGCAAGAGCCAGGCTTCATCGATTAAAGCGCCCAGCCCTTGCGGTATTCGCTGTGGATGAAGCGGTTGGCCTCGGGCACATTCTTGACGCGCATTTTTTTTGCGTCCCACTCGATTTTTTTGCCGGATCGCAACGCCACCAGGCCAAGTAGCATCGCTTCGGTCATCGGCCCGGCGTAGTTGAAATTGGACCAGGCCGGCTTGCCTCCCTTGCAGGCGTCGATCCACTCGAGGTAATGGTGCCGGTTGAAGTCGGCCGGTTTTTCGATCGTCTCCGGCACGTCTTTGTGGTCCGCCACCGTTGCGCCGGAGAGCAAGGTGCCCTTTCCCCAGTACATCGGGATGTAGAGTGAATCCTTGCTGCCGATGAGAATCGAGCCGTTGCCTGGCAGTTCCTTCTGCCTGGCTAGGGCCGGATCCGGTTTCTTACCACCGTCGTACCAGGTGACCTTTACTGCTTTGCGCTTTCCTAGTTTAGGAAAGTGATACGTGATGATCGACCACTTGGGTGCGGTCTCGTCGTTGATGCCGGACGACACGGCTTCGAGCGTCTCGGGGTCGCGCAGGTTGAGCGCCCAATAGGCCAGGTCAGAGTTATGGCAACCCATGTCGCCGACGGCCCCGGTGCCGAAGTCCCAAAAGCCGCGCCACTTGAACGGATGATACGCCGGGTGGTACGGGCGTTCGGGAGCCGGGCCAAGCCACAGATCCCAGTTGACGTTTTTCGGAACCGGTGGCGAGCCGCTTGGCCGTCCGATGCCCTGAGGCCAAACCGGCCGATCAGTCCAGATGTGAACCTCCTTCACATCGCCCAATACGCCGGCTTGGATCAACTCCACATAACGCCGTGAGTCGGGATTCGAGTGCCCTTGGTTGCCCATCTGCGTGGCCACCTTGTGTTTGCGGGCGAGATCGGTCAGCACACGTGCCTCGAGGACGGAGTGCGTCAGCGGCTTTTGGCAATAGACATGTTTGCCAAGCCGCATGGCCATCGCCGCCGCCGTGGCGTGGGTGTGATCGGGAGTGGAAACCGTCACCGCGTCGATGTTTTTACCTTCCTTCTCCAGCATCTCGCGGAAGTCGGCGTACTTGGCTGCCTTCGCATGGCGGTTGAACATGTGCGCTGCCTTGCCTGGATCCACGTCACAAAGTGCCACGATGTTCTGGCTTTCACAACCGTCGATGTCGACCTGCCCCTTGCCGCCGGAACCGATCGCCGCAATGTTGAGGCGTTCGTTTGCGCCGAACACACGGCGGGGCACCACCATCGGAAACGCAACAGTGCCGGTGGCTGCAATAGTAGTTTTGATGAATTCTCTACGCCGAATGGGTGTTACTTGAGGAGTTGTCATAAGCCAATTGATGGGCGTCATCCTCTCCCTTCGGCACGCAAGTCGTCAAGCCAATCGGAAAAAACCGGGGGAGGGGCTTTACGCTTGATTGACGGCCTCGACGCAGCGGGTGCAGAGGGTGGCGTGATTGTCGTGTGAGCCGACGGTGGGTTCCCAGCGCCAGCAGCGTTCGCATTTTTCGCCTTCGGCATTGGTCACAGCGACCTGCAACTCTTCGCCTTCACCCGCTTCGAACTTGAGTTGCGAGACATTGATTAACTCGCGCAAATCCTCCCCGTGCGTCTGGCCAATTTCGAGTTCGCGGCCATTGCCGGTGAGGGTCACGCAGGCCTCGAGGCTCTTGCCGATCTGCTTGGCTTGCCGCGCTTTCTCAAGCATCGGCAGTGTGCGTTCGCGGATGGCAAACATCGTCTCCCAGTTGGCCGATTCTTCGGCGCTGATACTAAACTCAAATGGCTCCCAATCGGTCAGGTGTACACTTGCAGAGTCGAGGTGAGGAATGGCTTCCCAGACCTCGTCTGAAGTGAATACGATCATCGGCGAGAGTATTTTGGCAAAGCCCTGCACCAACCGGTAAAGCGTTGTCTGCGTCGAGCGTCGACGTGACGAGTTGGTCGGCGATGTGTAGAGGCGATCTTTCACAGTGTCATGATACACCGCCGACAACTCCACCGACACGAACTGGGTGATGCGCTGATAGGCGATATGAAATTCGCACTTGTCGAACGCCGCGCGGACGTCGGCATCGAGCTTTGCGAACGCGTCAAGAATCCAGCGGTCGAGCCCGGTCAACTCGTCGTTTGCAACGGTGTGTTGCGCCGGGTCAAAGTCGTACAGGTTGCTGAGCTGATAGCGGAAGGCGTTGCGGATGCCGCGGTACGCCTCGGCCACTTTCTTGATGCGTTCCTCGCTGACGGTGATGTCGTTTCGAAAATCCTGCGACGCCACCCACAGCCGGACGATGTCCGCGCCGTAATTGCCGACGTAGATCTCGGCGGTCTGTGGTTTGGAGTGGCCACCAGCCTGTTTGCTCTTCGAGATTTTCTCGCGGTCGGCGTCGACCATGAAGCCGTGCGTCAGCACGTTGCGATACGGTGCCACACCGTTGGCGGCCAGCGACAACAGCAGCGACGACTGGAACCAGCCACGGTGCTGGTCGCTGCCCTCAAGGTAGTAGTCGGCCTGCCATGCGTCGGGCGTGCCGGCCTCGGCACCGGGTCGGCCAAGCTCGCTACGCTGCATGAGCACGGCGCGCGACGACGAGCCGGAGTCGATCCACACGTCGAGCGTGTCGGTGGACTTGGCCACCGGCTCTACGCCGTCCCAATCGTCCGGTTTCACCGCGGCCCAAAGGTCGTCGAAGTCGCGCTCGAACCATACATTTGATCCGTGCTCCTGCACGAGGTCGGCGGTTTTCCGGACGATTCGCGCGTCGAGTATCAGCTCGCCCTGGGCGTCGTAAAACGCCGGGATCGGCACGCCCCACGAGCGCTGGCGCGAGATGCACCAGTCGGGGCGCGACTTGACTGCGCCCTCGATCCGGTTGCGTCCCCAGCCGGGAAGCCAGTTGACGCCCTCGATGGCGGCGAGTGCCTTGTCGCGAAAACCGTCGTGGTCGATATTGACGAACCACTGATCCATCGCGCGGAAAATCACCGGCGTTTTGCTGCGCCAGCAATGCGGGTAGCTGTGCTCGTAGCGCTCCTCGAATGCCAGCCTGTTACCAGCCTTGAGCAACTCAATGACGGCGTCGTTGGCTTCGCATTTGCCTTTGCGCTCGAGGATTTGTTTGCCGACGAGCTCGTCGGGCATCTGCTGTTCCTCGGGCAGATCGGCGGTGCGGGTGAGGCAGCCGGTGTCGTCCACCGGCGAGTAAACCGGCAGGCCGTTCGACCGGCCAAGGTTGTAGTCGTCCTGGCCGTGCCCGGGCGCGATGTGCACCAAGCCGGTGCCGGCGCTGTCATCGACAAACATGTCGCCGGCGAACAGTTTGCCGGTGCGGTTGCAGAACGGGTGGTGATATTCCAGTTCGGCCATTTGGTCGCTCTGCACCGTACGCAAAATCTCGAAGTCACCCGCCCAGCCGCACTTCTCGACGATAGTGTCGAGCAGGGGCACGCTGACGAGCAGCGCCTCTTCGCCGACGCGGATCAACTGGTAGTCGAACCGGGAATTGTAAGCGACGGCGAGGTTGGCCGGCAGTGTCCACGGCGTGGTCGTCCAGATCAGCAGGTGCATGTCCGTCTCGCCCACGATCGGGAATTTCACATAAACACTCTGGCTGACATGATCCTGATATTCGACCTCCGCCTCGGCCAGCGCCGTGCGGCACGGGATGCTCCAGTAAACCGGTTTTTTACCGCGATAAACAAACCCCTTGTCCACCAACTTGGCGAATAACCGCAGCTCTTCCGCCTCGTACTCGGGATGGAGCGTGAGGTACGGATTGTCCCACTCGCCGAGCACGCCGAGCCGCTTGAACTGCTCACGCTGTTTGTCGACGAACTCCAGCGCGTACGTCTCGCAGGCTTTGCGGATCATCGCCGGTGTGGCGTCGGTGTTGCCGTCCTTTCGCATTTGCTGCGTGACCTTGAACTCGATCGGCAGCCCGTGGCAGTCCCAGCCCGGCACGTACGGCACGTGTTTGCCGCGCAGCGTCTGGTACTTGAGAATGAAGTCCTTTAGAATTTTGTTCAGTGCCGTGCCGATGTGCACATCGCCATTGGCGAACGGCGGGCCGTCGTGCAGTAAAAACCGCTCGGCGCCTTCGCGACGTTTTTGGATCTGTTCGTACAGGCCTTCCGCGTACCACCTAGCCAGGCGCTCCGGCTCGCGCTGGACGAGCCCGGCGCGCATAGGGAAATCCGTCTGCGGAAGGTTCAGTGTTTTTTTATACTCCATCTTGGGCACCCGCCCGGACAGGCAGGCGCGGCAACCTACCAGCCCGCTTGGCCAAAGGCAAAAGCAGAAACAGCTGGCGCGCTTGGCTTGACTGAGCTTGGCCAAGCAGTACGGTCTGCGTCATGCAGTATCACTTTGTACGATACACGATCACATTACTGCTGCTCGTCGGCACTACACTTGGTCTGTCCGCAGAGGAACCCCGGCTAGAAAGCGGCAAACAGCGAGCCACCGTCACCGGGCTGCACGGTAAGCCCGCGCCCAAGCTGTCACTCACCCAGTGGCTGAACACCAAGGGTGGCAAGGCCCCGGACACCCAGGGTAAAATCGTCGTGCTCGACTTTTGGGCGA
>Ga0115000_10002667_pt1 | contig 15217 bp, 14 predicted proteins | sample ArcticOcean_MG_C_6_FD_89690 | JGI IMG/M metagenome (GOLD analysis project Ga0115000, IMG submission 89690) | Marine microbial communities from western Arctic Ocean - ArcticOcean_MG_CB8_128 | ecosystem: Environmental > Aquatic > Marine > Oceanic | place: Arctic Ocean: Canada Basin | collected...
ATCCTTCAATCATACACTCCCTCGACCCACCAGGTCCCGAGTTCATGCGCCAAACGATAAACGCCACCTGCCCTCAACTCCACATCCCACTCTACTCGATTCCATCCACCCGGCTCCCACCATTGCCCCGAATAAGCCCAAGGCCCGCGACAGTCGCTCACACGTCCAGCTGCCTTTGCGCAACGAATCCACATCGGCCGCCGCTCTCTCAGCTCAACCTCCACTGCCAAAGCCGGACGATAACGCCGCAACGCCAAACCAAAAGCCGCCTTCAAACCCAAACCCTGCATTGGCAAAACCACTACAGGTAAACGCTCCATACAAATCCCATCCGGCCGACCAGTCCCCTCCAAACGCGGTCGCCCTACGTTACCCGACCCCACGATCCCTCCGATTCGCGACAAGGTCTGAGTGAATCGATGCGGACGCTTCAAGCTCGTCTCGAACAAACCCAGCTGACAATCGGTGCGGTCGGTCGGATCAACTCTAAGCGCAAGCCCAGTCACCGCCGCCTCCATCTCCAAACGCTCTAAACGTGTCGCCAAAATTAAAAACAGCGCATCCACATCGCAAGTCGGATCCGGCATTTTAAGCGACACTTCCATCGCGTCGACCCGCTCTCCATCCTCCAAGCGAATATCAGCCAATTCCGCCTTCAAGTAAAGCGACTCCACGACCTTTCCCGTCACACGCAAGCGTAGGCAAAGTTGATCCAAAAAGCGGCGAATGACAAATAGCAGAGGCTCCAAGGTATCGATTTCGTACTCGAAATCCAACGACTCTTCGAAGACCAAAGGCAATTCCGAAATCCGCAACGGCCGTTCCTCTCGCCCCGAAACGCGATCCCAAAATGCCAAGCCCTCCATCCCCAATCGCCGCCCAACTGATTCTCGAGACAAACGCGCGAACGCCCCTACCGAACGAATTCCCCATTGCTCAAAAATCGATTTCATCCCATCGGACGGTTCAGCCGCCTCGATTGGCAACCCGTCCAAAAAGCTCTCTAAAGGCGGGGACGCTTCGCACCCCACAGTCAACACCCCTTTCGATTCCCGAGCCGTCAGTAAAGCTAAGTCCGGCGTAGCTCCAATCCCCATCCGAGCTTGCAACCCCTGTCTCCGTAACTCGGATACCATCTCTTGGGATCGAAACTCCAAACGCTCTCGGTTAACTCCCGCCAAGCCAATCGTACACAAACCCAAATCGGTTTCCTCAACTCGAGGCGACAGCGAATACGCGCAATCGAACAAAACCCTAGCCGCCATCTCTTCCGCTTTCGCCGAGCAATAACGCACCGCTACATCCTCGCAACGAGCAATCGCCTGGGCCACGTTCAATCCCGGTATCACCCCCGCTCGAGCCGCCGCCTGCGTGCAATCCACCACCAAAGGTTTTGTCAGCGATTCGTCTACCAAAATCACCGGCCGCAAGCCAAGCCCAGCTTCCATCCGCAACACAGCATGCAACGCAAAACGAAAACTATCAATCACCGCATACATGTTAGGCACGCCTCAAAAGTCCTATATACTTCTTTGTATTGAAAAATACCTCACGCGAAACCGCCAATACGCGTAGGAAGAACTCGAAATTCCAAAGATGCTTATCAAAACCTCCCTCCATTTTCAAATTGCGGCTTTGCGTGAGATCTAAATCATGGATCCATTGAAATACATCATCCGCGTAAATCCGCGTTATCTGCGCCCGCCCCTTCATCCCGCCTGAATCATCTGGGGAAATTCCCCCGTTTCCTGCTTCCGCAGCCGAAGGACCTCGCACTCCAATCCCTTCGCTACTTCGCTCAATGCCGCATCGCTCTGGGCCACCGAAAGGCTTCCCGTCAAAGCGATGCGAATCTGAGCGCTCGGAATCATCGCCCGAGGCGTAACGATCGCCAACACCATATCCGACTTACCCGCCAAGCGCTGTAAACGATACCAGTCAGTCGTCGGAACCCGTCTCAACGCCCACGCATCGCAGTCCCTCAAATCAACCAGAACCATTCCCAAGTTCTCATCTCGCAGCAGAGCATCCGTCACCTGCAAAGCCTGCCCCACTGACTCACAGCGAACCCACAGCAAATGCTCCAGCAACACCGCCGGAGTCGTTTGCGGATCAAAGGCATTCGCCCCGTCCACCAAAGCAGCAAACCGTCGCTCCCGTCGCATCGCCTCCAGCAAGTGAAGCAGCAAGGTCTGACCGCCCGAGCTTGGAGACGAGGCAACGAACTCGCACAATACGCCAGTCGACAATCCTCCCCCCAAAGCCCGGTCGATATGATCGATGCCAGTCCTTAAAGTTTTCCTATCGGTTTGAGCCGCCCAACGGATTCCCTCCCCTATGATTTCCCTAAGACAATCTGGCTCCAGCTTAACTGCCCGAGCAAACGCCATAACTCCAGAAGACGACCGCCTCGCAAGGCCGTCAATCAGATAGTGTTCATGAACACTTTAAATTAATCCAACAGCTCCTCCCCGCAATTCCCAAGAAGACCAGATATAAGCCAACTCCACTACAATCCCCGCCAATCAACCTAGATGCGCCCCACACGTATCGACCCTTAAGATTACAACGTTGTAATTTTAAAAGTCAAAGTCATCAGACTAGCCAGACGTACCAGCATTCGTCGGAGCATGTTCCGGTTTCCGAATATTCGTCAGCTTCAAAAGAGGTTTTTAAATCCTCCGGCAATTTCACAGCACGCTAATGATCGAGCGCTAGCCAGCTAACCTAGCCCGCAACAGAGGAAGATTCGAAATCCCCAAGGCATCAGTTTTATCGGCCATTGGAAAGTCGCGCGATCCTGGATACACAACAAAAACTTGATAAAGGTCCAAATCTTCAATCGCTTGATGCATCGACGCCGTTGCTCGCGGAACTGAGCTCGCCTTAAATTCGAAGCCCAACAGGCCGCTAGTATGCCTGATCACCAGGTCCATTTCCGTACCCCCTTGAACTGAATAATTAAAACAATCCTGATCACGAAGTTCCAAAACCCTCACGATCTGCTCGATCGCAAAGCCCTCCCAAGACGCTCCTAACCCGCGATGCGTTCGCAATCTCTCATGCGAATTAATCGAAAGCAAAGCGTGAAGCAGGCCACTATCTTTAAAATAGAATTTCGAGGTTTTCCGAAGACGTTTCCGTACATTCGCCAGCATAGGCGCCACCTCTCGCAAAACAAGCGCTCCACAGAAAATATCGACATGCCGCTGCACCGTTTTGTAGTTCACCCCTAGAATACGAGCAGCCTCGGAATGATTCCAAGCTTGGCCATGAGAATCCGCAAGGAGCAGAAGAAAACGTCGCAAATCCGCAGAGCTCATCTTCGTTTCCGCCAACTCTCTCAAATCCCGCTCGATAAACGTCCTCAAGTAATCCAAACGCCACTTCCAAGAAACTTCCGAAGAGCTAGAAAGATACGAAAGAGGAAATCCTCCCCTTTCCCACAAAGACTCATAGTCTTCAGACTCAATTTCGTCCAAACTGAACCCCCCCATATCAATAAAAGAGACGCGACCAGCAAGCGACTCGGAACTTTCTCGAAGCAAATCAGGAGACGCGCTGCCCAAAAGTAAAAAACGAGCGGGTAAACCAGGTCGATCAGCTAGAACCCGAAGCAAAGGAAACAAAGAAGGCATTCGCTGCACCTCATCGATGATTACCAAGCCAGAAGGACGTCCCAGAGCTATAGTAGGATCATCCTGGAGACGAGTCAGATCGCTGAAATCCTCTAAATCAAAGCAGTTTTCAGGAACAGCTCCCATTTGTCGGCTCAAGTGCGTTTTGCCACTTTGGCGAGGCCCTAATAGCACGGTTATCGGATTCGACTGGATCGAATCCTCAATACGTGCCCCCGAAGCCAAGAACGAAATGATGCATCGCATTGCTGGACGATCCGAAAACGTTCGCCATTGATTGACCAAACAAGAAGGACAACGAGAAAGACCTTCTACCTCGCTTTCCTTAACCGCTTACGACTGTTCGACGGTTGCTCCGAGGTCTTCGAGGCGCTTGCGCATATCTTCGGGCGATTGCGATTTCTCGAAGGCTTCGCGAGCTGAGATGAGACCTCGATTGTAGAGACTCATCAAGTGCGTATCCATAGTGAACATACCTAACTTCGCTCCGGTTTGGATATCCGATTCGAGGCGATAGGTTTTGTTATCTCGGATCAAGGCTGCGATCGAAGTCGTGGTCACCATGATTTCAAGTCCTGCGACTCGGCCTCCACCTTCTTTCTTGCAGAGCACCTGAGAAATAACCGACACCAAAGATGAAGCCAATTGCGTGCGTATCATCTCCCTCATGTTCGCCGGAAACGCGTCAACGATACGATCCACCGTCTTGGCAGCGCCATTCGTGTGCAAGGTTCCAAAAACCAAGTGACCCGTTTCCGCCGCGCTAATCGCCGCTTCGATGGTCTCCAAATCACGCATTTCTCCGACGAGAATAATGTCCGGATCCTGGCGTAAAGCTCGCCGAATCGCTTCCGAAAACGAAGGAACGTCCACTCCAATTTCGCGCTGCGTGACGATACACTTATTGTGGTCGTGGTAATACTCGATCGGATCCTCGATCGTGATAATATGACCGCTACGTCTCTGGTTGATGTAATTGATCATCGAAGCGAGCGTCGTACTTTTGCCTGACCCAGTTGGTCCGGTTACGAGCACGAGTCCCCGAGGACGATAAAGCAGATCCTTTATCTTATCGGGAATGCCGATGTCTTCGAGATCGAAAAATTCGTTGGGGATTTGACGGAGGGCCATGCCGTAGTTGCCCTTAGGACGCTCACGCGGAAACGCGATTTATCCATGTATGCGAAGCCAAAATCCGCCCCGCCTTCGGTTTTCGCCTCTTGGACGTATGAATCCGACGTGATCGACTGCATGAGCGATTCCGTATCCGCCGGAGTCAGACCCGGTCCCTCTACCGAAACCATCGAACCATCTAGGCGCAATGTCGGCGGTTTCCCAACCTGAATATGTAAATCGGATGCGCCTTCCTCGAATACCAATTCGAGCAAATCGTTCATTTCGTAACTCATAAGATTCTTATCGGTTGAAAGCGGCGAGTATTGAACCCGCGCGTGATGACTTCTAGCCCATTCTACGTCGACGAAGTCGGTTCGTCCACCGTCACGGATAAAACTTCCTCTACCGAAGTGAGTCCTGCAAGGACTTTTCGAACTCCATCCTCACGCATCGTCCTCATCCCCAACTCCCTAGCGACTGAACGTATTTGAGTCGACGTTCCGCCCGAATAGATGAGCTTTTCGATCTCATCGTTCACTTCAAATATCTCGAAAATGCCAAATCTGCCCTTAACTCCACGGTTATGGCAACGCGGACAACCGACGCCTTTCATGAATCGAGCATCGCCAAGCGCGTCTCGAGTCAAACCGATGGCAGCCAATTCCCGGCGGGTCGGCTCATGCGGACGACTGCAATCCGGGCAAATTCGCCTTACCAGCCGCTGAGCCATTGATGCGCGCAACGATGTGGCGACCAAATACGGCTTCACGCCTATGTCCACCAACCGCGTAACTGCCGAGGGAGCATCGTTGGTGTGCAAAGTACTGAATACCATATGACCGGTTAACGAGGCATTGATGGCGATCTCAGCAGTTTCCTTATCTCGAATTTCACCGACCATGATAATATTCGGCGCCTGACGAAGCATTGCCTTCAGGGCAGCCGCAAAGGTCATTCCTATGCTCTTGCGAACCGGAACCTGATTAATGCCAGGCATTTGGTACTCGATCGGGTCTTCAACCGTAATGATCTTGCGATCGGATTTGTTAACGAAATTCAAGCAGCTATACAAAGTCGTCGTCTTGCCAGAACCCGTTGGCCCCGTTACTAGCAAGATCCCGTCTGGCAGCGTAATCAGCTTCTCGAAATATTCTTGGTCGTCGCTCAGGAAACCCAACTCTGGCAATCCTTTCATCAATCCCGTCTTATCCAAAATTCGCATGACGATGCTCTCGCCGTAAGCGGTTGGCAGCGAGGACACGCGCAGGTCATAATCCACGCCCTCGACGCGCAACTGAATTCGACCATCCTGAGGCAAACGTCTTTCGGCTATGCTTAACCTTCCCATCACCTTGATCCGAGATATTACAGGCAATTGCAGACTCTTCGGTGGCGGGCTCGACATTTCCTGAAGCTCGCCATCGACCCGATAACGCACCCGAAATCGACGCTCCAATGGTTCCAAATGGATATCCGATGCCCGCTTGCGAATCGCTTCGGTGATGATCACCTGCACTAATCGAATGATCGGAGCATCCGATTCGTCCATCGAATCCTGACCGGTGCCAGTCGATTCATCGCGAAGCTGAACATCCGCTTCATCTGTATCGGCGACGGCTCCAGCCTCCCCCGAATCTTCCGTATCCTGAAGAAAATAGCGTTCGTTGATTGCTCGTTCGATCTGCTTTTCATCAGCCAAAACAGGCTCGATCGGCGCTTTCAGCATATGCGAAAGACTGTCGATCGACTCGACCTCGAGCGGATCCGAAATCGCGACTTGCAAAGAGCCATTTTCGAACCCCAAAGGAAACGCCCGAAATTGCCTCGCCAATGTTTCTTCCAAATACTCGCTCGGCTCCTTGGGCAGATCGATCGCATCCAAATCGACAAAGCGCATGGAAAACTCTTCTGCCAGCGCCTGAAAAACCAATTTGCGCTCTAAAAACCCCTTGCTAACTAAGGCTTCGAATAAGGCATTGGCGCTTTTTCGATCCAAGCTTCCCTCGACTGCCGCAATCTGCTCCTGAGACACCATGCCCTTCCGAGCGACGAGCTGAAGGATGATCGATGAATCAGACATTCGAAGTTTAAAGGGGCGTTTATCTATTTTAGAGACATTAGGAATTCAGCATTGGACTTGGTCGCCTTCAATCGCTTGATCAGCATTTCCATAGCTTCGACGCCGGGAACTCCCTGCATCACGCGGCGTAATCCGTACACCTTCTCCAACTCCTGCGGATGATAAAGCAGCTCTTCCTTACGCGTTCCGCTTCGCTCGAAATTGATCGCTGGAAATACGCGCTTGTTAATCAGGTCTCGGTCCAAATGGATTTCCATATTACCCGTGCCCTTGAATTCCTCGAAGATCACTTCATCCATTTTGCTACCCGTATCCACGAGAGCGGTACCCATAATCGTCAAGCTGCCGCCTTCTTCGATATTACGAGCCGAACCGAAAAAGCGTTTCGGTTTCTGCAACGCAGTCGCCTCGATACCACCACTCATTATCTTGCCGCTATTACTCGCCAAGGCATTGTAAGCGCGAGCCAAACGCGTAATCGAATCGAGCAGAATCACTACGTCCTTGCCGCCTTCGACCATACGACGCGCTTTTTCGACAACCAATTCGGCTGCGTGCACGTGGCTCGATGGAGTCTCGTCAAAAGTCGAACTAACGACCTCGGCCGTAACCGCACGCTTGAAATCGGTCACCTCCTCCGGTCGCTCGTCAATCAGCAAAACGATAAGGTGGGCATTCGGATAATTCTCCTGAAACGAATGGGCGAGCCCTTGCAGCAGCACCGTCTTTCCGGTCCTCGGCGGCGCGACAATCAATCCACGTTGGCCTAGGCCGATTGGAGTTAAAATATCGAATGCCCGCATCGAAACGTCTTTCTTGCTATTGCTTGGCAATGGCGTTTCGAGAACGATGCGCTCTGTTGGATAATAAGGAGTCAAATCTTCGAAAGCCGCGACATTCGCGATCGCTTCGACTTCGCCTCCCATAACAGATAAAATTTTGACCGCAGCGGGGCAGCGTTCGCCTTCTTGCGGCGGGGTTGCAATCACTTCGAATGCGTGGCCACGCTTCAAACTGTATCGGTTGATCACTGACGCTGGCACGTAAACGCTCTCAGGCTTCAGTTGATAGTTGCTGGCCGTATGGACGACAAACCCGTGTCCTTCGTCGGTAAGATCCAAAAACCCCTTGTCCTTGAACAAGAGCTTATTTTCCGCAGCTACCTTAAAAACCTGTTCGATGATCTGCTTCCGTCCCGGCTTGTCCTCGAAAACCACGCCCAGCGCTTCCGCGCCTGCGCGCCCTTGCTCGACCGTCATCTCGTACAGTTCAGCCAGATCGATTGGATCTTGGCTCTGATCGAATTCCGTAACAATCGCCTCTACGTTCTCGAACTTCGCGTACCGAGCTGATGCCGGTAAAATTCCGCCAACCTGATCCGTTTCCTTCGGAGGCAAAGGTTGCTGCCAGCCACCACCGCCCTTACGGTCATTCCGGGGTCCACCCTTCTGATTCTTCTGGCGAGCCTTGGGACCTGGCTGGTTTCCCTTTTTCCCTTGGTTTCGATTGCCCTGCTGACCGCCATGACGCGGCTGACGGTTGTTTTGATTATTGCGCCTGTTCTGGTTTCCTTCGCCGCGCTGTTCTCTTTCACGTCCTTCGCCGTGGCTCTTCTTAGGGCTTTCATCCGAAGTCGATTCCTCCTTGGCAGATGGCTCGGATTTCTCTACGGACTCGGCCGGCTTTGCCGATTTTTCAGACGGAACGTCACGGGCGACCTCAAGCTTGTCCACGCCATCGAAATGAGACCCACGTCCCTTAAAGTCCGACGGACGAAATTCGCTAGGCGCTTCGACAACGCGCTTCAATTGGGAAACCTTTAGCTTCCCGACTGGTTTAGCTTCTGCTCCTTCATCGGAAGTCACCTTCTTAGCGACCTTTCGAGCAACTTTCTTAGCCGCTTTCTTGGCTACTTTTCGGGCTGTTTTCTTTGGAGCTGCGGCACTGCTGCCCAAATCCAATTCCATGGGAACGGTTTTTTCGTTCGTCGATTCTGATTCGCTAGACATAGGAACTAAAGGAAAGTTTAAAAGACTCAACTCGGTTCAGGATCTATCGCCACAGCGGCGACTAGTTTCCTACAAAAAATGGGATGAGCGTGTATTGAGATTAAAATCGGGTAAGTAGTTGGTTTACTTGATCTTCCAAAAAAGCGAGGGATCCTTCATTTAGCAGTACGCAATCCGCTTTCTCCGCTTTTTCTTCTGTCGGCATTTGCCGATTAATACGAGTCAACGCCTGAGCTCGGTCCATGCCTTTTTGCCCTAAACGTTCGACTTGCGAAGACAAATCACTGAACACACAGACGGTAAAATCAACCCTATTCTGAAGGTTTTTTTCGAAGAGCAAAGGCACTTCCACAATCCAATCACTTTCAGGCGCCTCGCCAATCAGAGATTCCCAACGATCCCGAATCCTCGGATGCAGGATATTTTCCAGTTCTTCCAATCGATGCTCATCCTCGAATACGATGGCGCCTATCGCCTTTCGATCCAGCGATCCATCACTGGCCCGGATACCTTCGCCGAAAATCTTCATTAACGCATCACGGACTTTCGGATCCTTTGCAATCAAATCGTGCACTATAGCATCGCAATCGATCCGCCGATAGCCTCGTCGCTCGAACATCCTAGCTGCCGTCGACTTGCCGCACCCAATACCGCCTGTAAGACCAATTACCATTGAAAGGAAACGTTCGAGCGCTCAAACGAGGGTCGCGGCCGATCTTCCCACTCAGCGGGACCATTATAGCGAATACAGCTCAAACGAAAAAAGATCATCTAGAAGCCTGGAAACAGCTCAACCTAAATCCGGCAAAAAAGGAGAATCCTTAGAGCATCCTCGACTTTTCCGACCTTACCATCGGCCGCGTCGATGGGATAACCAATGAGATCTTTTATACTGCGCAACATGACCGTTTCCTTTCTATTGATTTTCTACTGGTAAACATCGCTGAGCTCAGAATTCATGCGCGTTTTTTGTTTACGGATCAGTCTTGAAACAGCGTGTTTTCTAAAGAGGATTTTTCTCTAAATCGCTCAAAAAAGCAAGGCAGATCAGGCGCATAACAAAGCGTATTTACGCTTTTCCAACGATCCAAGCAACCGCTATAAGCACACCCACTACAAAGGATAACCTAAACCGTTTCATAAACCGCAGCAAAACCAACCGCGGCCATCACGTGCCACATGAAGGCTATATTGCGCGTACTTCGCAACAGTCCTGTCATTGCCTCCAAAAGACTTGATCGCTTCCCCAAATTCCAAACAAATAATAGCTAGACGCTCGGGCCAAGCGAACCTAAGCTCCCGCGCTTTGATTCCCAAATCTTCGAACTCGTTATCTAACCCATGAAAAACGTCTCCATCGCCCTCCTAGCTCTTACTATCCTCATTCTTTCCGGCTGCGGAAAAAACGACATCGATAATCCCATTCATGCCCTGCTGATAACCGGCGGCTGCTGCCACGATTACGATTTTCAAAAGCAGACCCTAACCACGGCGCTTTCGCAACGCGCCCCGATCGAATGGACCATCGTTCACGAAGGCGGCGATTCGAGAGATTTTCAGTCGAAGCTGTTCAACGATCCAAATTGGTCAGCTGACTACGATGTCGTCGTCCACAACGAGTGTTACGCAAACACTGCCGAACCAGCCTACATTTCCAAAGTTGTCAGCGCCCATAAAGCGGGAACTCCCGCGATCGTCATTCATTGCGCGATGCATACTTATCGTGCCGCCGAGGTTGACGACTGGCGCGAATTCCTCGGCGTAACGACCCGTCGCCACGATCACCTAAGTCACTACCCGACTACGATCGTGGACGCTGACCACCCAATCATTGCCGATTTCCCAACAAACTGGGTTTCTCCGATGGACGAGCTCTACATCATCGAAAAACTCTGGCCCAACGCCAAGGCGCTCGTCACGGGAAAGAGCGAAAAAAGCGGCGAATCCCACCCCGTGTTCTGGACAAATCAATACGGCAATGCCCGCGTTTTCGGAACCACCTTCGGACACACTAACGAAACCATCGCCAATCCGGATTTCCAAGACATCGTCGCCCGAGGTATCCTCTGGGTGACTGGTCGACTGAACTAGTTCATCAACTCAACAGCGGGACAATATCGCTCCCGCTGAACATCAAACTATTCGCACGCGCACTCTTCGCAAGGCTTGGACCATTTCCAATTCAAGAAATGCCCAATAACGAAGGCCGAACCGCCCAGGACCGTCGCATACGGTTCTAGCGCTACGCTAACTGACGGACGCAGAAACAAAAACACCAATAGTCCAAAGGCTCCCAATGCTAAATGCCCTTTGCGACCATGCGTCCGGTATCCCTTGAAAAAAGTGAATCCCGCCAATATCGCAATCATTGCGATCATTACCGACTCGAAACCTTCGTGTCCGACAAACTCGATCCCCAACAAAGGCAAAGTACTCAATAAAACAGGAGCAGCCAGGCAGTGAATCGCACACGCGACCGACAGGCCCATGCCCACGATGTCCATTTTCGCAATTCGACTTATTGATTCGCTATCCTTCATTTCGATTCGAGACTCTCCTCTAAAAACCTCTTTATGCAAGTAACTTGCGAAAATAAAGCAAGTAATTTGCGTTAGAGGGCAAGTGGACGCTAGAAAAGATCAATGTAGAAGCGGGTTTATCCCGCGATATTCTAAATTTATCTAGTGTGGGAAATGATGAATCGCGGGATAAACCCGCTCCTACAAACTAGAGACAGGGCTATTCCCGACCAACACGCTTGAAGGACAACGAATTCTATCTGCCTCGATTTCCCTATCCGCGAACTAATCCCATCAACTGCCGCTTTTTCGCTACCCAATCTTCCAACTGGTCAAGCGCCTCCGCATAGTGACCATCAGATGTGTCCATCTTCTCGAACAAATGGATGCCTGCATAAACGTAATCTGTGGGCAAAACTGAATGAATCGTGGGCAATTCGCGGGGATCCATCTCCCCATTTCGAATCATTTCCCGAGCTTCGCCTTCAAGCTCCGTCATAGAACCGCCGCCCGCAGCGTCGTTGTAGTTAGCGTTCTTCTTCGACGGTTTTCCCCCGCCTCCAGAACCTCCGCCGCCACCATTGAGGGCCGCTTCTTGCTTTTCGAGGCTCGTCATCGAACCGGATTCGCCGCCTTTTTTTCCAGGGTACTTTTTACCATCCCGTCCGAGAATCACATCCGGGTGATCCAGGCCGAGTTGCTTCCGAACGCGACGCACAAGCTCGATCGATACTTTGCAAATATCCGCCAAATAAGCATTGGAATGGTCGGTCCATTCTTCCAAAGCGATCTCAGCAGCGTTACGCTTGTCCGCATTGGTACGATAGACCCCATTGGTCGCATTCGATCCGAGCGCATGGATCAAAGCATCCCTGCGCGTCCCTTCGTTCACCTCAGCAGCCAACTTGGGCTCCTCGATCTTCTTGGCCGCCAAATAACGATGAAAACCGTCGGCCAAATAATGCTTCGCTCCATCGAAGAACACGACGACCGGCGGAAACTCCGCTCCAAGCTTCATCGCCTCCGCATAGGCCTCAACTGCTTCGTCGTTCGTCGAAACCCGAGTCTGAGTACCGGAAAAAATATCAATGTCTTCTAATGAAAGCCGCTTTATCGTCATGTATCTAATAATTAATTACCCTATTGGTCGATTTTACGAAGGGCGCGGATACTCTACATTTGCACTAAGGATACAATCTCAAATCGCTTCGAAAAGCGATTCAGACTATTGAGGGCTCAAGCCCAAGCGAGAACCTGCATTCCGACTCGACAAAATTCGATTTCTTTGACCGCATTCCACAAACGAGCCGAAGCAATCAGAATCGCTCTGCAATCGTCTCTTCATCAAACCCAAAGCAATGAATTACTCGCTCAGCAAAGTCGCCTTCGCGCTCTCATTCACTCTCGCTATCGCTATGCACAACGAAACCAAAGCCGAATCAATTGAATCCATCACTTTAGCAGCAGGTTGCTTCTGGTGCACCGAAGCCGTGATGCAACGCGTCGAAGGCGTCCAAAGCGCCGTATCGGGTTACATGGGTGGGCATATCCAAAACCCGACCTACAAACAAGTGGTAACCGGCGAAACCGGGCACGCAGAAGTCGCCCGGATTTCCTTCGACTCTTCAGTTGTATCGCTCGACGAGATTCTCGAAATCTTCTGGCTCATGCACGATCCCACGAGTCTCGATAAACAAGGAGCCGACACGGGGACTCAATATCGATCAGCCGTTTTCTACAACACAGAGTCGCAAAAAGACGCGGTCAATAAAGCAATCGCCGCGCTCAACAAATCCGGGAAATACGCCGCTCCGATCGTCACTGAAGTCACCAAAGAGGAAATCTTCTACCCAGCCGAAGATTACCATCAAGAATACTACGACCTAAACAAGCGAGCCGGCTACTGCACGTACGTCATCCATCCTAAGCTGAAGAAACTCGGCCTGAAGGATTAGAGCGGCACAGACGGCCCAAACGCTATTCGAATTTTCCCTGGAAATAGTCCAGGCGACGATTCACGTTTCCTCGAGGCGACTCCCGCCACTTGGCCGGAAACATCTCCGGGTTCAAATTGAATTCGTATGCGGATTTCCCATCGCGCAACAATGTAGTCGTGTTCAAAATCAAATTGGCTTCCACTTCGGTTTTCGAATTGCGAAGCGCAGCATAAATAATCTTTTGAGGATCCTGTGCTCCAATTAGCCCAAGAAATTCGGCTGCTCGTACGCGGACCAAGTTATCGTCGTCATTCGACGCGATCGCTTTGGCTGTTTTTGTAAAGCCCGACGCTTCCTCGCCAAAAGAACTGCAAACGATCAATCCCCAGTAGCGAACAACTGGATCATCCGAAGCAAGCGCTTTACCAATCCCCTTCTTGGCTTTCTTAAACGACTGAAGGCTCAAATCAGCCGTATCGATCAGCTTCGCGATGCGCTTTTTATTTTCCTGCCCATAAGCCACTGGATTATCCATCGCGTCCCTAAGCATCACCGGCTCAGGTAAGAAACTCAAATCCGGCAAACCTTTAACTTTTTCAGTCAATCGCTGTCTCAAATTCTTCAATACGCTCGCATACTGAGGATCCCCGGCCAAATCATTCACTTCATGTGGGTCCGACTCGATATCATAGAGGCTTTCAGCAGGACGTGACTCGAAGAACTGGCGTTGAGCGGCATTTAATTCTCCCGCATCGAACTGCGCTTTCCAATCCTTGTAAGCCAGCATCCGGTACCGATATTCATTGAATAGACCATCGAAGTTGAACGGCTGGTAATTCCGCATGTATTTGAATTTCCCCTTACGCAGAGTCCTCACCAAATCGTACTTTTCATCGAATCGATCCGCGTATCCAAATGCTTCGTCGCGACTCGCCAAGTCATTCGAGCTGACCCCTTTCCCGAGAAAAGGAACACCATCCATCACACCAGGAACCGAAACGCCTGCCAAGTTCAAGACGGTCGGTCCAAAATCGATAAAGCTCACGAATCCCTCAACGCGGGTTCCCGCTTTTTCCGGCAACAAGTGTCTCCATTTTTCGGGTGCATACACAACCAAAGGAACACTTAGTCCGCTTTCGTAGGCATAACCTTTACCGCGCGGAAGCACTCCACCGTGATCTCCATAATAGAAAACAATCGTATCCTCAGCAACCCCATCGACTTTCAAAGCATCCAAAAACGCCCCCATTTCCGCATCTACGTTGCGGTGATAATCCTGGTAGCGAGCGTAGGTGTAGCGAAAGGTTGGCGTATTTGGGTGATAAGGAAAAACAGTGATGGAATCTGGATCAGTTGTTGTGCGATCGTTTTCCATGCTTTCCTTTGAAAAGTGGAGCTGGCCCTCATGCGTCGCTCCGAAATTTTGCACATGAAAGAATGGCTGACCGGATTTGCGATTCCGATAAGTCGCGTTCCCGGAAGACTCATCCCACATGCCCTTATCGTTCAAATTGTAGTCCGTCTTGCTATTGTTGGTCGTATAGTAGCCGGCTTCGCGCAAATAATGCGGAAACATACGCATACCATCCGGCATCGGAGCCAATGCCGAGCGCCGGTGATATTGAGCGCCGATTCGTGGCGCATAAGAACCGGAGATCAAAGTACTGCGAGCCACGGAGCAAACTGGGGCATTCGAAAATGCGTTTTGAAAAACCAACCCTTCCTCAGCTAGCTTTTCGATTCGGGGCATCGGGGCGCCTCCCTCTTCGTAAAGTCGAAGCCAATGCTTCGAATTGTCCTCTGAAACGATCCAAACCACATTGGGACGATCCGCGGCTCCGAGAGCCAAGCTGAACAGAAAAAGAGATATTAATAGAATGTTTCGCATGTCTAAATTCAGTATAAGTTAGGGTACGTC
>Ga0115000_10002668_pt1 | contig 15213 bp, 15 predicted proteins | sample ArcticOcean_MG_C_6_FD_89690 | JGI IMG/M metagenome (GOLD analysis project Ga0115000, IMG submission 89690) | Marine microbial communities from western Arctic Ocean - ArcticOcean_MG_CB8_128 | ecosystem: Environmental > Aquatic > Marine > Oceanic | place: Arctic Ocean: Canada Basin | collected...
AAAATGTAGACGTCATCGTTGATGGACTAGACAATTTCGAAACGCGGTATCTGTTAAATGACTACGCCGTACAAACAAATACTCCCTATATGTTTGCGGGTGCGATCGCAGGGCATGGCAATGTCATGGCAGTTATCCCAAATGAAACGCCATGTTTGCGGTGCATTTTTCCTGATTCTCCGCCAAGTGCAGAACAAGAAACCTGCGACAGTGCGGGCATTTTGGCGCCAGCGATTGGCATTGCAACATCTTGCCAAACAATGGACGTGCTTAAATTTCTTACTGGAAACAAAGATAAAATTTCTTGCACACTCCTCACGTATGATTTGTGGAATACAGAGAGTAGCCGAATTGCCTTAGGTAAACCAAACCCTGAGTGCACCTGTTGTGGAAAAAGCGAGTTTGAGTATTTACAAAAAAACCCTATTGAACCAATGGTGCTCTGCGGGCAACTTGCAGTGCAACTGCCAAGTATCGAACAGTTTGATATCAATGCAGTAACAGCCACGTTGCAAGAACATGGTTCATTTACTCAAACAGCAAGCCTAGTGAGGGGTGAACTGAACGAAGAGCGGGGCGAAAACGGTTCGCCCATTAAAATGCTCTGCTTCCACGATGGAAGAACAATTATCCACGGCACCAACGATGTAGGGCGTGCCAAAGCAATATTCCAAAGATATGTTGGCAATTGAGCCCAAGCAATTCTATACTGTGAGTGAAACATTATGACTGACCAACCACTAATTGAAACAACACAAGACGCAATGACCTCATGTCCCTCATGTTTAGAAGGGCCTGTGACACTACGAACAATTCGCAAGTGGTCAAAGGCTAATAACAAATGGTCTTGTCTTACTTGTTACGACGCAACAACAGCAAGGTGGATGGCAGAGGCTGGTCTTCCAACAATGCTCGTTGGCGATACAGCAGCTGAAATGATTCTAGGATTTGACAGCACCATTCATGCCCCGCTTGATTTTCTCATCTTGCTCACCGCTGCTGTAAAACGTGGCGCTCCAAACGTATTTGTCATGGGCGACATGCCATTTTTAAGTTACCAAGTTGACGAAGCATCTGCCGTCACGAATGCCGGTCGGTTTATGACCGAGGGCAACGCGGATGCCGTGAAACTAGAGGTCGACAGGAATTACCTTGATCGATTTGCTGCGATATGCAACGCAGGAATCGCAAGTGTAGCGCACCTTGGTTCCAAGCCACAGCAAGCAAAGCAAACAGGTGGATATGCCTCTGCTGGTCGAAACGCCGATGCAGCGCAAGCGATCGTTGAAGATGCGATTGCGTTTGAACAAGCTGGTGCGTCCATGCTATTACTAGAAGCAGTTCCGGAAGAAGTATCGAGTGCAGTAGTTTCAGCAACAACAATTCCTGTCATCGGGTGCGGCGCAGGAACTGATTGCCATGGACAGGTTGTAGTCCTACAAGATTTAGCTGGGCTTACAAAATGGCAACCAGCATTTGCGAAACCAACCTCAAACCTAGGCATTGAACTTGGAAACGTTGCTAAAAACTGGATGGAAAATGTGCACAGCAGTTCACTTGGAACTCACCCATACAAAATGCGTGACGGTGAATCGCAGCGTTTTACCTCATAAACTTGACGCAACAAGTTCCTGAGTGATAGTATGTTTGGGTTGATGGATCACTTCATCCACACTTCCACTTTCGATAATTATCCCATTGCTCATTACAGCAACTTCATCGCAAAAATGATGCACGACAGCTATATCGTGGGCAATGAATACGATTGTAAGGTCGAGCGTGTCACGCAAATCAGAAAGAAGATTTAGCACCTTTGCTTGCACGCTTACGTCTAATGCAGAAGTAGGCTCATCGCAAACAAGAAGTTTGGGCGTAATTGAAATGGCGCGGGCAATTGCTATTCGCTGTTTCTGCCCGCCTGAAAACTCTTTTGGGTATCGAAAGGCGTCGTCTTCTTCTAGCCCGACCTGCGCAAGCAGTTTCTTTGCGCGAGCACCCAATTCACTCTTTTTGGACACCTTGTGCACAAGCAACGGCTCTGTGATAATGTCGCCGACCTTCATATATTCGTTCAGCGAGCCACCAGGATCTTGAAACACCATTTGCATTTCTTTTCGCAACGTGCGCATCTCATTGGCAGGTAAAGAAGCGAGGTTCGTTCCCTCGAGCAATATAGAGCCTGAGGTAATTGGCGTAAGTTGCATTATTGCGCGCGCAATTGTTGATTTACCAGACCCGCTCTCACCAACTATGCCAAGGGTTGTACCTTTTGCCACTTGCAAATTCACCCCAGCAACAGCATTCACAATCTGCTTTCCTTTCTGGAAAGTGACGTGAAGGTCGCGAATTTCGAGTAGAGGTGCTGAAGTAGCCATCGTATACGTACAGGTTATGGTATCTTCGCAACAAGTAACTATGGAACAATATTTAGAATTACTTCAGCATGTATACGACCACGGTTCCTCAAAAGGCGACCGGACCGGAACAGGGACAAAAAGCGTGTTTGGGTGGCAAATGCGGTTCAACTTGAACAAGGGCTTCCCCTTGCTAACTACAAAAAAAGTGCACACGAAATCTATTTTTCATGAGTTACTCTGGTTTTTAAAAGGCGAAACAAATATCGCTTATTTACATGAACATGGGGTGTCCATTTGGGATGAGTGGGCAGATGAACACGGTGAACTTGGTCCTGTATATGGCTCGCAGTGGCGAAATTGGAAAACGGAAGATGGTCGGTCCATAGACCAAATTGCAAATCTCATCGAGGGTATAAAAACTAATCCGGATTCGCGAAGGCACATAGTCAGCGCTTGGAACGTTGGCGAAGTAGACAAAATGGCATTGCCGCCTTGCCACTCACTCTTTCAGTTTTATGTTGCCGACAATAAACTGTCGTGCCAACTGTACCAACGAAGTGCAGATATTTTCCTTGGGGTTCCATACAACATTGCTTCGTATGCACTGCTTACGATGATGGTGGCGCAAGTGACCAATCTGGAACTTGGTGATTTTGTTCACACTCTCGGAGATGCGCATTTGTACGACAACCATTTGGAGCAAGCGAAAGAGCAACTTAGTCGCGACGTTAAGACATTACCAAGAGTAACATTAAATCCTGCCATAACATCTATTTTTGATTTCACGTTCGAAGATATAGAAGTTCTCGATTACAACCCGCACCCACATATTTCTGCGCCGATTGCCGTGTAATCGATGGAACTCATTGTTGCTATTACCAAAAACTTTGTCATCGGAAACGGTGGCGACATGCCATGGCATTTGCCTGCCGATTTGTTGCACTTTAAGAAACTAACAAGTGGAAATACAATCGTCATGGGACGAAAGACGTGGGAGTCGATTGGAAGGTCGTTGCCGAACAGGCTAAACATCGTTGTTACAAGGCAGAAAGATTTTGTTGCAGATGGCGCAACTGTTATTCATAGCTTGGATGAACTACAAACAGTCGAAACAATTGGAAGAATCTTTCTCATTGGTGGTGGGGAACTGTACGCGCTTGGATTACAGCATGCTTCAAAATTACACATTACAAGAATCCACACAACTCTAGTTGGCGACACATATTTCCCGCAAATTGATACTGATTTATGGAAACGAACTGAGATAGTCAACCGAGTTGCCGACGAGTCGAACGCCCACGATCTTTCGTTTGAAACGTGGTCAAGAGCGTTATAACGCCTTTTCTGTTCTACGCTACTCCATCGTGCCGATAGTAAAAGAGCACCGATGAAACCAACACAACAAATCGCTTCCATGCAATGTTGCCCGTATATCGAAGAAGGATATTCAGCATGTTCTAGCAGATTCACGCTTGGTAGGCTTGACCAAGCGTGTAGTGTTTGTTTCGGTGCGTTCGAATCGTGCTCTATGTATCAAGCGCTTGCGAACAACGCAAACGTCTCAAATTTGGATATGACGATAAATGGCTGCGCAGTCGAACTTCGACCAACAGGTTCGTGAATTTTTTGGATACCTTCGGGTCGAAGCTGGGTTGTCGCCTGCAACCTTAGCTGCGTACCGAAGTGATTTAGACTTGCTTCAGGAATATTTGGTTAGTGAAGGCGTGCAGTGTTGTGGAGCTGTGAAGCCAACACATTTAGCTACGCACGTGCGAAGCCTGCATAAAGAACGTGGTTTGCAATCAACAAGTATTGCAAGGCACTTGTCCACATTTAGAATGCTATTTCGGTTCTTACATGCTTCGCACAAAATTGAGAGTGATCCCGCTCGATTACTTGAAACTCCAACCCGCTGGAAAAAACTTCCAGATGTTCTCTCGCCTAAAAAAATGAAACAACTTATAGAGGCGGCAAATCCCGATTCGGGAAGACTGTGGCTTCGCGATCGCGCGCTTCTAGAACTCATGTACGCTGGTGGCATGCGAGCAAGTGAAGTTGCAGGTGTGAGCGCCAACGATATAAAAGAAACACTTGCAGTCGTTATGGTAATGGGCAAGGGTAGCAAGCAGCGCCTAGTTCCAGTTGGTAAGCCAGCCATGCTTGCAGTGCAAGAATATACTGAACAACTTTTACCGTCGCTTTTGCGATTCGACGACGGGAGGGATTGCGGAAAACTTTTACTATCAAATACTGGGCGGCCACTTGAGCGTGTAGCTATTTGGCAAATCGTACGAAAAATAGCGAATCGTGCAGACCTTGGTGATGTACATCCACACATGCTTCGGCATAGTTTCGCAACGCATTTGCTCTCGGGCGGGGCTGATTTACGTGTTGTGCAAGAACTACTCGGCCATAGCGATATTGGCACAACGCAAATCTATACCCACATAGACCGCTCGCAGTTGAAAGCAGTCATCGCAAAATACCACCCGCGACCTTGATGCGTGGGTGTTTCAGCAAGCTGACCAACCGAATAGCACCCCCCCAAATATCGCACCCGAATGATGCCCCCGAATGATACGCCTGTTACTATGGTGCAATGTTTTGCAGTGTAGTATTGAGTGTTGCAGCGAGCGTACAGCCTTTCTGTACCAAGCCACTGTTCACACTTCTTGAACAGAGCGTAGAAGGTGATAATGAATTTATCATGGAAGTTCTGTACGACGAGTACCTTGAAGAAGCGAGAGAACTTGATGTTCCACACGAGGATCTCATTTCTCCAGTTGCTTTCATACAAGCACAGCGAGACAAAGAAATAAAAGCTGACGTACTCTTCGATTCTTTTCTTGAATCTATTGCCGTACTTCAAAATGACACGGCATTGCAATCGGCGATTCAAACTGTTCGGCGCAGAGCACTCTTGCATGCTCGTGAAATTCAAAACCCGTGGAAAAATACAACGTGGTTCGACGTGGCCACGCAAGGCATGCATTCTGCTCAACTACTCCTTTCGATCGACAAATTTTTATTGCAATACGCCGATGTTGATCGCGCAGATAGATACGCTGCAAAAATAGCGAAACTGCAAGGCGATCAAGAAGGATGCGCTGAAGCTGAGCGGCGGACTATGAAACGCTGGTCGCTCTATAACGAGATTATTGAACCTGCTGAATCCGTACAAATGATGTCTCAATGGTATCCATCCCTCAAGCAGTCCGACGATGGCATTGGTGAAATGATGCGCATACTCATGTCCGGAAGCGAAGACAGTGAACAGAAAAAAGTTATGGATACTATTTTTCAGTTACATGTGACAGTGTACGAAAAGAATATTCGAGACCTTGTCGCCCTTGTCAAACAAACACGTATTACTGAGGGAATTGACTTGCTTTCTGATGGCTGTGGCATTTCAACCAAAGCAAAGAATGCAATTCTACAAAAAACTGCAGAGATTCACGAACTCAATATGACCACTATCAAGTCTATTCAAAAATTACTTACAGATGAGCAACTTCAAGAATTAGAACAAGACGGGTAATGTTGTTCAATGACTGCTTTCCATTGATCCATTGATTCGACTTGGATAAACTGTTGTTTCATTTCAACTGGATTTGGATGATGTTTTGCAAACTGAATACCAAACTTTCGCATCAGCCTTGAAGCTGTTCTTTCGCCGTGCAACCTGACGCATAAATCAATATGGTGCAGTAGTGCAGACCGTTGTTCTTCAAGTGTTGGTGGCATGGGTGCATTACCCTTCAACAATTCCCGAGCTTGCGCGAAAATCCATGGGTTGCCAATGCACCCGCGAGCAACCGAAACTCCGCTAACACCAGTTTGTTGCATCATTCTAAAAATATCTGGTGCCGTCCAAATGTCACCGCTTCCAAAAATAACCCGGTCGCTTCTACTTGCCACCAACGCCTCCAAGAAACTCCATCTCGATGGCCCTTTGTACCGCTGTTCTACTGTTCTGCCGTGTACAGTCGCCCAGCTAAAACCAATTTCGTACGCATAATCGAAAATCTGAAAAAAGTTGTGCTCTGATTCAATTGAATCATCCCACCCCCTACGCAATTTTAATGTCGTTGGAATCGATTCTGGAACTGCATCTCGCACCGCAGATAGAATTTCGCACGCTTCTTTCGGTGACTGTAAAAAATGACCGCCACGATTACGCTTGCGTACTTTCTTTACTGGGCACGCAAGGTTCACATCAATCATGTCGTATCCCATTCCTGAAAGAATGAATGCGCCCTGAGCCATCTCATCTGGATTTGTTCCGATGACTTGACCCGCAATTGGGTGGTCGTCTAATCCTGCGGCAGTGTTTCCTTCTAAATCTCCGCTTGCTGCTTCTTCAGCAAGAATATCAGGGTCTTCTTTTCGCCTGCCTTTTCCGCCATTAATGAGCGTTCTGTCTAGCAATGCTTCAGTAATACAAAATGGACAACCGTGTTTTCGCGCGATTAACCGCATTGCTCCATCGCTGTAGCCCGCAAGGCCCGCTTGGTAGAAAGGAACATCGAACCCTGCACACGCTTCGGGGATTCGCTGATCAATGGTAACACCCTTCGCAAACGATGCGATGTCTTCATGCGAAGCATCGCTTTCTGTTGAAGGGTTCATATTTACTGACATGTTATTCTTCGCTTATAACTACAAGGCCGACAAGCGGATGCACTTCATCAATTTGCAGTTCTGCGATAACCAAGGTTGTTGGCTCATCTGTTCTCCAGATTCCGCCTGCGTTAAATTGTTCGCCGTACGCGTCGCGTAAATTATGCAAATCAAAACGATATGTTGCACCCGCTGGAATGGCGGAAATAGGTGCAGAAAAACGTTGGTTAATCCACAGCATCGTGTTCCCGTAATCATCCGCAGTACTGTTTACGATTTCAATAATTTCACCGCTACGCAAAACTTGTATTGGCACTGATTCTGCTGCATGTAAGTTCATCGGATACACGGGTGATGCCAAACTAGGATCGCCCGCAGGGTTTTGGCAAGAAACTGCGCAGAATGCGAGTGCCATGGAAAATGAAAGTAGAATTATTTTTTTCAAAACGAAAGTTTCCTTTTGAAGAATCCTAAGCCACAAGCTTCTTTTGCCATGGCTAATGTTTCTTCGGTACGTACATTTGCTCTTACAGTTCCGTCGCGAATGATGTCAATTATTGTGCTGTCGTCACCTTCGTACTCAGCACGGCGCTCTTGCATAGGAGCAAGAAGTGCACTAATTGCTTCGGCGACTTCGGTTTTTATGTGGCCATCGCCGATGTTGTCACCGCGAACATATTTGTCTTTTAGTTCGGCTGCTCTCGATACATCAGTAATAAACGTATCGACGTATTGCATCAAGGAACTGTCTATATCACCTGGGTCGGTCATGGACTGCCTGCCTGTATACAACTGGCCTAATTTTTTCTTTACTTGTTTTGGCGTATCTGTAATAAGAATTGTGTTGTTGAGCGATTTGCTCATTTTATGTATGCCATCTGTACCCATAAGTTTGCCGACTTTTCCAACGTCTGCTTTTGGAATTGGGAATACGCCCATTTTTTCCATAGCTGGATCGTCGTCTTCAACATTATCGTCAATGCCACAATACAGTTTGTTAAATCGCCTTGCGACTTCGCGTGTCAATTCAATGTGAGGAATTTGATCCTCTCCTACAGGAACAGCGTGTGCGCGGAACGCAAGAATGTCCGCAGTTTGACCCACTGCATACAAGGGGAAACCAAAACTGTAATTTTCGCCAAGGCCCTTTACTTTTATTTCTTCTTTCAAGGTGGGGTTACGCATGACACGGTTAAACGGAAGAAGCATTGCAAACAAAAATGTAAGTTCTGCAATTGCGGGTGTTTCAGATTGCAATAAAATTGCAGATTTGTTTGGGTCAATTCCCATAGCAAGGTAGTCGCGAACGATTTCTAATGTGTCTGAATGAATTTCATCGGGATGATCAGAACGCGTTGTATAGGCGTGCATATTTGCAAGCAAAAAGTAGCAGTCGTGTGTATCTTGCAATTCAATACGCCTTCGAACTGAGCCAACAAAATGGCCAAGGTGCAGTTGCCCGGTGGGTGTATCGCCTGTTAATATTACTTCTCGTGTGCTCATAGAGTGGTACTGTAAACAATTGCGATATTCATTGCGTTGAAAACTATATGAATTACTATCGGGGCGAGCACACCGCTGCTCTTGACCCTTGCCCAACATAAGCCAAGAGACAAGACAAATAGCCCCGCCATCGCTGAATATGTGGCTACCTCGGCATGCATACAGGCAAAAAGTATGCTTGTGGCGATTATGGCTCCCCATGCTGTCTTTCTGTTAAAAAGCGCGACAAAAGTGGGCAATAGTAAGCCCCTATAGAATACTTCTTCGGTAATCCCCGCCCCTATTGTCGCGCACAGAATGACCACCCAAGCTGAAGAGTCTAGTTCGCCTTCCAAGAGCAACGTCAGTGTTTTGTGGCCCACAATCTCGAAGGGTTCAACGCCAAGCTTTGCCAAAAATATATGAAAAACACTTGCTGTTGCGAGCGCCAAGGGCACAAAAACGATGTATCCAATGAGTGCAACTTGCGTAATATTCCTTGAACCGCAACGTTTTCGCAGGGTTGCGTACGCCATTAGTACTGGTATTTGTGCGAGCATGGCACCCGCAGAAATCCATGCGGTTTCAAAAAGTGTGCCTTCTCTGTCAATCGGGACCTGAGTCATTCCAACCCATGCTCCTAGAACCCCAAGAAAGAGTGTTGAGGCCGCGAGAAGAATTGCCATTGTTGGTGTAATTGCTGGATCAAGATACCCCTGCCTTGGCAAGGAGCTTTGCGACGAGCGTACAAACCAAATACCGACGGCAAGTGCAAACACAGCAAGAAGTACTTCAATAAAATATGTTGGGGTCGCTTCCACTTCAGGCATTCCCCCGTTACCCTTGGCAACAGAAGTTCCTATGACAATTACACTGCAAAAAATTATTGAATACAAACGAGAAGAGGTAGCGAAGTGCAAAGCAGAACGCCCTCTTACAGAATTACAAGACGTTGTGAAAGATGCTGATAAAGCTAGAAACTTTTTTGGAGCCGTTGTAAACAGCCACACAAAAGGGAGCACAAGTGTCATTGCGGAAGTAAAACGCAAAAGCCCATCGGCTGGTGTTATTCGAGAAGATTTTGACCCAGTAGCCATTGCCCTAGCGTACGAGAAGGCGGGTGCCGCCGCTATATCTTGCTTAACCGATACGGAGTTTTTTGGTGGAAACCTTGCTTTTATTGAACAAATTCGAGATGTAGTTCCATTGCCAGTACTCCGCAAAGATTTTATTATCGATTCGTATCAAATTTGGGAAGCAAGAGCCGCCGGCGCTGATGCTATTTTGTTAATTTCTGAAGTGCTTTCTGAAGGGCAACTTCTCGATTACATGATTCTGTCGCAAAAACTTGGAATGACAATTCTTCTTGAAGTGCACGATATGGAAAACCTTCTCAAGGTCCAACAGTACATCGGATTCCCGCATGCCGGATATTGCTTGCTTGGAATCAACAATCGTAATTTAAAGACAATGAAGACCGATTTAACCCACACATTACGTATGATTGATGTGGTCGATGACCCAGCTATAGTTGTAAGTGAATCTGGAATTACCTCAGCGGAAGACCTCGACAAACTACGGTCTGTAGGGGTACACGCTGTATTGGTTGGCGAATCACTTATGAAAGAACCCTGCCCTGGCGAAGCACTTTCAAAACTCATCCGCATGAATCCAACGTAACATAGAAGACAACCATGATTACACTCTCAAAGCAAGACAATATTGTGACACTCTCCCTGAATAGACCAGAGAAACATAACGCGCTCTCGCTTGCGCTGATTCAAGCATTGCATACCGCACTTGACGAAGTTGAAGCGGACGACGAGATGCGGGTCTTTATTCTTACTGGTGAAGGTCGCTCCTTTTGCGCAGGTATGGATTTACAAGGTGTTATCGATGACCCAGATGCTATGCGAGAAATGTTGCAGTTATTAGCAACTGCATCCCAGCGAATCCGCAAACTTTCCGTGCCAACGATTGCCTGCGTGCAAGGCGCGGCAGTAGGCGGTGGATGCGGGCTCATGATTATTTGTGATTTCGCGTTCACACATCCTGAGGCAAAAGTTGGATACCCAGAAGTTGACTTAGGTGTTTGCCCAGCAGTCGTTGCACCATGGCTCATCAAAAAAATAGGTGCCGGTAAGGCTCGCTCAATGCTTCTCGCTGGTGGAACAATGTCTGGCTTGCAAGGGTACGAAGCTGGACTGGTAACGCATGTCTGCGATAAAGAGGGGCTCAGCGCAGATGCGCTTGCGTTCGCGCATATTCTTGCTCGAGGTGGCAAAAACGCAATGGCTGTAACAAAACGGTGGTTGAACGAACTTGACGGCTCTGTAGACAAAGAAGTCCTCATGAAAGCGGCAAATCTCTCGGCAGATATCATCGCTGGCGATGAGGCTCAAAAACGCCTAAAACCGCTCTACAGCAAGCAATAACCCGCTTTTTTTGCCCAGGTCAAAGACCAGGTGAAAGACCAAGTCAAAGACCAGGTGAACCGGTGAAGTCCGGAATTTGGTACAATGAGGGGCGCGGCATTCCAAGCCGGTTTTACTGTTTTTTTGGGGTACGTACGTACGAACGAATAGAGAGATTTATGACCACTTCAACGCAACAACATAGCCTTCGAATTGATGTCAGCGATACAAATATCGCGACAATTTGGCTTAATGGTGGCGAACGCCCAGTTGTCGTTCTAGATAGGGATCTTATTCAAAGGCTCAATACGACCCTTGATGCTCTCGCTCAGATGGATGGCATCAAAGGCCTCATTCTTCGCAGCGACTGTGCGCGTGTTTTTGTTGCTGGAGCAGACCTTGCTGAAATTAACGGTCTTGATGATCCGGGCCTGCACGCATACCTTGCATTTGGCACAACCGTATTCGGGCGTATCGCAGACGTACCATACCCAACAGTTGCGCTTATCAATGGAGCAACGCTCGGTGGTGGTTTAGAAATAGCGATGCATTGCGATGTACTCATCGCATCAAAAGAAACAGCAAGTGGAAAGCCGTATCCAATTGGTCTGCCTGAAGCTGGCCTTGGTCTTTGCCCTGGTTGGGGCGGATCGCAAATGCTGGCATCTAGAATTGACGCTGAAACTGCAATAGTTGCAACTGCAACAGGCAAACCTTTCCTTTCGACAGATATGCCAAGTGGTCTTGTCGCCGAACTTGTTGCTACTCCAGAAGAATTGCAGAGCGCAGCAGAGAATTGGTTACAACATGCGAAACCTGGAAACACACCTTGCCCAGTCATAACAAACGACAATGCTGATAGCTGTCAAAATGGTCTCTCAAAAGCAAAAGATACCCTTGAAGCAAACGAGTCAATTAAAGCTGTATTCCTTGCAATTGAAACGGGAATAGCAGACGGTTGGACTGCTGCTGTAGCAATTGAACAATGTGAATTAGTCCGCCTCCGCAACACCACAGAGGCGCGAGAAAAACTCGAAGCATTTTTATCTAAAGGATAATTTTTACCATGAGTAAGCCAGACCTAGCTAGCCAATTAAAAAACGTCTCCGCAAAAGACCTTAAACAAATTGAAGATGCACAAGAAATGCTTGGGCCAGACCCAGAAACAATGGGGTTTATAAAAAATATATTCTGGGGCAATATTCGTGAAGATATGATTTTCCCATATCCAGAAGAACCAGCAGACGAACGTGCGCGATGCGACAAGTTACTTGAAGAACTCGGCACGTATTTCAAAACCGAACACCCTTCTGTTGAAATCGACCAGAAACAAGAAATACCAGAATGGGTAATTTCACGTTTGTTTGAACTTGGTGTTTGTGGAATGATCGTTCCGAAAAAATACGGCGGTCAAGGCTTCGGTGTAACAAGCTACAACAGAGTTCTAGAACTTATAGGCCGCAATTGCGGTTCTACAGCAGTCATGATTTCTGCACACCTTTCCATTGGTTGCAACGCCATTACATTGTTTGGTTCTGAAGAACAAAAGTTACATTGGCTTCCAAAAATATCGAACGAGGCGCTGAGTGCGTTTTGCCTTTCAGAACCAAATGTTGGTTGCGATGCACAAGGGCAAGAAACTACTTGTGAACTAACTGAGTGTGGGCAATATTACATAATCAATGGTGAAAAGAAGTGGGCAACTTCTGCGGCGTACTCTTGCATGTTCACAGTCATGGCGAAGTACAAAATGACTGACCCAAAGACAGGAAAAACCAAAGAAAAATTCAATGCCGTCATCGTGTCACCAGATATGGAGGGTGTTGATATTTTCAGCCGCAACCGCTCTAAGTGTGGTATTCGTGGCACGTGGCAAGGCAGAGTCAGGTTTACCAATGTAAAAGTACCTCGCGAAAACTTACTGCACGAAGAGGGCAAAGGAATCGTAGTCGCTCTTACTTGTTTGAACTGGGGTCGATGCACTCTTGCAGCCGGCATGGTTGGCGCAGGCGCAAAGGCGTACGAGCAATCCATGAAGTGGGCGCAATACCGGCACCAGTTTGACCGACCGATTGCAGAATTTGAACTTATGAAAGAACGCATTGCGCGCATGGGAGCATTTGTATGGGCGATGGACGCCATGTTGTACGCAACAACTGGTATGGTCGATCGAAACGACGAAGACATCATGCTTGAAACAGCAGTGTGTAAAGTCTTCTGTTCAGAGTACGGCTTCCGTTGCACAAACGAAGCGATGCAAATCATGGGCGGCGAGGGGTATATGACTGAAAACGAACTGGAACGACTCTGGCGTGATTCCAGAATCAACCCAATCGTTGAAGGCGCTAACGAAGTAATGCACAGTTTTATATTCGCGTATGGCTCGAAACAAATGGGTGAGTTTATGCTGGGCGTGAAAGCTGCCCCGTTCAAAAACATGGGCGCTGCATTAAAAATTGGCATGGAACTCTTCTTGGGCATACGACGTAGTGCTCCAAAAATTACCATGGTCGACCCTGCTCTTCGCGCTCACACGCAAGCACTAGCGAACCATATTAGAGAATTTTCGCATCAAGTAAAATTGATGTTCAAAGAAAAAGAAGAAGCGTTAATTTCAAATCAAACCACACAGTGTCGTTTAAGTTGGATTGCAATTTGGATTCACACTATGGCTTGCTCTATCTCGAAGATGGACAAAAGCATCAGAAACAATGACGCCACGCAAATTGCACACGATAGTGCCATGCTTGATTACATCATGGAGTACGGTGCTTACAAAATTCAGGGATGGATGAGAGCACTTCGTCAAAATCCAGATAAAACGATGTTGCTCGCTGCTGAAGAAGCGCTTAAATTCAGCGACACTCTTCCAAATAGCGATTATTACATTCCAGAGCGTACTCCTGACCTAACAGCTCGTGGGAACGGGAAACCGTGTGACACAGAATCAATTACACAATTTGGTAGTGGTTCGCTCTACACGCAAGAAGAAGCCTCAACCCACTAATTCACTTACGATATACAAATGATGCAAGAGAAAGATTCTATGTTTGAACAAATGACAGCTCGAGGGCACGACCGCCTTTGTTTTCACCACGACAAAGAGACTGGGTTGCGGGCTATTGTCGCTATCCACTCTACTGCGCTTGACAACGCACTTGGTGGAACGCGACGTTGGTACTACGAAAGTGAAGCCGATGCCGTATACGACGTACTTCGCCTTTCAAAAGGAATGACGTACAAGGCTGCAATTTCTGGCTTACCAATGGGCGGTGCAAAGAGTGTCATCATGATGCCAAGCCGAGACTTTGGGCGAACTGAAGCAGAAGCAAGAGCAATGGGGCGATTCGTTGATACCTTTAACGGCGCGTACATAGCTGCTGAAGATGTTGGTGTTGATACACAATTTATAGACTGGATGGCCCATGAAACGAATCATGTCATGGGTGGCGAAACTGTATCGCGCGGTGGAGACCCATCTCCTTGGACCGCCCTTGGTGTATTTCACGGAATGCGCGCATGTCTTCTACAAGCTGGGCTAGGAGAAAATTTCGCTGGCAAAACTGTAGCCCTGCAAGGCGTTGGACATGTTGGACAAAACCTTTGTAAATTGTTGCACGAAGCTGGAGCAAAACTCATTGTTGCTGATATCAACAAAACGAATCTTGACACTGCAGTTAATGAGTTCGGAGCTACCGTAGCGCACGTCGATGATATTTTAAAAGCAGAATGCGACATTCTCGCTCCTTGTGCACTTGGCGGTGTAATCGATGGAAACAACATCGAACACTTACGTTGCCCAATTGTGTGTGGTGCTGCGAACAATATTTTGGATGATCCAGAAGAAGATGCGGTCGCATTAAAAACTGCCGGTATCGTGTACGGAACAGATTTTGTTGTAAATGCAGGTGGTCTTATTCACCTAGCTGGCATGCATCTCGGTATGGCCGACGACGAACTCGTTCTTAAAAACGATGAAATATTTACAACAACGCAACAAATTTTAGAACTAACCGAACACTCTGCATCTTCCTATGCAGCAGCGGTTGAAATTGCAGAACAGCGTATCGCCAACGGGCAAGGACTAAGTGTACATGCCAGTTAATATTGCTTATGAAACAAAAATTGAACATATTTCCATACTCGACGAGCATGGAAATTTCGATGCAAGCATGGGCGAAGGTCTTATTCCAAACGATGACCTCGTTGCTATGTACAAACACATGATGACATGTCGTCATCTTGATGAGATAGCATTTAAGTTGCAACGCTCTGGGCGCATGGGCACGTACCCTGAAAACAGAGGACAAGAAGTTCCATCACTTGCAGCAGCATATGTT
>Ga0115000_10002669_pt1 | contig 15211 bp, 12 predicted proteins | sample ArcticOcean_MG_C_6_FD_89690 | JGI IMG/M metagenome (GOLD analysis project Ga0115000, IMG submission 89690) | Marine microbial communities from western Arctic Ocean - ArcticOcean_MG_CB8_128 | ecosystem: Environmental > Aquatic > Marine > Oceanic | place: Arctic Ocean: Canada Basin | collected...
ACTTTCCTATCCTATTGGTAAATACGGCGGACTTAATATCCCAAGACCAGAAATAATTGAAGCAAAAAATAGTAAATATAATATTCAACTTTACAAAGAACATTTATTTGCGTTGAAGAAGTTGTATTTAGGTGAAGATCAATCTGGAACGAATGGGATTGGTTTCGATGATTACTTAATTGCTTTAAAGAGTAAGCGGAACGGAGAACCTTTAAACACATTAATTATTGAACAATTTAATTTAATTGATGAAAATATTGATCTTATTTCTTTAGATTTACTAACCGCAATTGAAAACCAAGCGGAGATTTTAGATAAATTATTTGTAGCAAATAAATTACTAGTATCTTATTTTAAAGTAGATATGTGTTCAGAGTTCGGAATTCAAATAACCTATACCGATAACGATGGTGATTAGTGCGTTTAAAAAACTATGAATTATTCACTTTTAAGCTCCTATAAATATTTGTTGGCAATAGCATATTTGCTGATTGCCAACATTGCTTTTGGTGGGGAAATATCTGGTGAAGTTTTAAATCCATATGACACTCCAATTAAAGATGCTATTATTAGTATTGAAGGAACAAATGTTTCAGTAAAAACAGATAAGTTAGGATTGTTTATAATTCCAAATTTAGATGCGGGTTCTTACTTAATGAAAATTCAGCATCTCAACTATAAAATTTTATTTTATCCTGTTGAAATTGTAAATAAATCCTCAAACGAAAAAATAAAATTATTCCTTTTTGCTAAAGCTTGTGATATTGATATTGTAAATATTGAAGCAGAAAGTCCTGTAGGAACAGGTTCAGATGTGAGTCAAGATATAATTAGTATTGATAAAACACATCTTGAAATAAAAATAAACACTGTCACATCTCCAACTTTAAAATTAGATAGAGGCTTAATTGCGCCTATCACAATAATGGAGTATGATGGAGCTGGACTGCAACTTGGAATTGGAGGAAGAGGTTTAAATCCCAAAAGAACAGCACACTTTAATACCCGCCAGAATGGTTATGATATTAGCGCTGATGCTCTCGGATATCCAGAGACATACTATACGCCACCAGCAGAAGCAATTAGTAAAATAAGTATTCTTCGAGGTGCAGCTTCATTACAATTTGGTCCTCAATTCGGCGGAATGATTGATTTCAGATTAAAAGACGGCCCTGAAAACCCTAATAAAAAAACGGAATTTATTACGTCAAATAAATATGGAAGCTACAATCAGTTTCACAACTTTAATAGTTTTGCGTCAAAAACTAAAAAACTAAAAACTTATTCTTTTTATCACCTAAAAAATGGAGATGGCTGGAGAGAAAACTCAACATACACCTCGCAAACGGGTTATATTGGATTGGATTATATGCCTAAAGATGGTTTTAGTATTAAACTTCAATTAACGCATCATCAATACGTAGCGCAACAAGCAGGTGGCTTAACAGATAAACAGTTTGATCTAGATCCTCAAGTCAGTTTTAGAAAAAGAAACTGGTTTAACGTAAATTGGAACATCGCAGCTTTAATTTTAAATTATAACTTAAACAAAGATTTCTGGATTAATTCTAAGTTTTTTGGAGTTCATGCAGCGCGGAACTCTGTTGGTTTTATTCAGCCCTCTAACCTTGCTGATCCTGGTTTAGAAAGAACTTTAATTACCGGCCAATTTCAAAATATTGGTAACGAAACCAGAGTTGTAAGGCGATACAAGTTTTACAAAAACAAGAATGGGGTTTTTATTGCGGGAATAAGAGTATATAAAGGCTGGGCGGAAACCGGTCAAGGTATTGCTGACACTTCTAGTAAGGCAAATTTTAACTATATTAACAAGGGTGATCCAGAAAACTCTAAATACACTTTCCCAAGTAAAAACCTAGCCGTATTCTTTGAGCATTCTTTCTTTTTAAACAATAGATGGTCTGTTACTCCTGGAGCTCGTTACGAGCTAATTAACACTTCAGCAGATGGATATTATAACAGATATTTTATTGGACTTAATGGTGATACACTTGATGTTTCAAACTCGGAAAATTCAAGTAAAAAAAACAGAAATATATTATTAACAGGACTTGGTGTTAGTTATAGATTAAAAAAAGGAGGGAAATTAACAGGTAATTACTCTCAGAATTTTAGATCTGTAAACTTTAGTGATATAAATATTGTGGTTCCAAATTTTAGGGTTGATTCAGATATTGAAGATGAAACTGGACATAATATTGATTTCACTTATAATAAAACATTCGGTAAAAAAGCGTTTATTGGCGCTACTGCTTACTATTTATATTACGCCAACCGAATTGGTATAATTTGGCAATTTGATCCTGAAAAAATCGAAACATATCAATTAAGAACAAACGTTTCAGCTTCTAGAACTTTAGGCTTTGAATTAACTGCATGGACAGACATTGCAAAGATTACCAGCATGAATGATAGTTTACATAAACTAAACGTTTCAGCTGCGCTTACCTTGACAGATGCAAAATACATTGAGGAAAAAGCAATCGTTTTTGGTAATTCAGTTGAGATGGTTCCTGCGCTTACGGTTAAATCAGGAATAACATACGAGTTTAAAAACTTTTTAATTTCTGGGTTGTTAAACTTTCAAACCAAACAATTTTCAGAATCTACAAATGCTAAAAAAAGCTTAACTGGTGTGTATGGAATTATCCCCAGTTTTTATGTGATTGATGCAAAAATAGGATATACTTTTAAAAGTTTTATATTTCAGGTGTCAGTTAATAATATTACAAATCATAAATACTTCACGCAAAGAGCAGCCTCATATCCTGGACCAGGTATTATTCCATCTGAAGGCCGAACTGTTTTTGGAAGTGTTATTATTAAATTGTAGCTACTAAATTCCCTGCATTTTCATCAATATAATTTTGCTTTGTAAACAGAATTTGTGATAACAAAAAATTTTATTGTCACAAAAAAAAGCAGTGAATTTTAGATTTATTAAAAGTATTAATATGGCCTAAATTGTAACGAATAGTAACAATACACTTCAAACTTTTTTTAATTACAAACCAAATCGCTTCTTCCACACAGCAAAGGCAATAAATTTAAACATTCTTTGATTTTCAGGACGATGGGTTTGATCGAAGAATTGATCATAATCTTTCATCAAACGATCATAATTATAATACTCCTCGAGATCATCAGTAAAATAAGCTTTTAAATCATCTTTAATTTCCCTAATCCAAAGATTATTTGGGGTAACATATCCCATTTTATCTTTTCTGTTATAGATATCATTCGGCAGCAAATCTTTTGTTGCTTCCTTCAATAAATACTTTTTTACTCCCGCCTTAATCTTATAATTACCTGAAATACTAAACACTTTTTCTATCAATGGAAAATCATCAGCGAAAGGAGTTCTTGCTTCAACCGAATGCCACATACTGCAACGATCTTCACATTTTAAATAGCCTTTCAAGCGAGAATTATAAAACTCGTACTTTAGTAACCCGTTTAGTGATTTCGGTAAATCTTTTTGATAAGCACCAAAGGCATCTTTTGAGTAAGTGTCTTTCAAGGATTGATTTATATAATCATGCTCTTTATAAAACCTTTGCATCATGTTTTCATACATTCCAGCAGGTAGTTTTTTAAGACCATAAAACCTCAAATATTGCTTAAAGAAAAATTGCATTCCAGAACTTAATGATCCATAATCTTTTAAGCTTCTAGTCAATGCTACAATTTTCCCTTTCCCCAACAAGTCCAGCCAAGCATTGGTGTGGTGAGGCAAATAACCAGCAAAAAGCTCATCACCACCCTGCCCGTCTAAAACTACTTTAACACCAGTTTGTTTTACTTTTTTCATCACACGAAACTGCGCGTAAGTACTCGTTGAAAAAAGTGGGATATCCTGACAATAAACGAGTTCTTCCAAATCGTTTAATAACTCACTAGAAGTTGGAGTTATTTTATGCCATTTAGTTTGATGTTCATCCACCACTTTTTTCGCAAAATGGGACTCATCCAACTCTTTTAAATGGGAACATGCCGTGTAAGTATTGATGTTTCCATGACCTAAACTAGCCATACCGCCAACAATAGCAGAACTATCTATTCCACCACTTAAACAAGAGCCTACAGAAACATCTGATCGCATTCTTAAATCAATTGATTGCTTAAAGAGTGAACCGATTTCTTCAATCATTACCAACTCTTTTTTAGAATCAATATCCTCAGTTTCAGGATTAAATTTTAAATCATAAAACTGCTCAGTTTCTAACTGCCAAGTTTTATAAGAAAATTTCAAGTTATGACCGGGAAGTAGTTCTATTACACCTTTAAAAAAGCTTTCTTGCTGATGCTCAATCTGCGTAAAAGCTAAATAATCATAAACTGCTTTTTTGTTAATTCCCTTTTCTACCACCCCACTTTCAACCAATGCTTTCTGCTCCGAAGAAAAAGAAAACACAGTATCGGTACAATTGTAATAAAAGGGCTTTACACCAAACCGATCTCTTGATCCAAAAAAAGTTTGCTCCTGAACATCGTAAATGACAAATGCCCACATTCCGTTAAAGCGCGACAGGCAACTTTCACCCCATTGGATGTATGCTTTTAAAACAACTTCAGAATCTGTTTTCGAATAAAAAGTATGCCCCAACTTTTTTAGTTCTGTTCTAATTTCTATGTAATTGTATATCTCTCCGTTATAGGTTAACCAATATCTTTGCGTATCATCTGTCATCGGACAGTGCCCCAATGGTGAAAGATCTAAAATTGATAATCGCCTATGACCCAACCAAATTTTCGGAGAGATAACCTCATCTAAATTTTTAAAATCAAGGTAAGGAATCGCTTCTGCTCTTTTCACCGAATCCTTATAGCTCAATGGAAAAAAACTAGAATCGTTAAAAGCAACTCCACCTTCATCATCAGGACCACGATGCTTAATAAGCTCGTTCATTTTTTCTCCCAATTTTAAAATTGGAAAATCATGCTTTCTACTTACGATTCCATTAATTCCACACATTATACTTTCCGGTTTATTTCATAACACAATATTGATGTGGCTATTGCCACATTCAAGGATTCCGTTACAGAATCAACTCCAGCAGGTATAGTTATTTTAATAGGATTTAATAACAAAATATCTTCGGAAATACCGTGAGATTCGCTTCCCATAACCAATAAACCATTTTCAACCGTTTTCAATTTACTAGGAGAATCTCCGTCTAGAAAAGTAGCAAATACCGGATGATCAGTTGGCATTATTAGTTCTAACTGCTTTATATCAAAATATGAAGGAATAACTCTAGTAAATGCTCCCATCGTACTTTGAATAACTTTAGGGTTATAAAAATCTACTGTTTTGTTATTACATATCACATGAGTAATACCAAACCAATCTGCTGTTCTGATTATTGTCCCTAAATTTCCAGGATCTGAAATATTGTCTAAATACAACACAAAACCATTAGCCCAATTAATTTCCTTTGGTGATTAAAAACTAACTACAGCAATTGCTTCTCTATTATTTTTTAAGCCAGAAGCAAGCTCAATTGCTTGTTCATCAGAAATACTGTAATTTACATTAACTAATAAATCCTTAAACTTCTGAGCAATTAATTCAGAAACATACAATTCTCTAATTATCCAATCGGCATTTAATAACTCTTCAATGCCTTTCCTCCCTTCAACCACAAAACATTGTGTTTCAATTCTAGTTTTCTTTTGCTGAAGGGATCTTATAAACTTGATCTTATTTTTTGATAACATATGCATTGAGCGATAAATTGTTACTAAATTAGCTATTTTGAATTTTACATTATTCGTTATTTTTTTGAAAAGTAAATTTTATACATATTTTAATCTAATTCTAATCGCTTTTTTATTAGTTGGGTGTGCTAAGCATCACCTATCTACAAGACATTTAAAAAGTGATGAAAGGCTCTTAAAAAAAAATAAATTAGAGATTAAAGGAGATAAATCTTTGGATGCGTCTATACTATTAAGTTATGTTAAGCAAAAACCCAACAGAGCTATTTTATTTGGAACTTGGCGACTTGGCTTACAATGGAGAAATCTGTGGTATAATCCTACAAAAGATCCTGAAGAAGATAATCCAGCTTCTATTTTGGATACGAACCTAATCTCTAGATCTGAACAACAATTAAAGATTTACCTGCAAAATCAAGGTTATTATAATGCTGTGATTGCGCATGAAATAATAAATACTGATTTTTTGGGGATTGCTAAATGGCCAACTAAAAAATCTATCGTTAAATATATTATTGCTTCTGGAGATCCAGTTCTAATAGATTCATTAGTTCATAATATTAAGCAAAAAGATATAAAATCATATTATGTTTCAAACATAAAAAATAGAACAATACAACAAGGCCAAATATTAATCCTTGACCAATTACAAAAAGAAAGAGAACGTATTGTAAAAGATCTTCAAAACAGAGGGTATTATAAATTTGCTGAAAATTATATTTCTTTTAATATTGATACCGTAAAAGGGAAAAACAAAACTGTTGTTGTTACTAAAATAAAACAACCTCGAAATATTGATGGACTGCACCAAAGATATTTGATTAATAATATTTATGTTAAAACTGACTATGATCCATATGCTCAGGAAAACAAAAGCACAGATAGCATAATTTACGAAGGAGTTACATTCAGAAGTAATGGTCTATCTAAATTTAAACCAAACCCAATTTACAGAAGTTTATTTTTTCACGAGGGTGATTACTACAATCAGAAACTTGAAAGTATTTCTTACCGGCAACTTTCCAATCTCGGCATGTTTAATTATATTAAAATTAAATATGAGGAAACAAAGGACAGTCTTGGCGTTGGCTCCCTCAATGTATTTATATTATTGAGCCCAACGCCTAAAATGTCTGTTTCTACTGAGTTAATGGGGATTTTCAGAGAAGGTTTTGGAATTAATGGTCAAATTGTATTCACCAATAAAAATGCATTCAAAGGCTCAGAAACTCTATCGTTGTCAATTAGTGGTGGTTTTGAAGATTTAAGAGCTTCTCAAGACAGATACGCTACGAATATCGGACCTCGACTTTCCCTTACTTTCCCTAGATTTTTCCTATTTAAAACATTAAACGATAAGATTAGAAAAAATGCTTTTCCTAAAACAACTATCTCTACCTACTTTAACTATCAGCAGCGAAAACAATATACTCGTTTTTTAAACAATGCATCCATCAATTATGAATGGAACGAAGGAAAATATAAAAAGCACGAAATTAGTATTACCGATATTAATATTTCTCTTGTTTCGAAAGACAGTAAAATATTAGATGAATTGGACAAACTAACGCTACAGCAGAAATTTAAGTTTGAAGACGCAATTAGTTCTGGGATAAAATATTCTTTCACTTATAACAATCAATCGAATCCAAAAGTAAAAAACTCAGATTATTTATTACTTAAAGGATATCTAGTTGGACCTACAGCAATTATTGTAAGTGCGCTCAATGGTGAACAAAGAGCCCCAATAACAAAAGCAATAACACTTTTTGGGATACGTTACGCTACATTCTTAAAAGCTCAAATGGATTACAGAAAGTATTTCAATTTTAAATACCAACAGCAAATAGCAACAAGAAGTTTTATTGGCTTTGGAATTCCATTGGATAAAAATGGGGTAATTCCTTTTGACCAATTATATTATTCTGGAGGAGCAAATAGCGTTAGGGGTTGGAGACAAAGAACTTTAGGACTAGGTTCACAAGAAAATGATTCAACTACACTTGATCGGTTAGGAGAAATTAAAATTGAAGCGAGTATCGAATACCGATTTCCTATTGCTGCAATATTTAAAGGAGCTATTTTTGTTGATGCAGGTAACGTTTGGACTAAAGAAACTGATACAGATGCGGATAATTTTGACCCTGATTTTCAGTTCAATCGATTTTACAAAGAATTTGCCGTTTCACCAGGATTGGGAATTCGTTTTGACTTAGATTTTTTCTTATTCCGTTTAGATGTTGGAGTACCTTTAAAACAAGCATATAATAGATCGAAGTGGGCGTTAGAATTTAAAAACACTAATTTACATTTTGGAGTTGGTTACCCTTTTTAGTTTGCAGGAGTTTCTCTGTTTTTTTTACTTTTATTTCTTTATTACAAACATACCTTTATCAATTAAAACAAGCCGCACCATATATTTTAAGTATTACTACTAACAAAGTAAAAAATTATACGATAAAGAAATAACGCCATCTCTAAACCTAGACAGCGGACCCAATATCTGCTGACAAAGGATACTCTAAATGAACATCTACTATATTTAGTATTCAATAAATTACTATGCTTCTACTTTACATTCTATTCTTATTAATTTAAAATACAGTATATCTCAAATAATTTATCTTTCCTAATTTACAAGTTCCTATGTGCACCATCACAATATGGTGGATTATTTGTTTGCTTACACATGCACATCGCTGCAGTTTTAGCTTCTTCTTCCTTAAAAACTGTTGGTCCTATACCACTTCCTTTATGGGCGCCATTGCACCACAATTGATCTTCTGATTGACCACAAGCGCACCATGCATATGATTTACCCTCTTCTAAATCTACCATTTTTGGAGAATTTACCGCTGATTTTCTGTTTTGCATAATCAAATTCTTAAATTTTAGTTTGAATTAAAAAAAATACCACAAACATGGTACTCATAATTTAGATTAATAAAATTATAATACCTATTATTATTTGGTTTATTCCAATTTATTTTTAAAAAAAGTAGTGTAAATAAGCTTAATTATCAGTTTTCGAATTGTTTATTTGGTGAAAAAAGACTTTAAATACTACTCATTTCCTAAATCCTAATGATAAGAGGATGTCAAACAATAAGCACAATAACCATTAATTTATAGTGTTTTTAAATTACTGGTTATTATTTAGTACGTACTTCCCTATTTTTAAATCGTAAATAACTTACCAACTATTACTTAAAAAAGTAACAAAACGAGGTAAAGTCATAAAAAAAAGTTCGCCGCTAAATCGTCTTCTGCATTGAATGATAAATGTTAATTCCTTTAGGATTTCCTGAAAAAGATATACAAATTGAAACTAATTATTCACAAAGTGGGCTTTATATATTTAATAAAAAAGCTTTAAACTTCTCACTCGATTTTTTAAAACGTAAAAACAAATTCTTAAATAGAAAAAAATAAATTTGAAGTTTACGGGATTTTATAAAGATCAATTAATAGCGCACTCAACAAATCATTAACAATCGGGTTTTACCATCCTTTTCCATTGGTGCGCGATGAATACAAGGAGAAACTATGCTTTTAGGATGATCAACCGCCAACTTCCATAGGTTCCCTTGACCTAAAGAAACAGTATGCGCCAAAGGTTTGGCTTGGTAGTGTAAATCAAAGAAATATTCACTTAAGAAGGATTCGAAACCCTCTTCTACCCCATCATAAAGTTTTGTAAGCTCATTGCGTATTTCGGGAACTAGCACTTTTTGAATGCCTTGTGAATTTGGTAAAATCTCACTAGACTCCCCATGGTAAGTGCATAAAAAAGTATCGGTTGGTATAGGAGATCGATCTACATGAAAAGAATAAACATCTGTTGGGAAATACGGGTAAACATCATCTCTCTCATAACACCTTATCAAATTCAGCGTAGGTGATGCACCATGAGCTTTTAATTCCTTCATATCATCTAATATAAATTCACGAGCAAGCTGTCCCTTTTTACTTAACTGAAGTTCTATCAGTTCTTCTTCACTAAGTTCTGCTATATTATCATTTAGTTCTAATTGTTCGATAAGCTCAGAAAAATCACCTGCTAGATCACGCTTCCAACAAATCGCATTCATCTCTCCATAAAAAGGTTTTGAAATCAGCTCTTTAAAGTTCGTGACACTATTAATATGATCATCAATGTTAGAAAAGTTTGTCATAATAGAGAATAAAAGTCTATAATTATTTAACGAAAGTAGTATATTATTATAAAACAGTTATGTGCTATTCTATTATAAATAATAGCAATTCAAAACGTTTCCAAAAATTAACCAGTACTATAATTAGTGTTGGTTTTAAAATTATAATATTTAATACGGCCATACATAAAAGTCTTAAAACTTTCCTTTCATTAAATCCTTGACTAGTCTTTAATAATTACTGATTTTCATTTAGTTTAGCACTTAAAAAAAAGCAACAATTTTTAAAACTAGTAATGCCGAACTATAATTATCTGTATTCTTTTAATTACGACTCCCATAACAGCGAATTATGTAAGCTGGAATCAAGACAACTTTTTAACCAATCGGAAAAGTATAAAATACTATTTTCAGATATTAAAGTTGACCCGTCTATCAGTCCTTTTATTAAAAACAGGTTTGAAATAATTACCTCATCGGATAGTTATACTAATTTAATCACCAACATTAAAGAAGAAGATATTCATATTGACGGATTTAAAGCTGAATACCTCATTTTAGATGGTGACAATACTGATTACGATGAAAGGCGAAAAAAATTAAAAGATATCGGATACAGTATAGTTGGGGAACCTGACTTTGAAAATCCCTCCATAATTTACTCTATTTGCATCTACAATAACATTTGGTACTTCGGTGTTTTAATAAAGCACAATATGGAATGGCAGAAACACAAGAAAAAACCTTTCTCATTTAGTAATTCTATAGGAATGGACATTGCTAAAACACTGGTAGCATTAACTTCTAAAGGAGATAAAACCAAGAAATTACTAGACGCATGTTCTGGAGTTGGAACTGTAATATTGGAGGCATGCATTGCGGAACTCAATATTGAAGGCTGCGACATTAACCCGAAAAGGTATGAACAAACACTTAAAAACATTAAACATTACGATTACACCTCAAACATATACTGTACAGACATAAAGGATCACGTTGGAAGTTACGATTGTGCTATTGTTGATCTTCCTTATAATTTATACAGCTTAGTAGATGATTCTACCACGGAACACATCATTAATTCTACAGTAAAATTAGCTGACCGTGTAGTTATAGTATCCACTTCTGATATTAAAGAGACAATTAAAAAATCGGGTTTGAAAGTTAAAGATTTTTGTATTGTAGAAAAAAGAGAAAAATCAAAATTTGCAAGAAAAATTTGGGTCTGTGAAAAAGAATAGATTTAGAGAAGTAAATACTCCATTAGAAGTACTACATTGCATGAAAAAAAATCTATCATTAAAAAAGAGATTATTTTAAGAGTAAAAAGAGTAGTGATGCATAAATATTGGTATATTATCACTTTTAAGGTACTTTTAGTTTAAGATAATTTCGAACAAGTTATCTACTATAAAACAGCAAGAATATGAACGAAATTATTTGTCCTAATTGTACAAAAGCCTTCAAAGTTGATGAAGCTGGTTTTGCTGATATTCTCAAACAAGTTAGAGATCATCAATTTGAAGAAGAATTAAAAAGTAGATTAAGTCTTGCTGAAACTGAAAAAATAAATGCCATTAAGCTTGCTGAAGCAAACCTTAAAAATAAGGTCCTAGCTGAATTTGCAAAAAAAGATAAAGAAATAAGTGAACTCAAATCCAAAAACGAACTTGAACTGGCAGATAAATTAGCAAAAAAAGAAGCTGAAATATCGAAAATGAGATCGAAAATTGATCTGGCTGAGATGGACAAAAAACTATCTGTTTCCGAAGCGCTTAAATCAATAGAAAAAGAACGGGATAGCTTGACGAATGATCTTAAGAATAAAGAAACAGAAAAACTATTACTTGAGAAATCATTGAACGAAAAGTTTTCTGCAGCACTAAAAACTAAAGATGATATCATAAAGTTGAAAGACGAAGAGATTGTGCTTCGCAAGGATATGAAACTTAAACTTTCCACTAAAATGGTTGGGGAAACACTTGAGCAACATTGTGAAGCAGAATTTAATAAATTAAGAGCTACTGGTTTTAAAAATGCTTATTTTGAAAAAGATAATGATTCAAGAGGAGGAAGTAAAGGTGATTTTATTTACCGAGAGAAAGATGAAGAAGGGAATGAAATCATTTCGATCATGTTTGAGATGAAAAATGAAGGTGATGAAACTGCTACTAAAAAAAGAAATGAAGAATTTTTTAAGGAATTAAACAAAGACCGTACAGAAAAGAAATGTGAATACGCTGTTCTTGTTTCACTTATAGAAGTAGAAAGTGAATTATATAATTCTGGTATTGTTGATGTTTCTCACAAATTCAACAAAATGTATGTTGTTCGTCCACAATTTTTCATCCCCATTATTACACTTTTACGAAATGCTGCTTTGAATTCTATGAAATATAAATCAGAGCTGAATTTAATGAAAAATCAAAACTTAGACATTACCAATTTCGAGGAAAAAATTAACGCATTTAAAGATGGATTTGCAAGAAATTATGACTTAGCCAGTCGGAAGTTTAAAACTGCAATAGACGAAATAGATAAAACTATTAGTCATCTCCAAAAAACAAAAGAAGCACTTTTATCTTCTGAAAACAATCTACGCTTGGCTAACAATAAAGCAGATGAATTGACTATTAAAAAATTGACACATGGGAATCCTACGATGAGAAATCAATTTAATAATATACAAGATAACTTTGATGAGTAAAGCCCCTACATACATCCAATCACAGAGCCCTTTTATCGAATAAATATTCTGGAGGATTTATTTTGAATAAAATTGTAAATGAGTTCAACTTATTTTACTTGCTAGATTAGTAGATTAATTATCTACTAATAGTAATTTATTATGCCAAAACTTGGGGACATTCACAGAGTAAAAGATATGACAACCTTGGTTAAGGTCCACGCTACTAAAAATCCTTTAAGAACAAAAATATAAATCCAGATTGGTGACTATTATTGGAATAGTTATCATGAACATGTAGGGGTAAGAAAACAAGTTTTCCTTAACAAGTCTGCAGTGACTATTACGAAATCAGAATAGCGATTTTATTTGCTAGCAGATATAGAAAACGATTTATTTTGTGAAATCATAAACTAGCAATCAATTCAAGGGAAATAAATTGGGCGAATAAGTGTTAAAAATTGCTGAATTTTTGGTGTTTTTAATGTGTGAAAAAAGTAGTGAATAGTACATTTTTAATTAAGTATTCGTCACCTAGTATTACAGCAAGCCCCTTATTTCTTGTGATGCAGAAAACACCACTCCCAACATCTATAAAACACATTACAATCAACTAAAACTAGTATTTCTAATCAATTTTAAAGTACTTGAAAATTTGACATAGTGGTTGTTACATTAAATATAATTAGCTCATCAAAAAATTAAATTATGGCTTTAACATTTAAACGATTAGATATTTGCCACCCGAGTCTGTTAATGAGAAATTAGCAAGTTCCTTAAACGATAAAAAAGTAGACGAACCACTTTGGTTAATTGATGATAAAGAGTCGGTTCATTGTTATAAATACTTAGTTCAAGAAAACTATTTATTTGAAAATTTTATAATTTATTCAGGAGAATATAGAATTTTTATTGGCTGGAGTTACAATGGAAAAACCATTTATAATACTTAAGAGACTAGTTGCTTTTTAAGTGTTTAAAACCACAACTAAGTTGGTTGTTTGAATTGATGTTTAGTATAGGAGAATACAATATCAATTGTCTAGTTAAAGTTGATGAGGGAGTACTTAGGTACTCCTTTTATTTTTATGTTAAAAAATAAATAGAAATCTTTAATTTTACAAAAAAAAAGTAATGCGCAAACTATTATTATTTCTTATATCTATCGTTATTTTTTCTGCTTTTAAAAATGACAAACCTGCTTACATCTTATATAATTCGAATGGGCAAAAAGTATCATTTTCTAAAATGATTTCGGAGTTAAAAAAGAAGCAAATAATCTTTTTTGGAGAATTGCATAATAATCCAATTGCTCATTGGCTACAATTAGAATTAACGCAAGAATTAAAAAAATCAAAGAATTTGATTTTAGGTGCCGAAATGTTTGAAGCAGATAATCAAAATGAGTTGGATTTATACCTAAAGGACTCAATAGACACAAATGGATTAGACACCTTAGTAAGGTTATGGAAGAATTACAAAACGGATTATAAACCATTATTAGATTATGCTAAAAAGAATCAATTGCCTTTTATTGCTACCAATATTCCAAGAAGGTTTGCTGTGGCAGTTCATAAAAAAGAAGGCTTTAAAGCTCTAGACTCCTTGTCTTTCGAAGAGAAAAAATGGGTAGCTCCTTTACCTGTATTATTCGACCCAACAGTTCCAAGTTACGCAGCTATGTCACAAATGATGTTAGGCCACGGATCGATTAATATGATTAAGGCTCAAGCGATAAAGGATGCAACAATGGCCTATTTTATTTTAAAAAACAATCAAGAAAATCATACTTTTATTCATTATAATGGCGCTTATCATAGCAATAATTATGAAGGTATTTTATGGTATATTCAAAAAACAAATCCTGAAATTACAATAGGTACCATCTCAACTGTTAGTCAAGAGAACATTAATAAACTTGAAAAAGAAAACAAAGGAATTGCAGATTTTATTGTTGTAGTTGATGCAGATATGACAACATCCTACTAATTACTGGGGATAATTCTAAGAGAAACATTTTTTTAAGTTTAAATTACAAATAATTTATTTTTTTACAAATGCAACATGGTTGCATTTGTAAAAAAATAAATATATTTGTAGTATGTTACGTTTGTATTTCAATAATTATATTAACACCAGAAAAACCGATTATTTCGGTATTATTGCAAGTGGATTATGTTTAATTCACTGTTTTGCTACTCCGTTTATTTTTTTTGTTAAAAGCTGTTCGGCAACTTGTTGTGCAGAAACTCCAGTATGGTGGAAATTAATTGATTATATCTTCCTTTTTATTTCTTTAATTACTGTAAGGCATGCCATTAAAACATCAATTAGTGGAATCGTTAAATTGGGCTTAGGCATAAGTTGGACATTACTTTTGTTATTAATTGTTAACGATAGCTTTATAATTTTTAGTATTAATGAAAATTTATTGCTTATCCCTGCATGCTCACTAATTGCTTTTCATTTTTATAACATTAAATTTTGTGAATGTAAGAAAGGGTGCTGTTAAAAAAATAGATGATAATATAGCGATCAAAAATAATTGTTATTTGGTTAATTATAGTTTTGAATGATAATCGAATAGACCTTATAAATTGGTTTTGTAAATAAAAAAAGAAAATGGATG
>Ga0115000_10002671_pt1 | contig 15198 bp, 7 predicted proteins | sample ArcticOcean_MG_C_6_FD_89690 | JGI IMG/M metagenome (GOLD analysis project Ga0115000, IMG submission 89690) | Marine microbial communities from western Arctic Ocean - ArcticOcean_MG_CB8_128 | ecosystem: Environmental > Aquatic > Marine > Oceanic | place: Arctic Ocean: Canada Basin | collected...
CCTGACTGGGAGTTCGCGCCGCATGGAAAAAGTGGCACCGAAGTTAGCTCGCTCTTCCCTCACATGGCGGAGTGTGTCGACGACATGTGCGTAATTCGATCGATGCAGTCCGATCATACGAATCATTACGAAGCGACGCTCGGAATCCACACTGGCTCATTCACCTTCGCTCGGCCAAGTGTTGGTTCATGGATCAGCTATGGATTGGGTACTGTTAATCAAAACTTGCCGTCGTTTGTTGTGATCGCTCCCCACACTCCTTACGCGGGCGGTCAGGTTTGGGGCAGCAGTTTCTTGCCTGGTTCGCACCAAGGAACGCTGGTTATGCCTGGTCCTAATCCGGTTGCCAACATTCAACGGCGCGCTGCCAGCACCCGATTGCAGCAACTTGAACTCGACATGATGGCAAAGATGAATCAACGTCATCTGACCTCGCACTCTCAAGATACACATCTTGCATCAAGAATAAAATCGTTTGAAACAGCTTTTGGTATGCAAAAAGAAATGCCCGAAGTCTTCGACTTTTCAAAAGAAACTGAGGCGACGCTAAACATGTATGGACTAGAACCGGAAAGCACCAAGGGCTTTGCTTGGCAATGCCTTGTTGCCCGTCGTTTAGCAGAACGCGGAGTCCGCTTTGTCGAACTAATTGATGTAGGTTCAACAAACAATTGGGACGCCCACGGAAATATGCAATCGCACGCACCGCTTGCGAAGAATGTCGACCAAGCGATTGCTGGCCTATTAAAAGATTTGAAACAACGTGGCATGTTAGAAGATACTTTGGTGGTTTGCACTACCGAATTCGGTCGCACACCTTTCAACGCTGCCGTCAATGCTGCCGGCAGAGAACACCACCACTGGGTTTTTTCGTCATGGATGGCCGGGGCCGGCGTAAAGTCAGGAATTACATACGGGAAATCTGACGAATATGGAATACGGGTCGCCCAAGATCCCGTTCATGTTCATGACTTTCACGCCACGATATTGCACTTGATGGGTCTCGACCACACTAAACTCACCTATCGCAACTCGGGTCGAGACTATCGCTTGACTGATGTACATGGCCGTGTGGTACATGAAATCTTGTCCTAAATCTACATTTTGCTATCTCCTACAAATACCCAAAGGCTAAATAGTGTACCGTCAACGTTCCGTTGTTCAGCAAGCGATCAGTATGAGGGCAGGCATTGTTCTTGGTTCACTTGTGGCTCGTATTCCCCTTGTTGCAATAGCTGCTCTTGTTGCTCTTTCATTACTGTCAACCACGCAAATAATTGGCGCGGACGACCCTGACAACTATTTGTTCGTGAATAAAGTTATTAATCAAACGTGTATCAATTGCCATAGCGATGAAACCACAAAAGGCGATTTGGATTTATCGCAAATTTCATGGAAACTGGATGACAACGAGGTGCGGCAACGCTGGATCCAAATATTTGACCGAGTTGTCGCTGGTGAGATGCCGCCCGACAAAAAAGATCTTCCGGACGCGGATCGGGCACAACTGTTAGATAAATTATCTCAATCGATCGTGGCCACTGAACACAAGCAAACACGAACACAAGGCCGTGGACCGATCCGCCATCTGACTCGAAGGGAATACGAAAACAACTTACGCGACCTTTTGAAGTTACCACACCTAGATGTTGCGGATCGATTACTTGAGGACCGGGATTCCCATGGTTTCACGAAAGTAAGCGAACTGCTCGACATGTCTCGCGTCCATTTGTTAGGTTATCTCGATGTTGCAGATGTTGCTTTGCGTACCGCGGTTGCCAGTGGTGTTAAACCGCACGCTTCAACAACTCAACGTTTCACTGGTGTTAATTTATTTCCGACCGACCAAACTTTCGGTGGTAAGGAAGCAATGTTCTTTGCGTTGAATGGCAAAATGATAACGCCCGCCAACTACGCGGCCATTCCACCAGAACAACGGCTTGATTCACCGCTTGAACTCGCACTGTTCCGTTCGGCGACGTGGCCTTACTACGGATATCCGCGCGGTTTCCTCGCAAAACACGACGGCCTTTATCAAGTTCGATTCTCAGCACGTGCAGTTCGACAACTTCCTGGTTTTCGTTTAGCCCCAGCTTACGACTCCTTGCCCATGAGCTTTCGCGCTCGCCAACCATCAGGGGCCGATGTCTCAGGCGATGTGCGGGAGACTGGTGGCTGGATTGATCTGTTACCCGAAAACAAGGTATTTGAAACGACGATTTTACTCAAAGCGGGCGAGACCTTTGAATATAGTTTACTGGGATTGCCCGTGCCGTTTATTCGTACCGATGGCGGTTTTTTCTACGACTATCCTCCGATGCCACCCGCTGGTCATCGTGGCGCCGCTTTTCAGTGGCTCGAAGTATCGGGCCCCGTGGCGCCGCAGCAGTGGCCGCCAGAATCACATCGTGTTTTGTTTGGAGAACTTCCACTCCAAGCATCAGTACAACCCACAGGACAACCCTCAGGACAATCAGCAGTTCAAGGTACTTCACTGGGGGTCGAGGTATTATCGAAACAACCGAAAGCCGACGCTCAACGACTCTTTCGCAAGTTTGCCGATAGAGCGGCCCGCCGCCCAATTTCTGAAGACACATTAACTGTGTTTATAGATCTCATTCATGCGAAGTTGGATCAAGGAGACTCTTTTGCCGCAGCGATGCTGAAAGGCTACCAGGCCTTTTTATGCTCAGGACATTTCCTCTACCTGCAGGAACCCAAAAATGATTTGTTCAATCTCGCATCGCGTCTGTCTCATTTCCTCTGGAATTCTCGTCCGGACGAGGCCTTGCTGGCGCAGGCTACCGCAGGCCATCTGTCGGATTTAACAATATTGAAATCAGAAGTTGATCGAATGATTTCCGATTCTCGTTTTGAACGATTCGTAACGAATTTCACCGACGAGTGGCTTAACTTACGTGAACTACGCCGTGACATTCCCGATGCTCGGCTTTACCCTGAATACCGCAAGGACGATTATCTTGTTGATTCGATGGAGCGAGAAACCCGCAAATTCTTTGCAGCCATGGTTAAAGATAACCTTCCTGCAACCACACTGGTTTACGCTAGTTTTACCTATCTCAACGACCGTTTAGCTGCTCACTACGGTTTAGCCCGCCAAGGTGGCTCGTCGATGCGGAAAGTTGAGTTGCCAGACTGGAGTCCTTATGGTGGATTGTTAACGCAGGCATCGGTCTTGAAATTGACTTCCAACGGAACCACTACTTCTCCTGTACATCGCGGCGTGTGGGTAATGGAAAAACTACTGGGGCAACCAACGCCTCCACCACCAAAATCGGTGCCCGCAATCGAGCCAGATATTCGCGGCGCTACAACCATACGGGACCAATTGGCGAAACACACGGAGTCGACAAATTGTGCCGCTTGTCATGCACGTTTTGATCCGGTCGGTTTTGCCCTTGAAAACTTTGATATCATGGGTGCGTGGCGTGATCGTTATCGTGGTCTAGAGCAGGGTGAGAAAATCACCGGCATCGATCGCGCCGGACACCCATTTGAGTATCGCGTTGGGGCAGCAGTTAGTGTCGCCGGAAAACTATTAAACGGCGAAAGTTTTGAAGATATTCGAGGACTAAAACAACTGCTTGCCGCGAATCCCCGGCAACTTGCCCGCAACTTGCTTTACCAGTTCACACTCTATTCGACCGGCACACGAGTACGCTTCTCAGATCGCGCGGATATCGAGAGAATGCTCGACAATTGCGAGGCAAAGGGTTATCGAGTCAAAGATTTATTGCACGAACTTATCGCCAGCAATGTATTTTTGGGGCGAAATTACACCGCTATGGAGAAAGCGACTAAGACAACTACTACAATTAAATAAGATGGCTCAACAATAACCCATGAGTATTCAATAATCACTTTACGATGAACATAAATCGCATGCACTCTCGATCGATTCACCGCCGCCGTTTTCTCCGTGGACTTGGCGTTTGCCTTGGTCTACCGGCACTTGATTGTCTTACACCCGCTTTCGGGAAACCGGGTGCGCCTGCAAACCAGGCGCATCGAATACTTTTGATTTCTAATAATCTAGGCGTGTTACCTAAGCCGTTCTTTCCACCGAATTCAGGTGTCGATTACACACTCTCTCCTTACCTCGAACCGTTAGCCGAGCACCGTGACGATTTTACAGTGTTCAGCGGTTTGTCTCACCCGGCAGTGGAGGGAGGACACTCGACGGAAAACTGTTTTCTGACCGCGGCAAAAAACCCTACTCGCAGTGGGTTTCGTAACCCGATCTCACTGGATCAATTCGCTGTTGAACAACTTGGACAGCATACTCGTTTTCCGACACTGAACCTGGGTGTCAACATCGACAAGGCAAACCGTAGCCTCTCGTGGACACGTGACGGCGTACTGCTTCCAGCCGCAGACAGTCCGGCCGCGTTGTTTCAAAAATTGTTTGTACAAGGAAACAAGGCAGCAGTTCAGCGGCAATTGCATCAACTGAAAGAACGAGGGAGTATTTTAGACACTTTAGCGGACGACATGCAACGTTTCGGACGGGGACTAGGACCTACCGATCAAAGTCGTCTCGACCAGTATTTCACTTCGGTTCGTGAGTTAGAAAAACAACTTCACATTGCTGGAGAGTGGGAGCAGAGGCTTAAACCAGAGATTGATTCTGAACCTCCTAGCGATATCCTCGATAAATCGCTCTTCTTTCAAAAGTTCGAATTAATGCTTTCAATGGCTCAACTGGCTTTCGAGAGTGACTTGACCCGCATTGTGACCTTAATGGTCGATGCTTTTGCGACGCCTGTCTTTGAAATCAGTAGCGAGGAAAGATCGCTCAACGGTTATCATAATCTCAGCCATCATGGTCAGGCAGAGAGTAAAATTGCGCAGTTGAAACGCGTCGATCACCGTCAAATGCAAGTCCTACGGCAGTTGGTCGAGAACTTGGGCAGCAAGCCTGCTGGAGACGCTCGTTTGCTCGACCGTACGATGGTACTGTTTGGTAGTAATATGGGTGACGCAAACGTTCATAACAATACAAACCTGCCGATCCTTTTGGCAGGCGGCGGTTTTAGGCACGGGCAGCACTTAGCTTTCAAACCCGATAATAACAAACCTCTCTGTAATTTATTCGTCAGCCTACTTCAACGATTGGGCGTAGAAACAAATCAGTTTGGCAGCAGTACGGGTACTTTGACTGGGCTCAACCAGATCTAGCTTAGAATGCCGAGCGGGCGCAGTAAACATTTCCACGGTCGGCGGCAAAGCGTTCTCTGAAGGTTCGATTCTGCGAGCCTGAGTCCGCATTAAGTAGCGGAATATCGGTTAGCGGTGATGTCGACCGATCGTCGATTGAGCACTCAATGTCTATTTGGCGCCAGACTTTTCCCGATTTTGTTTCTCTCGCAGGAATTGATACATATTGAAGCGTTTTGGAAACGCCACTCCGATGTCCGTTGCCCACGATTCCCATTTGTTAACCATCGATTCGACCGTGACATTATCAATCTTCGCCAGGTCGTTTAACTCCGTACGGTCCCGAGAGATATCATATAGCTCCCAAGGTTTTTCGTACTCACGAACCAACTTCAAGTTTCCATCTCGCATAGCAGCATTACCTTCATGTTCCCAATAGATCGGCTCCCTGTGGACGGGTTTACGCGCACTGACCAGGGCTGGTAGCAAAGATTTACCAGCAGGTTCTGGAATGTTCGCTGGATATTCAGCGCCCGAAAGAGCTATGCAAGTGGCCATGAAGTCAGGTAGATAGGCGTGTTGCCGCGTAAATCCACCATTTCGTTTTTGCGGAATACCTGCGGGCCAATGAGCGATCATTGGTGTACATGCGCCTCCTTCGTGTACAAAGTGTTTGAATAACCGGAACGGCGTGTTACTCGCATTCGCCCAAGCCAAACCTTGGCGGACCCCGGCGACCGTTTCAAGTGGTGGATTCTTGACCATCTTTTCATCGCCTTGCCCCAGAATGCCACCCTCCTGACAGGCTCCGTTATCTGAGAGAAAGAAGATTAGGGTGTTGTCGAGTTCACCACTCTTTTTCAGGTAGGCGACGAGTTTTCCGATATTCTGGTCAATGTTGTCAATGCACCCGGCATAAGCTGCCTGCACAGCATCGAGTCGATCTCGCTCGCCATCAGACAATTCACCCCAATTGGGAGCCTGTAAGGGCGCTGATTTCACGGTGTCATCGAAAAGTCCAATCTGCTTTTGCTTCTCGAATCTCGCATCCGCGATGGCTTGCCAACCATTGGTGTATTTACCACGATACTTTAGATAGTCCGCCCATTTCGCGTTTAACGGCCAGTGGGGAGAATTGTACGCAAGATACAATAAGAATGGGTTGTCATCTGTGGCTGTAGCTTCTTTTATGTACTCGATACCCTTATCTGTAAACGCGTCGGTTGCATACCAATCCTCAGGCGTCGGTACAGCCGTATTACCTTCCGTAATACCGCGATCGCCTCCAGGCTTGAAGTAGTTGAAGGCCCCAGAGATACCACCATAGAAGCGATCAAAGCCACGTTGTAAGGGCCAGTTGTTCTTATCGGCATAGCCAAGATGCCATTTGCCTGTCATTAAGGTGTGATAACCTGTTGACTTGAGCACCTGTGCAATAGTCACACATTTCTCGTTAAGATAACCCTGGTAAGGACCTTCAAATCCAAGCGGTTTGTTTGGGGACTCTGTCATGTGACCGATACCTACCTGATGGGGTTGTAACCCCGTCAATAGGCTAGCTCTCGTAGGGCAGCATCGACCGCTGTTGTAAAACTGTGTAAAGCGTAAACCGTTCTCCGCTAGGGCATCGAGATTAGGCGTTTCAATTTCGCCACCGTAGCATCCGATGTCGGAAAACCCCATATCGTCCACCAAGATAATGATGATATTAGGACGTTCATTTTTTGGGGCAGCAACAGCAAAGGTATTCGTCAGAAGTGAATAGGAAACGACTGCCAGAAGGCATGAAAGAAAACGCATGATATTTATGTCCACTGGTAGAGAAATCGTGTTAGCAACTCATCTTACCGCAAATTCAGTCTACGCGGAATGAACCGGCGGAGGTGAAGTGGGGGGTGGAGATGGTACCCCGCGAGAATTCTGCCGATTGGAAACGACGGTGGCTGGTATTATCATTGGCTATTGCACGGCCCAATAAACAACTTCCTCAATGATCGCTCTGAGACGATGATTGTCTGCCTTTGTCCTATCAATTATTTCATCGATCAATAGAGAGTCTTGTGGATATAATTCTCGCGCTAAGGAAAATCGTAGTAAGTGCGATACAAAGGCCCTAGCAAATCGATTATTCTCAATCACAAGAGACTCCTTGAAATCTACGATATCATCAAACACATGAGTCCGCATTAACGTTCCAGTCGCGTCGACATCACGTCCGTTCGTATATTTATCACGCCAGCGACCGGTGACATCAAAGTTCTCCAGCGCAAAACCCAATGGGTCAAGCTTAGAATGACAACCGGCACAGGAAACATTTTCGCGGTGGGCGGCAAAGCGTTCTCTGATGGTCAGATTCTCCGGACCTGCATCCTCATTAAGCGGCGGAATATCGTTTGGCGGTGGCGTCGGTGGATCGTTAAAGATCACTTCAGTGATCCACACTCCACGAGCCACTGGGTGGGTTCGCTTGGGCCCCGACGTCATGCTTAGCATCGCCGCATTAGTAATGACTCCGCCGTACCTTGGGTCAACAGTAGCAACGCGAGTAAACACCTGCGACCGTAATTGATCACGAATTTTCTGGTCAAAGGCCCGTTGAGCATTCATGCGGTGTTCTTCGATGCTCTTGGGTTGTGGAAGTTTTTTCAGTGACTCTTGTGCCTGTTGGACTTTACGTGTTAATTCATCTTTCTTCAGATGCAGGACACGACGTACATCTCTTAATTCAGGCGCAATACCGACGTAGTATTTAGAAAGCAGATCCTGTAGCTCTTTGCTCCGTTTTTCGGTACCCACATTTAACGCGTCGATCACAGGTTGCGGGAGCGGTATTTTTTTTGCTTTGAAATAGAAGCCATATCCTCCATTCTCGTTACCAATTTTAAAGAGAATATTATTCTCACCGGCAGCAAGCTCCATTCGGAATTTATCCTGATCGGGTGCAACTCCGCGTATCATTTTCTTCTGTCCAACCAAAATGCCATTCAACCAAATCTTAAAACTATCGTCACTTCCCAGTGACACTTCAAGTGAACACGCCGTTTTAATTTTCACGCTACGATAAAGGTATGTGGCGCTATTTGCGCCCTGCAGCATATGAACTTTCCCATCCGTCAAGTCTTCCGCGGGCGTCCATGTCAACTCATCATATTGTCGATCCAGATCAACCGCTGATTCGTCGATAAACGCAGTGTCATGGGCTTCATTTAAATTCGCAGCTCCAAAAGGGCCAATGCGATGCCACGGCGATAAATTTACGTCTTCTGCGATCGCTTCCAATTGCGATTTCTCCCAAGCCACCTGACCCGCGGATAAATCAACATTCACCACACCACTTGCTATTGGGTTCAAAATCGAACTCTCGACATTAGCTATTTCCTTGAGAACTAAGTCGATCGCAATATGTTTCACTGAAATCGCTTTTGCTCGACTATCATTTTCTTTGTTGATCGCGATTTCATTGATCGATAATGGTACGAGTCGATCCTCATACCAACTCTGTAGAAAAGAACTTCGATAACTAAAGGCTGGAGCTATAAACTCGCCGATGGGACGGTTTTCCACATATAAGGCATCAAAAAGAAGTAATGGCTCCAGAACCATCTGAACTGCCGCTGGATATTCGCGATCTAAACTGAAATACCTGTTAACACTAGGATCCGGAGTGATGGCCATCAGACTCTCTAACTGCATCCATTGACTCGGAAAACTATCCATAAAGCGTTCTATCCTGGGATCCGTCATCATCCGTACAATGGTTAGCCTCAGTACATTTTCATCCGCCAACTTACCTTGTTCCGCTAGCTCCAATAACGAGTCATCCGGACAACTACCCCAAAGGATATACGACAACGTTGACGCCATTTCAAACTGAAGTCCCGGCGAACTTTCGGATCGAATAAGATAAAAGAACCTCGGTGAGGAAAGGATTGCAGACACGGTTTTCTTCATGCTGTCGGTGAGACTCAAACCTCTCGCAACCTGACCCAGAGTGTAAGTGGCATAGCGACTAAGCGTCTCGTCATCGATCGGACTACGAAAGGCTCGTAGCAGAAACACACTGAGGCGACTCTCAACATCCTTTTGCAAATCCAGTCCATCCGTCTCTGCCGAGAATAATTCATTCCACACACCCACATGTTCCGGAGTGAAATCTGGACTCTCCACAATCGAAACACTAAGACGGAGAAAAGCGTCCAGTAATAGCGGCGACATCGTGAGTTTATTAATTTGGTTGTCGAATCCATGACTTGCCCGTGAGTCCTTTGGGAAAGCCTTGACGTTCCGCAAGCCAGAACTGGGACGCAGAGCCAACGATGCCACTCTGACGTTGTCAGGAACGGTTACTGCATTTCCACTCAAATAGGAATCGTACCGCGTCATCAATTTTTCAGGTAATGCGAAAACACCCAAATCTAATTGAAACAGGTCCTTGACCGTATTGTTGTACTGAAAACGATTGAGACGCATGATCGCTGCCTTACTCCCCGATCGCTCAAAATCAATCTGCCGAAGAACTGCTTTCAAACTTTCGAGAAGATCATCTCTTGTTTGTTCATCCAAAAGCGACTCGCCCTTGGGCGGCATGGTGTTATCTGAGACGGCATTGACAATACGGTCGATTAGCTCAGGGTCCGCCCTGAGTTGTCGCGTGTTGCGAATAAGCTTGAAATCGATATCAGCGTTGACTTCCACTCCTCCATGACAGGTAACACAATTTTGCTCAATTATTGACAGAGCCAATTTGCCGGGATTAGCATGCACTTGAGGCAACATAAAAAGCCCCAGCAACCAACAAACACTTAACAGTGCTACTTTGTGGAAAACCATTCCATTCATTCTTTATATTCCCAGTGATTGATTAAGTAGGATCCCGAGCGGCATGCAACCGCGATCCGTTCGGGGTTTGGAGTCAAGCTTAAGTCCAGAGCTCAGAAATAACTCCGCTACTGTCAGCGTAGGAGTCCATCTCCAGTCCCATTAATTGGGCAAAACTCAACCACAGATTTGAATTTAACGTGCCGCTTTTCAATTTAAGAAATCGTCCCTGCTTCATCTGGTTCTGGGAGCGACCAGCCACGATCATTGGTAAATCGTAGTATTGATGAGTCGACCCATCTCCCAAGCCCGCACCATACGCAACAATTGAATTGTCCAGCATGGTGGAACCATCGACTTCTTTGATTTCCTTCATTCGCTGTATCACATAGGCGTACTGTTCCATGTGGAAGACGTCAATCTTCTGGACCTCTTTGTAGCCTTCTCCTTTTTGATTGTGCGTCATATTATGATGCTGCACAGGTTTGTCAAAGACGCCTTCGTACATCAAGGTGGCATCCCAGCGTTCTGGTCCGATCATGAAGGTGGAAACATTGGTAATACCCATCTGGAACGCAAGTAATACAAGATCAGCCTGTAAGCGAATATATTCACCGCGCGGAAGCACTTCCGTTTTAGGTATTTCAATATCCACATCCGCTAACAGCTGGTCCATTTTTTCAATTCGGAGTTCAATATCGCGAATCATCGTCATGAATTCTTCCAGAGTATGCCTATCTTTGACGGCCAACTTCTTCGAGAGAGAACGTGCGTCAGCTAAGACGAGATCCGTGATGTTACCTATGTGTTCTCGATAGCTATCACGCAGAAAAAGTCGATCGTAGAGTTTCTGCGGTTCTCGAATAGAGGGGGCCATTCGATCGGGACCAAACCATGAAATATTATCAAATTCGATCGGCTCCTTAGGCGCCCGAAAACCATTGCAGCTTACTTCGAGTGTGTTGTAGATCGTGGAGTGCCCCGTAGCATCACCAATCACTTGATCCAAGGACCGACCGTTGGGATGACGAAAACCACCTTCTTCAGCCTGACCGGGGGAAAGACTAGTCAAATAACACGATGCACCTTGCGCGTGTACGTCCTGTCCGTTTTTGTAGCTCCTTTCTAAACCGGTGATCAGCGTGATATCGTCGCTATGATCTTTCAACGGTTGCATTGTCGAGGTTAGTTCCAGCGGATATTCCCCGGGAACATTTTTAACTCGCAAATCGGACTTAGTCTTATCCGCGTTAAATCCACCCACAAATTTCGGCAATTCAGACTGTTCTTCCCCGGGGAAAAACCCTCGACGTACAATCCCGTTGGGAATATACATGATCAACAGTTTTTTACTGGGCACATCGGCCTGATAGGAACGCGAGAAACCATGAGCCAAGGACGGGAGCAAGGGCAGCAGCAAAACAGAACCCTGAGTTTTCAAAAACCCTCGACGATTAAAATCCATTTCCGCGAATTCCTTTGAAAACAATTGCAGCTAAACACTGACATCTTACACCGATAACAACTTTACGTGAAAGTGCCAATCGTTGCGTCAGGCAAGAATCCCCTTTACCACTTGGCCGTAAACGTCCGTCAAGCGGAAATCTCGACCTGCATAACGATACGTAAGCTCTCCGTGGTTGATTCTAAATATGTGTAAACTTGTCGCGCGGAGATCGTGCATGTGAACTTTATTATCCTGAGCATAATAACCAAAGTCATCTGTAACTCCGTGACTGTAGCCATGCTTCACTCCAGCTCCACTGAGCCCGACGGTGAATCCGCTCGCATGAGCAGATCTAACCACTTAAATGCCGTCTTGATCGGTGCCAAGGTATTGCCAGTAGCGGTAATGTAGAGGCGATGAGCCTGGTGCTGCTCACGATTCACAACTCTCTCCGCTGCATGCCTCGCGGCAGCTTCATGAGCACGCTTGCCATTACCGTAATACGTTGTCTTAACACCGGTAGGAGTAGCAACCGAGTGGTAGTAGTACTGCCCTCCGGCTTATGGGGAACGATGGCGGGCCCGGAGTCACCGCCGGTTTGCCACCCCTGCTGAGAATCAAGGAACAATCCGCCTTTCGATTTTCCCGTTTCGCGGGAATGGCATTCATAGCAATGTTTAATGAGGACGGGGCGTATTTTCGATTCAAAGAATTCTAACTTTTGGTTAGACTGCGCAATAACACACGAACCGTCAGTGAAGATTGCAAACCAGACCACAATAAGTGCGTAGAAGAATTTAATCATTCCCTCAGTTTAAACAAGATGTTCGTTTACCGACAGATAAATATTGCAGCGGAACCAACCTGACCGCAGCTGATTCCTGCTAAGAACGTCGACTGCTCGTTTTTTCAGCAGGCCTAGGGTACGGCCTGGAACATCTGTTGGATAATCAATTCTTTGTTCTTGATTTTGATCTGCAAATCAAAGAAACCTGCGCCGCGCGACACGTGGGGAAAGGAGACGGAGAAATTCTCCCCTTGTTTGCGGAAAGCCATCGGTTTTTCCCACGCTATCTTTTCAAAACTGGCCTGGTTTACCGCTGGCTCGACAATATAGTTCTTTGTCAAAAGCAGGCTTAAAATCGATTCTGCCTCTTCCATAGTCAGTCCTTGTATGGTGCGAGTACGATACTCTTTCTTATCCACCTTCAGGATGGTTTCTTTTTGCGTTCCAGGTTTTCCTGCCCAGTATGCTCCTAGTTGCAAGTCATTTTCCTTGGGTTTCGCATTAGGATGCCACCACTTTTTGTAAGTTACGCTCAACACTTGGGTGGAAACTTCGCGGCCCTTGACTTGCTCGACTCCCCGCACGCGAATACCGCGGGCTTGTGTCGGATAAAGATTGTAGGTGGAAATCTTGGCGACCTTCTTGATGCCTCGTTTAGCTGCCAACTGGACAACGATTTTCTCTTGATCCTTGGTCAGTACCGAACCGGGTACATAGTCCCGCAGAATTTGATCTTTTTCGGCCCCGTCCAATTGAACCAATGACGGCGTGCCAAACCAAGTAAAACACAAAGCCGATAAAACAAGTAGTAGTTTCTGCATCTAACGTATCGTTCTTTCTTAATAAATATCCACTGATAAACGTACCAAGATTGTAGGGTATCCTCGGTTGACAACTAGAGGTGCTATTGTATCCGCGACAATATATTTATTCTTCACAATCGTTCTGATCAAACCAGCTGTGGCGACATGGTGAGTTAGGCCATGACACCCTTGACCACCGAGCCATGGACATCAGTCAGGCGGAAATCTCGTCCTGCATACCGATAGGTTAGTTGTTCGTGTTCGAGACCCAGTAGGTGCAGCAATGTAGCGTGCAGATCGTGCATGTGAACCTTGTCTTTGACTGCTTTATGCCCAAACTCGTCGGTGGATCCGTAGGCGAAGCCAGACTTTAGACAATCACCAGCCAGCCAGGTCGTAAATCCCTCGGCATTGTGATCGCGGCCGGTGCCGTTATTTTGAGCGTATGGCGCACGGCCAAATTCACCGCTGAACCAAACGATCGTATCCTCCAACAGCCCACGCTGTTTAAGATCCTGCAGTAAACCAGCGATTGGCTTGTCAACCGCCTGCGCCTGTGCTGCGTGTTGGGGTAACTTCGAATGCTGATCCCAATTGTTAGCCCCCCCCGCCGCGCCGGAAGTGACCTGAACAAACCGAACTCCATTTTCGCACAGTCGGCGAGCCATCAGGCACTGACGACCAAAATTATCAGTCGCCTTTTCACCGATGCCATACGCCGCCATCGTTTGTTGCGTTTCGTTCCTAAGGTCGAGCACATCGGGAGCATTGTTTTGCATCCGCCAGGCCAACTCGTAGGAACTGATGAGCGCCTCTAATTCAGAGTCTTGATTTGTGCTCTTCATTTGTTCTGCGTTGAGACGCTGCAGGAACTGGAGTTGTCGGAGTTGCTCGTTATTGGACAAATCAGTGTTGCTCAGGTTCCGAATCGTTGCGTTTTCATCAATCTTCCCAGCCTTACCAATGGCAGTGCCTTGATGTGCCGCTGGAAGAAAAGCGCTGCCGTAATTACGAGCGCCACCAGATGATGGTATAGGGCCTAGAGAAATAAATCCCGGCAAATTTTCATTTTCAGACCCCAGGCCATAGTTAACCCAGGACCCGAATGATGGACGCACAAAACTTGTGGAACCACAGTGCAGAAAAAGAGTTGCCGGTCCGTGTGCAACGCCCTCAGTATGCATCGAGTGAATGAAGGTAAGGTCGTCTGAATGCTTCGCGGTCTCACGAAACAAATCAGAAGTCAGACGTCCCGACTCTCCATATCGCCTGTATTTCCACATGGGTTTCATGACGCGTTCAGAAGTACCACGTTTTCCGGTGTTAGCAATCGTACGGGCGTCGTCAAACGGCATTTTCTTACCGTCATTCTCGTATAACGCTGGTTTATAATCGTAGGTGTCGACGTGACTTGGCCCGCCCTGCATAAACAGGAAAATGATCCGCTTCGCTCTGGGGCGAACGTGCGGCGATTTAGCCGCAAGCGGATTCGCCGCTTGAACCGAATCAGCACATAATCCGGCCAAAGCCAAGCTACCGAAACCGCAGGCAGCCTGTTGCAGGGCCGACCGTCGTGTCGTGCAATTATTAACGGAACTCATAAAATAACACCTAGTTTAACGGATGTAACGGAATTCGATCGTCAGAAACATTGATTGTACCATCTGCGTCCAGGCATCAATCTGGCCTTTTTCCGTCGTATCGATCACTGACTTCAAAAACTGTTGGCTTAGCGACACCTCTGTCTGCGTCGCATGTCGCCCGAGGATTTGCAGATAGGCGTGAACAATGCGATCGCCTGCTGTTAGTTCCGATTGCCTCAAAAGCCGTTCCGCCGTAAGCCTAGCTTGCGTGCGAACAAACACATGATTCATCATGAACAGTGCTTGGGGAGCTACAGTACTGACGTCGCGTCGGCCGGTTACCAAACTTGGATTGGCAAAATCGAACACTTCAAACAGTTCCGGTAAGCTACTTCGAAATACGGGGACATAGACACTGCGTCGTGGCTCCTGAAACCGAAAGCCAACGTCCGTGGTAAGATTCACTGGAAAAGTACTCCCTCCCATCTCTAATTCCAACGAGCCGCCTACAGCCAACATCGTGTCACGCAGCGACTCAGCATCGAGGCGGCGACGATTCATGTGAGTTAAGAGTCGATTCTC
>Ga0115000_10002672_pt1 | contig 15187 bp, 15 predicted proteins | sample ArcticOcean_MG_C_6_FD_89690 | JGI IMG/M metagenome (GOLD analysis project Ga0115000, IMG submission 89690) | Marine microbial communities from western Arctic Ocean - ArcticOcean_MG_CB8_128 | ecosystem: Environmental > Aquatic > Marine > Oceanic | place: Arctic Ocean: Canada Basin | collected...
AGATTACGCCCGCCCGGACCATTCGTTGAGCGATACCCGCTCGTTGTCGTACAACCGGTTCTCGTAGGCCCTCGAGGGCCCGCAACGCCCCAGGTGCGCTCGGTTGCCGCTTCGCCAGAACGGGGATGACGTCGTCCTGGTCGATTTTCAAGTGTCGGGCGATCGTAGGGGCGCTTGCGGCGACTGAGTTCGAGATCGGGATCGATCGCCCAAAAGCGTCCCCGCGGGGACGCTTTTTGCAACTGTCCGACGCCATGCGGCCACCAGAGGTAGCGCCTCGCTCCACCGCTACGGATCTGCGTGGCAGTGAGCGACGACCAGCGACTATGTCATTCTGAACGGGCGGGAAACTGCGCGACTTCGTTCTCGATCCTCAGGGATGCTGCTCTGGCGGGCGTCGCTTGTGGCGGGGAAGACATAACCGTCGCTGTGCCGGTTTCGCGTATTGGGGAAGCAAGCGTCGATCTCGAAGAAGTGGAGGATGCCGCGTCCGAACCGGCGGCAGCCCCAGCGGTGCCTGCGAGCACGGACATCGAGTTGTTGGACGATGAACCGATCGAGGACCCGGCTTCGTGCCTACTTGAGGTGGGAGGTGTCGCGTTCTTCCGAGCCCACCGCTCCGACGAGTTCAGCGTCCCACCCTGCATCAGGACCGCGGTGTCAACGATGTCTGGGAGACGAATGACCCCCGACCGGAAGGTTGTCGCCTCATCACGTTCATGCAAATATCGAACATGGGAATCCGACGTGTAGTCACCGGCCACGACAACGATGGACAGGCGGTCTTCGTCAGCGACGAAGTCGTTGAACCCGTCACCCTTGCTCTGGTTCCGGGAGCAGAGTTCTATCGGCTGTGGGGCGGCGACACGACTGCCTCGTTTCCTGACAGTGGGGGGCAGCCGGGCGCGCCGCAGTACTTCCCGGGAGTCGGCGGATTCCGGTTCGGCGTCTTCACCGTTTCGCCGGATGCAACCGTCATGCTCGAAGATCTCGACATCGATGCGGCGTTGACGGAGATGGAGCAGAAGCTCCCGGGTATGGCCGCACACATGGAGCCAGACAACCCGGGCATGCACACCACTGCCAGCATCGATTACGAGTTCGTCGTATCCGGCCGCGTTGTCCTCGAACTCGACGACGGCGTCACACGCGAGCTCGGGCCGGGTGACGTTGTGGTGCAGAACGGCACCCGACACGCGTGGCGTAATCCCTACGACGAGCCCTGTGTGCTCGTTGTCGTCCTCATAGGGGCGAATCACGACGCGATCGAATGAGTTCGTCGGAGTAATTTCGTTTTCTCATTCATGGACCTTCTCCGGTTTGCAACTCGGGTATCACCCGGGCCAGACCCCACTCGGGATGTTGAGCCGGTGACGAACGCGATTGTCTGGTGACGCCTCGATCGGATCGTGATCTCGTCGATCACGTTCTCGTTCACGTCGATGGCAACAACCTCCTTGGTTGATGGTTGGACCGAGGTGGGCATTCCTGATTCGCGTTGATGTGCTCGCGCCTCTTTCGAGCCACGCCACGGCGGCTCAGAGGGCGATTCGTTGAGATGCGCTAGGTGGTCGCCGGCACGGAGAACGTGCGACGGCCGAGGATTTCGCCACCGTTGTCTTCGATGTGGCGAAAGGTGAGGCTCATGCGTGGGGCGGCGTAGGCCATTTTGGGTACGCAGTGCTCCCATTTGTGCTGGCAGGCACCACCCATCACGAGGAGGTCGCCGGAGCCCAGGGTGAGTCGGACTGACTCGCCGCCTTCCTTGGGGCGGAGGCCGAATCGGCGTGGGCCGCCGAGCGAGACGATGGCGACGATCGGGTCGACCTGGCGGAGGCCAATGCGGTCGGCATGCCAGGCAACCGAGTCGTTGCCATCGCGGTAGTAGTTCACAAAGTTGCTGTTGACGCCCGCGCCATACCGGGCTTCGAGCCACGCAACCATCGCATCGGCGAGCGGACCCACGGTGGGGTCGTCGGGGTCGAGTTGGCCGTGAAGGCGTGGCTCGTCGATGATGCGGCCGTACATCGGTCGTCGGCCGCCCTTCCACTCGAGAGTGTCGGCCAGCTGCTCGAGGAGCTGATCCGCTCCATCGAGCCAGTTGCGGCTGATATCGACCCATGTGCTCTCGTCGAGAGCGAGGCGTTGGACGGCGGCGCTCGTGACCACAGCCGGATTGCCTTGGGCGAAAAGGGTGGTTTGAAAGGAGCCGAGCGCCGCCATGTCCGAGAACCTATCCCGAACACCTGTTCGATCGCAACCATATTTGGTTCTGTGAACGGAAACCGGCGCATACCGCCGGTTTCCGTTCACAGAACCGTGGACATAACGTGCAAGGAGACCCGTGAAGGTGCCACCCGATTCGCGGCTGGCGCGGGCCGCCACGGCCAACAAGCCTGACCCTTGCTAGAGCGGCGGCGGCATCGGGTTGGCGCGGACGATGAGGAGTCGTTGGACCGAACGGGTGAGGGCGACGCAGAGGCCAGCTGCCGCGAGCGCCTCTAATACGGCGTCCACTCGGCTGGCGTGGGCGATGACGCCGATCGTCGACCAATCCTCGCCCAGCGTGCTGGCCAGCTCGGCAACGGTGGTCGCGATCGCATTCTCGTCAACCTCGTGGTGTTCGGCGCCGAGGCCGCGACTCCGGATAGATGTCGAGGGCATGATGTCGGGTGCCGTGACCGGGAGGAGCTGGTTGGCGTAGTCGAGAATCGGGCCTGGTACTCGGTAGCCCACCGTGAGTTCGCGACGGCGAAGCGTCTGCGGATCGACGCCGAGGCCGCGGGCGACCGCGTCCCATGAGTCTTGGGCGCCGACTCCGGTGGCCTGGGCAATGTCGCCGAGGATTGTCATTGAACCGCTCGAAGACCGACGACCGGCGGCTCGGAGAGCCATGGACGAGAGGTCTTGGGCTTCATCGACGACCACGTGGCCGTAGGTTCGATCGCCGCCGCTGACGAATGCGTTGGCCTCATCGAGAAGCGGGAGATCGGCCGCCGTCCACTGCTCCTCAGCGATCTTCTTGGCGGAGGAGCGTTGCAGGAGTGCGGCCTCGTCCGCGACGAGCAACCCATCGATCGCTCGCTTTCGATTCGTGGGGCTGCCCAGGAGTGATCGCACGATCTGGGCGCCGCTGAGGCCGGGCCAGATCTTGTCGACCATCTTCTTGAAGCCGTCGCTCTTGCGAAGCTCCGGGAGCATCCAAGCGAGGTCTTCTTGAGCGATGTCGCGATCGATGAGCTGCTGACGTGCTTCGCGCAGCAACACCTCGGTGAAGACACCCTTTGCATCGTTGAGCGGCAGATCCTTGTCGCGCGCGGTCTTCGCCGCGCTGGCCACCACGTCTGGGGCGAAGCGCACCCGCCGCAGTCCAAGCGGCACGTCGAGTTCTTCCGTGGGCAGCTTGATGCGGGCGTGGGCGAGTCGTCGCAGCACCTCGACCATCACCTCACGGCCCTTGACCTCAGCGACCTCGGGTGACTCCTCGCCGCGCACCCGAACCCGTGCGCTCAGGAGCGAGGTGATCGTTGCCTGGCTGACGGCGGTTTCGCCGAGCGAGGGAAGCACATTCGCTGCGTAACGCAGGAACACGCGGTTGGGGCCAATGACGAGGACGTGCGACTGGGCGAGCGCCGCTCGATGTTCAAAGAGTAGATACGCCGCTCGGTGGAGGCCGACGGCCGTCTTGCCAGTGCCGGGACCACCCTGCACCAGGAGGCACTCGTCGAGGGATGCTCGAATGATTTCATCCTGCTCGGCCGCGATTGTGGCAACGATGTCGGCCATTTCGCCGCTGCGACCCCGCTCAATCTCGGCGAGGACGGGATCAGGGATACCGGCCGCGGAGATTGACTCGGGATCATCGAGTTGTTCATCGAAGATGGCAGTGAGCTCGTCGATTTCGCAACTGAACCGGCGGCGCCGGGCGAGTCCGAAGGCATCGGCCGCGGTTGCTCGATAGAAGGGAATCGCGACGGGAGCGCGCCAGTCGACAATGACGGGAGTGCCACCGTGGTCTTCGATGTGGCGGCGGCCGACATACCACTGGTCGCCGTCGGCGATGACCGGGTCTTCGTCGATCCGGCCAAAGCACAACGCAACGTTGCCGACATCGACGGCGGCGCGACGATCCGCCATATGGGCGCGGGTGATCTTCGCGTCGGCCGAGTCTTCGTCTCGTACCCGCTGGTCGCTGAATTCGAGCGCTCGCTGCGAGCGTTCGACCATCGCATCGAGCGCGGCGCGAGCGCTCCAGATGTAGGCCTGTTCGACCGCGTGGTCCTGATGAAGATCGGCGGCCTCGCGCCCCTCTGCCTCCGACATGGCTATGAACTGACCCTCCCGGACCGAGACACTTCGCGGAGATACGATCATGCGGGGCGGACGCAGGAGGTCATTGGTTCCCGTGCTGTTCCCGACATTCACATTTGCGGCATTCTTCGCCGTGGTGCTCCCGGTGAGCTGGATGTTGCGAGAGCGCGTCACTGCTTGGAAGGTCTTCATCCTCGCGGCGTCGTACTACTTCTACGGCTACTGGGACGTGCGCTTCCTGTTGTTGCTCGCGCTGATGACAGTCGGCAACGAAGTGACGGCCATCGCCGTGCATCGAAGTCCGAACGAAGCGGGGCGGAAAACCGCACTCGCGATCGGGGTCTCGCTCAATCTCGTCGTGCTCGGATTCTTCAAGTACTACGACTTCTTCACCGACTCGCTCGATCGCAACTTCGGAGTGTCGAGCCCGGCCCTCGATGTGGTGTTGCCGATCGGCATCTCGTTCTTCACGTTCCAGGGCATCAGCTATGTCGTCGACGTGTATCGCAAGGACACTCCTCCGGCGCCCCTGCTCGACTTCGCCGTGTATCTCTCGTTCTTCCCGCAGCTTGTAGCGGGGCCGATCGTGCGGGCCACTGAGTTCTTGCCCGAGCTGCGGTCGGATCGTGTCCCGGACCAGGTCGAGGCGGGCCGGGCCGTGGTGCTTATCGGCCGCGGTCTCTTCAAGAAGGTCGTGATCGCCGACTTCCTTGGTCGAGCAATTGTCGACGATGCCTTCGGCACCCCAGGTGAGTACGGCGCGCTCGACATCTTGTTTGGCATCTATGGCTACGCCATTCAGCTCTACGCCGACTTCAGTGGCTACACCGACATGGCCATCGGTATTGCCTTGCTCCTCGGCTTCCGTTTCCCGCAGAACTTCGACCGCCCGTATGCCGCCGTCTCCGTTCAGGACTTCTGGCGCCGTTGGCACATGACCCTCTCTCGCTGGCTGCGGGACTACCTCTATTTCCCGCTCGGTGGCAATCGCAACGGTCGCCTGATGACCTACCGAAACCTGCTGATCACGATGGCGCTCGGGGGGCTCTGGCACGGGGCGGCCGGAACCTTCGTCGTATGGGGTCTCTACCAGGGCCTCGGAATGGCGGGGGAGCGGCTCATCTCCGACCTCCGAGGCGAGCAGGACACCCCGCTGGATTCGCGTGACGTGCGAATCACCGAGCTGGCTCGACTGCACTCGGGTGCGGCGGTCGACGCGTGGCGCGAGGACCCGTCGTCCCCGGTGCCGTTCACCCCGCTCGAGGTCAAGTCGCTCTGGCTTGGTCGACTCGTCACGTTCCACTTTGTCTGCGTGGGATGGGTGATTTTCAACAGCGACTCGTTGGGCCGAGCCCTCGATGTTCTCGGTGCGCTCTTCCAAGGGTGGGCCACCACACCCGAGTTGGTGAATCCGCTCGTTGTGCTGGTGATTGGTGGAACGATCGCTGCCCAATACGTGCCGCCGCTGCTGGCCCGCCAATGGTCGGCGATGTTCTCGGTCGTTCCGCCGGTCGCGGTATCTATCGCCTTCGCGTTGTGGATCATGGTGGTAGTGGCTCTCGGTCCCGAGGGCATCAGCGAATTCATCTATTTCCAGTTCTGACATGCGATCCAAGGAGGTGAGAGATGAAGCACAGTGACCCGCTCGAACGGGCAACCCACGCCCGAGAACTGGGTGAAACCTGGGATGACGAGCAGTTCAAGGAGACCCGAGAGAAGGACCTACGTCAGCGCACGGCCGATGTGCGGTCGGCGGTCATTGCGGCGGTCTCCTGCCTACTCCTCGCCACCTTGCTCACATCCGCGAAGATCGTCGAGATTGCTGAGCGTCAGGAGTTCGGGACAGCCCGAGACCGTCAGCTGGCCGTGGCTGAGCAGGTCGATCGGGTTTCCAATTTCTTCTCGCTCAATCGGCCCTACGACGCGATCCAAGCCATTCGTGGCACCGGGGACGACGTGGCGTCACGGATCGACACGATCGACGAAGTGATCGCCGATCTCGACCTGGGGATTGACGATCCGCCCGCGGATCCACCGGTGCCCGACGATCCGGTCGGACCGGTCGGACCGGACTCGACGTCGACCACTTCCACCACTACGACCGTGCCCGCGTGGCCGATTCGGACCGTCGACGCGACCCGTCCGCTCACGGTGTTTGTCGCCGGTGATAGCCAGGCCAAGTACCTCGCCGATGCGGTCACGACCGAGTCGAGCTTTGCGTTCGAGGTAGAACAACAACACGAGATCTCGACCAGTCTGTCTCGGCCGGACTACTTCAACTGGCCCGCCCGTCTTCGTGAGGTTGACGAGTCGCAAGACCCCGAAGCGGTGGTCCTGTTCATCGGCGCCAACGACCATCAGGACATGACCGACAGCGACGGCGGTCGGCTTGTCGAAGGTACCGACATATGGCAAGCCGAGTGGCGGCGCCGGCTCGAGATCACCTTTGACCTGCTGGAACAGGATGGACGTCACATCTTCTGGGTCACGCAGCCGCCGATGCGTGACGGTGAGCTTGATGACGGGATTAGTCAAATTAACGCGCTGGCAAATGCCGTGATCGCCGAGCGAGATTTCGTGAGCGCGATCGATATCTGGCCTCTCTTCGGCGGCGAGTCGGGCTTTTCGGAGCGCGTGACGGGCCCCGACGGAGATGAGATCCGTGCCCGCATCGACGACGGTGTCCACCTCACCCGAGACGCGTCGTCGTGGGTGGCCGACATGGTGTTCGCGGCGATGAGCGACACCTGGGAATTCGAGTGACGGGCCGAGCAATCGCCGCGCCGGAGCGGCGTTAGAAGAAGGGGCTGACAAATACCTCTGCAGCCTCTTGCCGATCACGGGACCGGTCGCTCATGAACCCACCGACCACGGTGGTGGGCGAGTCAGTGCCTCGTTGGGCCGCGGTCACCATGGCATCGAAACTCGGCGCCGATGATGACAATTCCCTTGCTCTTCATGGACGGCCGTGTGCTCGCGGCGAGCTAGTTGTCTTGGGGGTCTCGCGGATAGTGCGCGAGTCGGCCGAGCGCCCCGGGCTGGCGAGATAAGACTTCCCACCACAGCTCGTAAGGATCATCGGTGTGGATATCGGGCAGCTCGGCCTCGAGGACGAACCATCCCTCTTCGAAGAGTTCGGCTTCGAGCTGACCGCTCGTCCAGCCTGCGTAACCGGCATACATTCGAACCTCGTCGAGGCCGGGCACATCGTCCGGGCCGACATCGAGGTCCACGGTGCCGATTCGTCCGACCACCGGGTTCCAGTGCTCTCCGGCATCATCGAGATGCACTGACGCAATTGCGATGACGGACGACGGCGACACCGGTCCGCCGAGGAAGATGACGCTGGGAGGAACGGTACGGCCGGCCCAGTGTTCGATTGTCGTGGCGACCGGAAGCTCGCTGGGCCGGTTGAGGACGACGCCGAGCGCGCCTTCATCGTTGTGCTCGAGCATGAAGATGACCGCGCGTTCGAAATTTGGGTCGGTAAGCGCCGGCGTTGCGACAAGAAGCCGGCCGCGGGTGGAGTTGTCCATCATTGACAGTCTCGCGTGTCGCGGGCCAAACCCGGCGCTGTGGCAGCATCACAGTTATGACACCGCCGATCGTGTTGACCATCGCCGCTCACGACCCGCTCGGCGGTGCCGGGCTTGCTGCTGATCTCACGACGTTTGCCGCGCTGGGTGTACACGGCGCGGTCGCCGTGACGGCCGTGACTGCGCAGCGGTTCGGTGCGGTGGAATCGGTGTCGGCGACGTCGGCCGAACTGCTCGCCGCACAGATTGATGGTGTCGTCGCGTCCTACGACATCGCGGCGGCGAAGGTTGGGCTTCTCTCTGATGCGGCCCAGGTTGCGGTTGTGGCGTCCCGTGTTGCGTCCGGGGCACTGCCGGCACCGGTGGTGGACCCGGTGATGGTCGATGGTCGCGGCAATCGCTTTATCTCGGCGGAGGTTGAGCAGGTGAGTCGCGAAGCGTTGTTCCCGTTGAGTGCGGTGCTCACTCCGAATCGAGCGGAGGCCGTGCTCCTCGGCGGCGACGCCGCTTCGTTGGCCAAACTCGGAGCGGGACTGGTCGTCGTTACCGGTGGCGGTGCTGAGGGTGTCGATGAGCTGGTGTGGCCCGACGGGTCAACCGAACAGCTGAGCGGCGAGTGGGTGCGGACCGCGAACGTGCGGGGGAGCGGCTGCACCTTCGCGGCCGCCACGGCGGCCTGGCTGGGCCGCGGCGTCACGCCGCTCGAAGCGGTGCGGGCCGCGAAGTTGTTCGTGCACACTCGCCTCGTCGACGGTGCGGATTGGACGTTTGGCGCCGCGGAGACGGTTGGTCCGGTCGCTCATCGCTTCACCGCGGGTCTCGCAGCCGGCCGCTAAGGAATGTTGGCCCACTCTTCGCCGTAGTCGAAGAGCAGTTCCTCGCCCGGTTCGATGTCGCGGAGTGCATAGAGCTCGGCGCTGTCGAACTCGACATTCGGGGTGCAAGAGTGATTGAGGTGACGGAGGATGCCGTGGCCGTCGATTCCGCGCCAGCCATTCGGGTCATCGGACTCGATCCAGAGCACGTACATCCCGTCGACGGATGTTGGAGCGCCGAGGTACGCGCCGATGAGGGTGTGTGCCTCGATCTCGGCAACCGCGAATACTCCGACGCCGTGGATCGGTGACTCTTGCGCCGCAACCATCGTCGCCGTCGCTTCCGCGCTCACCGTCCCGGGCGGTGTGGAGTGGGCCGCCGTCATTGAACGTCCGAGGGGAACGGCACGATCTTCGCGTCGTGGTCGTCATCAGGGCGCTCACGATGGCGGCTGTCGGTGATGAGAGTCTGGCTGACCGCTGACACCGCAAGCTCTTCCATATCGCCTCGGAGCGGGTCACGAAGAAAGCCATCGACGGACACGGAGTCGGGAAACGACATCACGAGGAGCGCGTCGGGCGCACCGACCCCGGCGTTTACCTCGGCCGCTTGTCGTTCGAGGACACCTTTACTTCGGGGAAGCAGGGCGAGCAGACACTCCACGTATTCCTCGAACGCCTCAGGCGCGCCCGTGCTCCAGAGTCGAAAGGTGAGCTCAATACGAGCGGCGTCGTCCACGACACACACGGTACAACCCGGCGGTCATCCGGTTCGGTGGACCGTCGCGTAAAGCGCCTTCAGATAGGCGCCCTGCGTGAATCCGATCGGATGGTCGATCGGGTGAGAGGTGCGGTCGAACTCGCGGAGTTCGACCTCTTCGCGGCGAGCCGTGTAGTGCACGATGGCGAAGAACTCATCGGCCGAGACTCGGCTCGAGCAGGAGGCCTGCAGGTAGGTGCCGCCGTCGCGGGTAAGGGCGAGTCCCAGTCGCGTGAGCTTCTCGTAGGCGGCGATTGCTCCGTCGACGCTCGCCTGGCGCTGAGCAAACGACGGCGGGTCAATAATCACAACGTCGAATATCTCGCCTCGGCGGGCGAGTCCTTCCATCACTTCGAAGGCGTCGCCATGGTGGCCAACGTGGGTGCACGCGGCCACCGATTCGACGTCGTGGTTGTGGGTCATGTTGCGCTTAGCCGCCTCGATGGCGGGAGCTGCCAGATCGACGCTGTGGACCTCATGGGCGCCGCCGGCCGCCGCATGAACGGAGAACCCGCCAGTGCAGCTGAAGACGTCGAGCACTCGGGCGCCGTCGGACAGGTCACGAATTAGCGAGCGGTTAACGCGCTGGTCGAGAAAGTGACCGGTCTTTTGACCGGAGGTTGGGTGCGCTTCGAAGATGAGACCGTTTTCGAGAAACATCACCGGTTCGACCGGCGGCGGTCCGTAGAGGGGTGCGCCTTCGATTAGGCCGAGGTCGGGCTGTTGCTCGACGGATCGAGCGAAGCGAATGATGAGCGAGAGTGTGCCGTCGCTCGAGAGTGCCTCGAGTTGCTCGGCCAGTACGGGGACCAGGGCTGGGAGATGTGGGATCCAAGCATCGGTGTAGATCTTGGCGACGGCCACATTGGCGTAGAGATCGACCACGATCCCCGGCATGCGATCGTTCTCGCCATGAATCAGCCGGTAGGCGTTGGTCGCGGGGTCATCGAGCAGCGGACGGCGACGTTCGATCGAGGTGGCGACCTTCTCGGCCCAGAATGCGGCGTTGACATTGGTGGGTTTCCCGGTGTGGAGGAGTTTGATGCAGATGGGGGAGTTGGGGTCCCACAGCCCGATTCCACTGAAGTTTCGATCGTCATCGAAGATGACGGCGAGATCGCCCGACTCGCCCGTATGGGAGATGGAGACGAGCGATTCGTTGTAGATCCACGGATGCTGTTTGCGGAGGTGGCGGTGCGCGTCTTTCGTAACCCGGACGGCCATGCGCTTCTCGCTGGGTGTTGGAAGGGCAGCGAGGTCAACAGTCACCCCTCAAAGCTATCGACCCACACTGTGTGCAGCGTGCCGTCGCCGTAGAGGCCCAGATCGATGACCGACGCCGCAGGACCAGAGCGTGATGCCTGACTGGGCGCACGTTTCGCCGAACTCCACGATGCGGCTGCCAATGTCACCGCCGCTATTGCGACGACGAGCCGCGCCCACGTCCACGCGAACGGCAACTTCAGCGCCTAACCCTTCCGTTCTGGGTGAACGGGGTCGTTGGTTCTGGCCCTATGTTCACCCAGAACGGAAGGGGTTAGGTCTTCCAGGCTCCGGAGACCTTGCCCGCGACGCTGCCGACTTTGGCCCCAACCTCGTCGACGAGCTTGCGGGCGCTGGCGGCATATCCGGCTGCGGCGTCGCCAACGTCGTCGGTGTAGGGCGTCTCGGCGTCGTCGGCGGCCGTGCGATAGGTCCCGTCGAGGATGGCCTGGTACTCGCCGGAGTCGATCCAGTCGCGCAGTTCGGCCACTCGCACCACAGCAAACGGATGGGTCGACCCGAGGGCGGCGAGCACCTTGTAAATCCCGGCCCTGGTGTCCTTGTCGTCTCGGTACTCGTCGCTTTGGGCGATGAAGGCATCGAGGTCGAGTTCTTCGCCGCGGGACCCTCCGGCGATTCGCATCAGCGCGCCCATTACAACTTCGGGGTCCTGGGTTGCGAGCAGCGCTGCCCGGTCGCACGAAAGCTCGCTCCGTCGCGACCATTCGAGCAGCCCGTAGAGCACCGGTCGCACCGCAACTCCCGCGAGTGGGTAGCGGGTGAGGGCGAACCGCATCAGGATGAAGAGCATCGTGCGATAGACCACGTGGCCGCTCATGATGTGGGCGACTTCGTGGCCGATGACGGACTCGACCTGGTCTTGATCGAGCATCTCTACGGTCGAGGAGTTGAGCACGATGAACGGATTGTCGAGGCCCACCGCGCCCGCGTTCACGAGCGGTGTTTGGGAGATGTAGAGCTCGGGGACATCGTCGAGATCGAAGGTGTCGCAGACCGCCAACAGTCGTTCGTGAATCCACGGGTATTGGGCCGGCCCGACCTTTACGGCGTTGGCCTTGAAGGTGAGGCGAATCGACTTCTCGCCAAACATGCCGACGAGCTTGCGCAGCACAAGGTCGAAGCCGGGGATTCGTCGCAACGCGTTGAGGGCCACCCGGTCGGTGGGGTGCTCCCACGAGGTCGGGCTGATGTCAGGGAAACGAGTGTGTTCGCGAGCCGCCATGTCCGAAAGAATAGGTCGCTCGCAAGCCGCGTGGAGGGCGGGTTCGTCGAGGGTCGGCCATACTCAACGCCATGGTGACGTTTGAAGACATCGTGGCGCTCACGGCCGAACTGCCGATGGTGGGTGTCGGCTCGAACTACGGCACACCGGCCGTGCAGGTCAGAGGCAAGGCGTTCGCTCGAATGTGGAGCGATCGCGAGTACACCCGCGACGGAGTGGAGGGCACCGAGGTGCTCGTTGTGTGGTGCGAACTCGAGGAGAAGCCACTGGTACTCCAAGCACTGGTTGACGTGTGCTTCGAGACGCCGCACTACAACGGCCATGGCGCATTTCTCGTGCGACTCGCCGACATTGAACCCGACGATCTGTACGACCTCCTCGAGGACAGCTATCGACTCAAAGCGCCGAAGACTGCCCTCAAGGAACTCGATGCACGAGAGTGACTAGCTGACGGTGGCGGTGACGTCCACGTTGTAGATGGCGCCGTCGCCACTAAACCGCATCGTGGTAGTGATCGGATCGAGGCTGTTCCACCACACGCCGCCTGACGCGCCCGCAGGGAGGGCCGATGCGAGGCCGTCATCGATGAGCTGGCCGAGTGGGCCGTAGGCCGCGACCCGCACGGTGAAGCCGACATCGATGGGGTCGTCAGGGTTTCCGAGTGAACCGAGGAACAGCAGGATCGAGTCCCATATGTCGGGGGTCACTGCGGCTTCGACATTGGCGGCTGCGGTGGAGAGTGCATCGGCGATCGCCTGCGGGTCGGTGAGCTGAGCAATGGTGAGCGGCTCGACTTGGCTCACAAGTTCTGCCTCGAGGGCGGCCTCAACGTCGTTCATCAGATTATTGATGGTGCCCTACGGGGTGAGGTCGCTTTGCATGACAACCATGACCGTGCCGACAAGTTCGGGGACGTTCCCCTTCGTGAGCAAGTCAGTGAGCGTCGAGTTCTGGATATCGGGGAAGTGGACAGCACCCATGTTGGCGGGAATGCCAAGCACGGCGCCGTCGTCGGCACCGCTGCCGAGCTCGACGAGGTTGCCGATGAACTTGGCCGAGGCAGAGCCGGGAGTACCGGGAATGACTCGCCACTTGATCGTGGCGACGCAGGGCTCATCGCCGTTCTCGAAGAAGCCGTCCTCTTGTGCTTGCACGACGGTGAGTTGCGTCGCGGCAACGTCGACGTTGCAAGCCGCAGTAATCATGCCGAGAATAAGGATCAGTGGGGCGGTAAGTGACCGCTTAGTAACATGCATGTGGCCGTCATCACACGAGCCATACGGTGATGCAACCGTTGTTGGAAGTCATTTGGAGTGGTTAAGGCGTGGGCAGGAACCCGTCGCAGGTTCCGGTGGCCAGGATGGTGACGAGGTCAAGCGAAGAGAACAGCAGTGTCGACTGTGCGGCAGTGGTGAAACCACCGGCGCCCGCGGCGACGTCGGCCTCGATCGCGGTGAGCGTCGCCTGTTGAGCTGGCGTGAACCGAGCGAGATCGGCAAGGCCCTGCGACACGAGGTCGCGGATAACGACAGCATCGTCGTAGGTCGCGAGGGCCGCGCCGCCATTGAATGCGGGAGTGGTGGTCCCAGCCGCAAGGTCGGCGACCAGCGTGTTGCCGATGACCTGCTGCTCGGTCAGCTTGGCGATGTCGAGCACATCGATCGTGTCGGCGGTGGTGTGGTAGCAGGGCCCGGTGGCATCAGTGAAGAAGACAGAGGGCACGCCGGCCGTAACGAAGTTGGCATGGTCGGAGCGGCCTTGACCGAAGATCACGCTAAGGAGCGAGAGGTCGAGAGTGCTGGTGCCGCCAGCCGTCGCAACTGCAGCCTGGTAGGCGGCTCCGCCGCTTTCGGCGCCGACTGCGAGTGTGCTGTTCTGAAGACTCGGGAGGAGGTTGGCGCCCTGGATGTCGTAGTTGAGGTAGGCGACGATGTTGGCCGCGACTCCGGGGTTGTTCGCGATCCATTGCCGGCTACCGATCAGCTCAGACTCTTCCTGGTCCCAGAAGCCGAACATTACGGTGCGCCGGGGCGCGGGGCAGTTGTCGAAGATGTCGGCCGCGATCTCCAGTGCGATCGCGGTGCCGGCGCCATTGTCGGTGGCGCCATTACAAACCGACGAACCGCCCTGGTTGCCACAGTTGGCCACGTGGTCATAGTGAGCGCCGACCATCACGATCTCGCTGGCGAGGTCGGTGCCTGGAATCTGGCCAACGATGTTGGTGCCGGCGTTGTAGGTCTGCCGGAACGACGCCGGGTTGGTGGTGCCGTCGGTGGCTTCCACGCCGTGCTGCGTCAGGTAGTCGATGATCCAGTCCTGCGTCTCGACATGGCCCAGGGTTCCAGGCACGCGTCCTCCACGGTCGTTGTGGGCGAGATAGAGGACGTGGACGGCCGTGCAGCTGCTCGCCGCGAGCGCGACTACCAAGATGATCGAGACACGGATCAGCGTTTTGCGTTCAGGCGCTTGCCGCCGAGTGTGTCAGTCCTCGGGGATGGCGTCACTTTCGGCGCCTGCTTGATCGACGGTCTCGAAGAGGCGGATCAGACGGGCCAGGAAGGCGGCCATCTGTTCGCGGTCGACCCGGTTACCGGGGGAGTAGTTGCGGGGGCCGGTGCCGGTAGTGATGCCAAGTCGCCAGATGCTCTCGATGTCGTTGCGAGCGAATGAGTCGTCTCGCACATCGCCGAAGGGAAATGCCGGTGCGGGTTCGGGTTCGGGTTCGGGTTCGGGAACATTCGCGGGTGACAGACCGGGGTTGCTCTCGACGTTCAGCAGGCTGCGTAGCCGGTTGAGGAAGGCGGCCATCTGTTCGCGGTCGACCGGATCACCGGGGGAGTAGTTGCGGGGGCCGGTGCCGGTAGTGATCCCGAGGTCAAACAAGTTGCGAATGTGTTCGTACGCGAACGACGATGGATCGACGTCGTCGAACGGATAGTCCGATTCTTCTGACTCCGCTGCGTTTTCAGCGGGATTGTTTTCAACGGGATTTTCTTCGAGAGGATGGTGCAGCAGCCAGATTCGACCGAGGAAGGCGGCCATTTGTTCGCGGGTAACGGTTTCTGCGGGGGAGAAGTTGGTCTCGCTGGTGCCGGTCGTGATCGCGAATTCGTAGAGCAGGCCGACATCGAGGTACGCGTAGGACGCAGCGTCGATGTCGTCGAATGGATGCGGGAGAGTGGTCGTTGTTGTGGTCGTCGTCATCGTGGTAGTCGTCGTCGTAGTGCTGGCGGGCGGAACGCCATCACAGTTAGTGCTC
>Ga0115000_10002673_pt1 | contig 15187 bp, 14 predicted proteins | sample ArcticOcean_MG_C_6_FD_89690 | JGI IMG/M metagenome (GOLD analysis project Ga0115000, IMG submission 89690) | Marine microbial communities from western Arctic Ocean - ArcticOcean_MG_CB8_128 | ecosystem: Environmental > Aquatic > Marine > Oceanic | place: Arctic Ocean: Canada Basin | collected...
TCTCAACAACAGATAAGGTCTTGAATTTTGACATGGGGCAAAGTTAGGTTTCGAAAGAAGAAAAATTATTGATTTGGTCTTAAAACAAATAATAAAAAACACAGTAACACTATCTTTGAATTCTAAACCTCAGTAAAACGATGAAAGCCTCCTCGGAACAATTATTAAAAGACTTCGACACTTACGTGAGTGATGAGAAAAAGATTGAGCCTAAGGACTGGATGCCAGAGGCTTACAGAAAGACTCTTGTGAGGCAGATAAGCCAGCACGCGCATAGCGAGATTGTCGGGATGTTACCTGAGGGCGCTTGGATTACAAGAGCCCCAAGTTTAAAAAGAAAGGCTATTCTTTTAGCTAAGGTCCAAGACGAAGCCGGACACGGGCTATACCTGTACTCTGCGTGCGAAACCTTGGGTGTTGAGAGAGCTGATTTAGTAGATGATCTTCTAAGTGGAAAAGCTAAATACAGTAGCATCTTCAACTATCCCACTCCCACATGGGCTGACATAGGTGCTATAGGATGGCTAGTGGATGGAGCGGCAATTATGAATCAAGTTCCACTGTGCAGATGCTCTTACGGACCTTATGCACGAGCTATGGTGAGGGTTTGCAGAGAGGAGAGTTTCCATCAAAGACAGGGCTATTCAATCATGATGTCACTTATGGAGGGAACGGATGCCCAACGCCAAATGGCACAAGATGCATTAGATAGGTGGTGGTGGCCTTCTCTGATGATGTTCGGGCCCAGTGATAAGGACAGCAAGCACAGCGCACAAAGCATGGCTTGGAAAATCAAACGGTTTACTAACGATGAATTACGTCAACGCATGGTTGACATGACCGTACCACAGGCAGAACTGATAGGACTTAAAATGCCCGATCCAGATTTAAAATGGAATGAGGAAAAAGGAATGCATGATTTCGGCGAAATAGATTGGGAGGAGTTTTATGATGTAATAGCAGGAAATGGTCCATGCAATGCAGATAGACTTGCTACGAGAAATAAAGCACACGACGATGGTGCTTGGGTTAGAGAAGCTGCACTTGCATATGCAGATAAAAAAGCAAAGAAATGAGCAATAACAACTGGCCTCTTTGGGAAGTTTTTATACGCAGCAAGCAAGGCTTGAGCCACAGACACGTGGGCTCTCTCCATGCAGCTGATGCAGAAATGGCAATTGGAAACGCACGCGACGTATACACTCGCAGACAGGAAGGTGTGAGTCTTTGGGTCGTTCCAGCAAGCGAGATAACAGCAAGCTCTCCAGATGACACGGAGAAACTATTCGACCCTGCTAATGATAAGGTATATCGCCACCCTACTTTTTTCGTTCTACCTAAGGAGGTGGATCATATGTAATTTTCAGCAGTGACAAACTCTCAACTTACAGATATTTTACTCCGCTTAGGAGATGATTCGCTAGTGCTATCTCAGCGCTTGGGTGAATGGTGTGGGCATGCGCCTATTTTAGAGGAAGATATCGCTCTAACTAACATTGCTCTCGATCTTCTAGGCCAAACCCAGTCCTACCTCACGCTAGCAGGCAGCCTATTAGAAAATCCCCAGACTGATGATGAATTAGCATTTCATAGAGATGCTAGTGAATTCCAAAACTTACTTCTTCTAGAGCAACCAAACGGAGACTTCGGAGACACAATTGCAAGACAATTCCTGTTCGATGTATATTCTCTATTAAAAGTACAGCACCTCGAAGCTCAATCCGTTAATACAGACATTGCGGCAGTAGCGGCAAAAGCAGTGAAAGAGATTAGATATCACGTAGACCATAGCTCTAAGTGGGTAATAAGACTTGGAGACGGAACACCAAGAAGCCACGACCGCATCCAAAAGTCAATAAACGCCTTATGGAAGTTTACAGACGAGATGTTTATCAGCGACGAGTCTGATAACGCAGGCACTAAAGCAGGATTGCTACCTGATTCCTCTAGCATGAAAACAGAGTGGCTGAGTCGAATCAAAAGCACTTTGAATGAAGCTGGACTGACTATTCCTGAAAATGTAAACATGAAAAGTGGAGGACGTAAAGGCCAGCACTCAGAGCATCTTTCTATTATGCTCGAAGAGATGCAGGTCCTTCCACGATTACATCCAGGAGCTAATTGGTAAACTATGAGCAAGAACCTCGAAATACTTGCAGCCTCTGTACTTAAACAAGTGTGCAAGGTGATGGATCCAGAATTACCATTTCTTACTATTGAAGAAATGGGCATGCTTAGAGACGTCGTTATTGAGGACGACCACTGTGTGGTTATAATCACTCCGACCTATTCAGGTTGCCCTGCAACAGACGTTATTTCGGAAGATTGCCTAGCTGCTGCAAGAGCTATAGATCCTAGAGCTGAAGTGAGGATAGCCATGAGTCCCGCGTGGACAACAGACTGGATTACATATGAAACTAGAGTTAAAATGGCCGCTCACGGCATTGCGCCCCCGGTGGGCCAAAGCCATGACAGAGCCTTCCTCACAGGAGACGACCGTCTCATCCCATGCCCCACATGCAAAAGCGCAGAAACGAAACTCGTGAGCGCATTTGGGTCTACGGCTTGCAAAGCATCATTTACCTGCTTAAATTGCCTCGAGCCCTTCGAACATTTCAAGTGTATCTAACATGAAAAATATCCATACAATTGTACAGAAGATGCTTGCAGAAGATAAAATGACTGCTTGGATGAAGATTGAGGTTATCGAAAGCTCAGAGGGATCATGTAAACTTCAGATGACGACACGCACAGAGATGGCTAATGGATTCAAAATTGTACACGGTGGGATCACATTCTCCCTTGCCGACAGCGCTATAGCTTTTGCCGCTAACTCGCACGGCCGCCACGCAGTGAGCCTTAACACATCAATAAGACATCTTTTACCGGTCATTGTGGGCGATGTGCTGACTGCTGAAGCTGTGGTTACTTCGCTTAACCATAAAATCGTGCATGTAGACGCTGTTGTTTTAAACCAAAACGACCAAGTCGTTGCCGACGTCCAAGCTACTGGCTATCGGAAGAGTCAGGAGTGGTAAGGCTAGCGTAAACACCGCCCATTTCCATCAATTGCTCGTGATTTCCATATTCTACTATCTCCCCTGCATCAACCACGAAAATTTCGTCGGCATTTCTAATAGTACTTAACCTATGTGCAATTATTAGCGACGTTCTACCCTTAGTAATAGAAGCTGTCGCAGCTTGAATTAACCTCTCTGATTCTGAATCAATTGATGAGGTAGCTTCGTCAAGAATGAGAATGTTCGGTGAGGCTACGTACGCTCTCATGAATGCAATCAATTGCCTTTGGCCGACACTCAGCATTGCCCCCCTCTCTCTCACTTGCAACTCCAGTCCGTCCTCGTGCATCTTTATGAAATCCTTTGCTCCAACAGCTTCTGCTGCTTCCCAAACGTCCTCGTCTGAAACCCCCTCGTCGTGTAGTGTGACGTTAGCTTTTAACGTGTCAGACATCAAAAATACATCCTGCTGAACGACACCTATATTTGATCTCAATTGAGACAATGGAATATCCCTAATGTCAACCCCATCAATTTTAATGGAACCCTTTTGGAATTCATAAAACCTCGACAGCAGATTTATAATAGTGCTCTTCCCCGCTCCCGTAGCACCTACAAATCCAATAGTAGCTCCGGGTTTGATTTTAAACGACACCCCTTTCAACACCCAGTTCTCATCATCACAGTATGAAAACCAAACATTGTCAAACTCTATCTCGCCTGTAAATTGTACAGATGAGTTATTCCCTTCATCAGCTATCCTTTCGTCTTTATCAAGAAGCTTAAAAACTCTATCCGCATTTACAATACCCATTTGTAACACATTAAATCTATCAGCTAGCTGACGAATAGGTCTGTACAACATAAAGACGTAAAGGATGAATTGCAGTACTAATCCTAAAGTAAGATCTCCATTCACAACCCCTGATATCCCTAACCATAATAAAAGAGCCACACTAACTGCACTTAGCATTTCTACCACGGGAAAGAAAATACTGAAAGCCTTGATAGAACTTACGTTAGCATCCTGATGAGATTCGTTTAATTCTGCGAACTTTAATGCCTCTACATGCTCCCTGCTATATGATTGAACTATATGCATTCCAGTAACATGCTCCTGCACGAACTCGTTCATCTTCGACACTTGATTTCTCACGTCGGTAAATGATTTCTTTATGTGCTTTTGAAAAATTCTGGTTGCAAAGAGAAGTACAGGTATCGGAGTGATAACGATGAGAGTTAGTGTAGGGTTTATGTATATCATTGCTCCCAACACAACTATTAAAGTAAGAACATCTCCAGCTGCATTGAGTAATCCGTTGGAAAAGACATTCGCAATTCCATCTACGTCGCTTACAATCCTGGTAACTAACTTTCCCACAGGAGTTCTATCGAAAAACCTAAGTCTAAACGCAATAACGTGCTTGAATAGTTTCGATCTAAGGTCTAAAGAAACGCTTTGGGCTACCCAGTTAGCTAGATATGTTACTTGGTACCTCAGCAATGCTTCAATGATAAGTATCACAACGATTGCTGAAAAAATTCTGATTAACCCTTCTACATCATTATTCGCAATTTCCACATCTATCGCGTGCTGCAACAGGGCTGGCCTAATCCACACTAGTGACGATAAAAACAAAATTAGTACTCCTGTAATAATAAAACGCGTACGATACGGCTTGACTTGAGCCAGGATAGTCGTCAGTGTTTTATGATTTAGGAACATTCGTGGAAGATACACTTAGTGAGGTTTGACTATGAAAAAAGTCAACCAATAGGTTGACAAGCCCTATAGTCAAATGAGCATGGTGTCGTGGGGCAGGAAAACATCAGCTGGATAATCAACACGAGCTAGGTACAAGCCACAGGCAGGAGCAGATTTACCAGCTCTAGACCTATCGCAAGAAGCTATTACCTCCATAAATGCGTCTTGAGACAATTTTCCCTTACCTACCTCTAGCAGAGTTCCCACGATAGCCCTTACCATGTTTCGCAAGAACCTATTCGCCTCAATATCAATTCGAACACCTACAGAACCTGATCGCCAGCTATGAGAAACTAAAGAGACATCGACTTTTCTGACATCGCATATAGTAGTCTTCACATCCGATCCTGTCTTACAAAACGCTGCGAAATCGCCATTGAATATCAGCATAGAAGCCGCTATCTGCATAGCCTCTATATCCAAATCACCATATACTCTAGCAGATTTACCATCAAGAAACGGGTCTTTGTCTGTATGAATCCAATATGTATACGAGCGTTCTAAGGCATCAAATCTAGCATGAGCTTTTTCTCCCACTTCTTGAATTGAAAATACAGCGATGTCATTATCTAAAACGCCATTGAGTTTGAAAGCAAGTTGCTCGAGTGAATCGAACCTTTTGTCTGAAGATTCAGGTAAAATAGCGTGAGCTACGTAATATGAAGCGTGAACCCCTGCATCAGTCCTACCGCATCCTAGAACTGTACATTTAGAACCACATAAACGCTCCAAAGCTTCTTCAATTACTTGTTGTACCGATGTAGCCACAGGCTGTCGTTGCCAGCCGTGATAGTTGGTGCCGTCGTATGCTAATTCTATAAATACGCGCATTGCACCTTCAGTTTAAATCAATCCCACGAAGCGATTTTATCGCTCTTGTAATCTCCCGCCTCTAGCTTTTCTTTGACGTTTGAGAATGTTTTAATCGTATAAGCAACATCCTCAAGAGTGTGAACCGCTGTAGGAATTAACCGCAACATGATTGTTTCCTTTGGAACCACAGGATACACTACAATAGAGCAGAAGATTCCGTGATTTTCACGAAGGTCTACCGTGAGATTTGTGGCCTCACCGAGTCCTCCTTTTAAGAACACAGGCGTGACACAAGAGTTCGTTACACCTAGGTCGAACCCAGCTGCTTTAAGTCCGTCTTGTAAAGATGCAGCAATATTCCACAACTTGTCTTTATGCTCGGTAGAGTCGCGAAGCATCTGCAGGCGCTTTCTTGCTCCCACAACGATAGGCATAGGAAGTGACTTTGCAAATGTTTGGGATCTCATGTTGTAACGAAGGAATTCTATTACGTCTTCGTCTCCAGCAACGAACGCTCCTATTGTAGCCATAGCTTTAGCAAAAGTTCCGAAGTACACGTCGATTTCGTCGTGCACGCCTTGGGCATCACCTGCTCCTCTACCATGGTCACCTACAGTACCGAAACCATGAGCATCGTCTACGAATAATCTGAAACCGAACTCCTCCTTAAATTCACAAATCTCTGCTAATTTCCCTTGATCACCAGCCATACCGAACACACCCTCGGTTACAACTAAAATTCCACCACCGCTTATATCTGTAAGTACTTTCGCTCTATCAATTTGCTTTTTAAAACTAACCATATCGTTATGCTTGAAGACATAACGCTTTCCCTGATGTAAACGCACTCCATCAACCATGCATGCATGCGAGTCACTATCGTACACGATAACATCATGTCTGTTAACTAGGGCCTCGATTGCCGATTGACAACCTTGATAGCCGAAGTTGAGAAGGAAGGAGTCTTCTTTCAGCATAAACTCTGATAATTCAGCTTCGAGGGCCTCGTGTTCTGAGGTTTGGCCTGACATCATACGAGCTCCCATTGGATATCCCATACCCCATTCCGCAGCCGCATCAGCATCTACTTTCCTTACTTCAGGATGGTTTGACAGGCCCAAATAATTATTAATAGACCACACTAACACCTCTTTCCCTCTGAAGATCATGTGATTAGATATCTCTCCCTCCAACTTAGGGAAGGTGAAGTAACCATGACTTTCTTTAGCGTGCTGACCTAGTGGTCCGCGATCATTCTTAATACGATCAAAAATATCCATTAAATGGGTTTTAGTTAAGTGCAAAACTACAAATAGAGTCTTAACTTCGCGCCCAATGAAGAGAACCTATTTTCACATTTCTTTCTTAGTTATTACCATTTTTGCAGTCATACTAAGCAGTTGCTCAGATTACAGCAAAGTACTGAAGAGCACAGACACAGACTTAAAGTGGGAATTTTCTCAAACTGCTCTAGACTCGGGTAATTGTTTAAAAGCTCTCCCCCTGCTTGAAGAACTTGTAGGAATAACTAGGGGCACACAAATGGCCCAACAGGTTAGCTATAAATATGCTAGCGCGCATTACTGTGTAAATGATTTTTATCTCGCGCGCTATTATTTCCACAATTACGCTAAAACGTTTCCCAATAGTGACTTAGTTGAGGAAGTGGAGTTTAAAGCAGCGATTTGCAGTTTTAACCTTTCTCCTAATTGGTCTTTAGACCAAACAGAAACCCGCTCGGCCATCCAAGAACTGCAGCTCTTTATGGATAGATACCCCGCTTCTACCATGAGGGACTCGTCTTCAACAATGATAAAGTCCCTCAGATCGAAGCTTGAGAGAAAATCATTTGAATCAGCTTTGATTTACCACACTACTGGACAATTCCATAGTGCAACCATTGCAATGAAGAATGCTTTAGCAGATTATCCGGACTCACCATTCCGCGAACAGTTACAATTCTTAATACTAGATAGTTATTATCAATACGCCGTTCAAAGCACTAACCGAAGGAAACTCGAACGTTTTAACGATGCTACCCAAGCTTTTCATACCTTTGCATCCCGATTTCAGGATAGTTCGTATTTAGCTGACGCTCAACATATATACGGACAGTGCGTGAAAGCCGTGGAAACACTAGAATTACAAGAGACAAACAACTAGCGCGACGCGAATTAATTTAGCAAACAGATGAATTTCAAAAACGTAAAAGCCGAAAGAAACACGATCACTCGTGAGACAAAAGACCTTGAAAAAGTAGGTACAGGTAATATTTTCGAAACTATTGTAGTGCTTTCTCGCCGCAGCAACCAACTTTCTCATGAGCTTAAGAGCGAGCTTAACGAGAAGATGGAAGAGTTCGTTATCCCTAATGACACATTAGAGGAAGTGTTTGAAAATCGTGAGCAGATTGAAATATCTAAGTTTTACGAGCGTCTAGCTAAGCCACAGAGCATTGCTATCAAGGAGCTCGAGGAGGACATGATTTACTACCGTCACCCTGAAAAAGAACTTGACCTAGAGATTTCTTCTGACGAGTCAGACGACAAGTCATCGACTAAAGAAGAGGACGCTACGACAACTGTTGAGACGGCTGTTGAGACGGCTGCAGAAACTACTAAAGAAGAATTAGCTTCTTAATCCCTGCTATAGCAAGGATTCGCAATTTATTATTATGACCGGAGAACCGGATACTCAGAACGACAACAAAACTCTTCTGGGTAGACGTATCGTGCTGGGAATTACAGGGAGTATCGCTGCATACAAGTCCGCTTTCCTTGCTCGTGAGTTAATCAGGTACGGAGCCGAAGTTAGAGTAGTCATGACACCTAGCTCCATAGAATTCATCACTCCACTTACTCTTGCTACGTTAGTAGGTCATCCTGTGCATTCTGATTTTACTGAGGATTTAGAGGCAGGAACTTGGACGAACCATGTGGAGCTGGGATTATGGGGAGATCTATTCCTAGTCGCTCCATGTACAGCCCAAACCATGTCCGCATTCGTAAACGGTTCATGTGAAAACCTTTTACAAGCCGTATTCCTGAGTGCTCGTTGCCCTGTAATGATCGCGCCAGCAATGGATCTGGATATGTTTTCGAATCCTGCAACCCAGGAATCTATAAGGACATTAGAAGAGAGGAGCATCACTATTATCGAACCCGCTTCGGGTCTATTAGCAAGTGGATTAGATGGAAAGGGAAGACTTGAAGAACCAGACATCATCGCGAAAAAGGTCGTGGGGTTTTTCCGCGACAACCTTCCACTCACCGGTAAAAAGGTAGTGGTAACAGCTGGACCTACTCAAGAACCACTCGATGCCGTTAGGTATTTGGGGAATAGAAGCACCGGTAAAATGGGGTTCGCTATTGCTGGTAGGTTAGCTGATCTAGGAGCTGATGTGACGTTGATAGCGGGTCCTGTGAGCTTAAAGACGCCTGAACGTGTGGTGACGAGGATAGATGTAGTGACTGCAGAAGAATTGTATAAGGCTACGATAGGGGTTTGGGACGAAATGGATGCCGGTGTCGCATGTGCGGCTGTGGCGGACTTAAGGCCATTGAAGTCCAGTAAAGAAAAATTACACAGGGCAGACCTACCATCAACTCTGGAACTTGAAGACACGCCAGACACTTTGTTGGAAATGGGTGCGAGAAAAAAACCCGAGCAATTGCTCATGGGATTTGCATTAGAAACTGATGAAGGCCTAGTTAGTGCTAAGGGCAAATTAGAAAGGAAAAATCTAGATTTTGTGGTGATGAATACACTAGCTGACGACGGCGCTGGATTTAACCACGACACTAATAAAGTTACAGTGATAAAACGCGTGGGTTTAGATACGGAATCGCGTAGTTTTGAGTTAAAGTCAAAACAAGAGGTCGCACGTGACCTTGTAGACATGCTTTTTCAATTAAAATGATTCAATACCTTAAAACCTTACTGTTACTCACTCTCGTGTTTTGCGGGACCACCCTTAACAGCCAAGAACTCAATTGCACCGTTCAAGTAATAGCTCCAACTATTGCTAACGTTGAAGCAAGTATTTTTGAATCGCTTGAAGATGGGGTAAGAGAATTTATGAATGGAAGGCGGTGGACTAATGATAATTTCGCTTTCGAGGAGAGGATAGAATGCACCATGCAGATAACAATCTCAGAGGCTATAGGTAGCACTAGATTCAGTGGCTCTATCCAAATCCAAAGTAACCGTCCAGTTTACAATTCTGACTACAACACTCCCCTATTATTCGCTCATGATGGAGATCTAGAAATCGAGTGGTTGGATGGAACGTCGATTAACTTCAATCCTGGGCAGCACAGAGACAACCTCTCTTCAATTCTAGCGTACTATGCCTACATGATTCTTGCAATGGACTACGATAGCTATGGCATGGAAGCTGGGTCTGAGTTTTATCTTAAAGCCCAAACAATCGTAGCCAACGCTCAGAACGCCGGTGGCAAAGGATGGAGGGCAAGCCAGGGGAAGCAGAATAGATACTGGCTAGTTGAGAACATGCTTAGCCAAACCTTTCGCCCACTCCGCTACTGCTTTTACAACTACCATAGAAACGGTATGGACATATTGTATGAGGACGTAGAGGCTGCTAGATTAAATATCGGCGATGCTATAATTGAAATGCGTTCCACTAATAGGATTCGACCATCATCGTATAATCTGCAAGTATTCTTCCTCGCAAAAAGCGATGAGATTATAAAACTATTCGAGCCCGCTCCAGAAGCTGAACGAGTAAGACTATTACCGGTTCTCAAGCAAATGGATCCGGGTAATATTGCTAAATACGACGGAGCACTTCAATAAGGTTCTATGTTACGCAAGCTTCACATAGAGAACTTTGCTCTAATTAATGAGCTCAGCTTATCGTTTGATAATGGATTAACCGTGTTAACTGGCGAGACTGGGTCTGGTAAGTCTATACTTTTAGGGGCATTAGGTTTAGTGTTAGGTGACAGATCTAATACATCCAACATTCGCCACGGAGCTAACAAATGTCTTGTTGAAGCAGTATTTCATTCAGACTTTGTAAGTGAAAGACTTTCTTCCTGGGAAGTAGAGCCCCAAGCATCTGGAGAAATTAACATTCGAAGAGAAATCTCTTCGTCGGGCAGGTCTAGAGCCTTCATCAATGATTCACAAGTGAGTCAAGCTACTCTAAATGAAATTGGTTCTCTGCTTGTGGATCTACACGGCCAAGACGAAACCCGAGCTCTCCTAGATAGAACTACACGACTTGAACTTCTAGACGACTTTGGAGGACACTTTCAAACTCGAGATTTCTACAGATCTGAATTTTCTGCATGGAGGACGTCATCAGAAGAGTTAGATAAATTAAAGGCAAGGGCCAGCAAGCCTCAGTCAGATGTGGATTATATACGATTTCAAGTATCTGACTTAGAGGGATTAGGTTTAAGTACTACAGACTGGGACGGAATAAGGGAGGAACACGAAACACTTAAGCATGCCACAGAGTTAGCTTCTGGCCTGCATGACACTCATACAGCCCTGACACAGTTCGACTTTAACTCCGCTATAAAATCTCTCGAAACAATCTCGGAGTATAATAAAGCCGCGAAAGAACTATTAGAAAGACTTCAAAGTTCAAAAATCGAGCTAGACGACATATCAGATGAAGCTATTATGTTATCCGACCGTATTTCTTTCGATCAAACGCGCTTTACTGTGATTGAAGACAAGTTGGATGGTCTTTCGCATGCACTTCATAAGCACAACGCTTCATCTCCCTCTGAGCTACTATTAATCTTAGATGGTTTGACAAATCAAATAGATGAGGTTTTAGGGCTTAAGGATGATATAATTAAAGCTTCAGAAAAACTAACTCTGCTTAAGTCCAATATGCTTAGTGCAGGAGAAGACCTTACGTCTGCAAGAGACATAGGAGGTAGGAATCTTCTAGAACTCGTTCACAAAGAACTTGCTCCACTAAAACTCAAAGACGTGAAGATGGATTGGGTTTTTAGTAATGCCACAACGCCTGATTTAATGGGCGTAGAGGAAGTTGAGCTTATGTTCTCCGCTAATCCTGGGTCTCCACAGCAGGCACTGGCATTAGTGGCTTCTGGAGGAGAAAAGTCCCGCGTAATGCTTGCGTTTAAAGCTGCAATGGCTACAAGAAAAACTGTCCCAACAATCGTTTTAGATGAGATTGACTCCGGAGTCTCTGGTGATGTAGCTTCAAGGATGGCAGACACGATGATGAAGATGGCCGTAGGCCAGCAAGTATTCTCAGTAACTCACCTAGCTCAGGTAGCAGCTGTCGGTGACCAGCATTTAGAGGTGAGTAAAGAAACTAATACCCATAACGCTAAGACTATAGCTGTTTACCTAGTGGGGGAAGAGAGAAATGAAGCTATCGCATCTATTCTGAGCGGTAGCGCCATAACAGATGAAGCGAGAGCACAGGCTAAGGTGCTAAGATCTCAGAGCCTCTAAAACGTCCAATCAATCGCAAGGGAAGGCAAGAATGGAAGTTGATTCTTCCTTTGGCCTGTAATTCTATTAATATAGAATACATTCTCGCGACTGTACACGTTAGTGACGCCAGCGGTGAAATCCAACTCGCCCCCTCCTACTCGTTTAAAGGTCCTACTGACACTTATATCCAAACGGTGGTAGGCAGGCAAACGTCCTTCATTCAAACCGGCGTAGTAGACAGATATCTCATTAGCATTACTATTGATGTAATCAGATAGAATCCCACCACTTATGTTAGGTGCTTGGTAGTATCCTTGTGACTGAGTGAATGGCAGACCCGAGCCTAAAGCCCATCTAGCGTTAGCCTTCCACTGTTTGTCTTTTCCGAAATCTTGTGAAGCAACTAGATTCATGTTATGACGCCTATCAAATACAGGGTCGTACCATCTCGAGCCATCCCATCTATCAACATTGCAGAGTCCATACACAAACCATATGTACGTGTGCCTCTCTTCGAACTTAAGGACGACATCAACTCCCGAAGCAATACCGCTTTCAATTATGTAATCTAGCCTGTAAAGCTCTAAAACATCGCTGTGGTCAGCATCATCGGGGAAGAGTTTTTGGCGGTTTGTGTTTGTAAGCTGAGTAAAGTGCTTAACATATCCCTCTACATTAATATTTAAACGCTCCGTTAAATCAAATTCGAATCCAGTAACAACGTGGTTAGCTGTTTGAAGTGAGTGAGTGACAGCTGTTCTATCACCTGACGGAGTAATAAACTCTTCCTGTAGGTTAGAGGGGCCAGAAAGAAACCCATAGAAAAGATTCACGATATCTCTATCAGAATTAGCACTTATCACATTCTGGGAGTACATACCAGCCGCGAGTTTAAGCCTTAACCGCTCCGATGCTTTGTATTTAAACCCTATCCTCGGCTCGGGTCTGAATTTAGCCAAAGAACTATAGTACTGCATCCTCATGCTAGGTTGGATAATAATGTCGCCACGGACCATAGTATAATCTACATACCCACCTAATTCAGTTGTGTTTTCCGATTGTTCAACGGTCACATTCAATGCGTTAAACGTACTGTAGTCGGTCTCGAGGCCTACGACCTCTAATCCATATTCAACATGGTCCTCGCCGAGTATATATTTAAAGTCCAAACCGAAGTTAAATCCATTTACATCGCTATACCTATCAGCTAGCCCCCCTTCTTCTAAGCCTATTGAGTACTGACTGATCGCAAAGTTACCATTCACTAGAACAGAACTTCCAGGTGGAACTATAGTGAAGTTACCACCCCCACCTACGTTCTTCCAATTATAGCTAGCAAAGGCAACTCCAGTTGAATCATCCAGCACACTTGCATGATCGCTAAACCCAAACCCGAATAGACTGAGCTTAGAACCACCACTTCCGAAGGTCAATTTGCCGTACGTATCTGTAAAACCGAATGGCAATTTACCGCCATCTATATATGGATATAGAAATGCTGAAGTTTTCTCTAAGTAGCTGTGTTTCATTGAAACCATGTAACTAATACCTCCTTTACCGTCCCTGGCTTTCTTTAGCGGGCCTTCTATTAAAATTTTTGCACCAAATGGACTAGCGCCTAGCTTCACCTTCGATTCAACCATATTGCCATTTCTGGTGCGGATATCCATTATAGAAGAAATTCTTCCACCGTATTTAGCTGAAAAAGCTCCCGTATAAATATCGGCATTTGCAAGGGCGTCTGAATCAAACACACTAAACAGCCCAATGCTGTGAAATGCGTTATAAATTATCATTCCGTCTAGAAGGACTTTGTTTTGGATGGGCGAGCCTCCTCGAATATAAAGTTGACCACCTTGATCACCTGTTGTGACAAAACCAGGCATCACTTGTAATGCTTGAACTAAGTCAGCCTGACCACCAAAACTTGGAATTCTTTTAAGGTCTGCAGGTCGAATTGTTTCAACAGACATTCTCACAGAGGTTAATTGTTCTTCCCTATCAGCATTCACTTCCGCACTTGCAAGCTGAATCACTCCGTCTTCAAGTAAGTAGTTCTTTGTCCGCACTTTACCAGACACCACTTCGACTACTTCTTTAATGTTTTTATACTCAATGCTTGACACAATTAAGTTGTAAGTACCCGCTGGGACTCTACTCAAACTGTAGAAGCCGGTAATGTCTGTGGAAACTCCGTATTTAGTTCCTTCGAGCAATACGCTCACAAACATCACAGGTTCACCTGTAGATTTAGAGCTAACAAAACCTTTAATCGTTCCTTGAGAGAACATGGAAGTCGATAAAAATATAGCGACGAAAAGGGCGTAAAAACGTAAATTCAATCTTAATTCTTGCATGGGCTGCAAATATAACACCTATTAAAATTTATATTAATTATCTTTCGGCATGAATAATGCACTTTCTGCAAAAATGAAAACACAAACTACCCTCTCAACGTGGCTATTAAGCCTATTATTTATCGGCACTTTACTATTGTCTACAAATGTTTCAGCCCAAAAGGGGAACCAAGACGAAGAAGAAAAACCGAGAAAACCACTAATATCTCAGGATGAATATAATAAACTCCTAATGTGGATTGTTGACGAGAAGTTTGAAAATGTACTTTACAAATGCATTAGGTACACAGAGAATGATAAAACGAAAAAACTACCTCTTCCATATCTTTATATGGGCAAAGCTTATCTAGGTATTCACCTAACAGAGGACAACGAACTAAGAGTTAAATTTCAAGTCGACAAACTCAAGGCTCTAAAAAACAGCCTTAAGTACACAGCTAAGTTTAGAAAGAAGGATAAAGAAAATCTTCACTCCCACGAACACACTGTATTCTTTGATGAGCTTTGGAATGAGACAAAAAACGCTGCTGAGACAGAGATGGATAGTGAGAAGTACACTAAAGCAAAGTCGTACTACAAATACCTCGCAACTATAGACCCAGAAGACCCTGGTGCTTGGCTGATGTATGCTGCTGTTTACCAACATTTGAAATCTAGGAAGGAAGCTGCTGATACTTATGAGAAAGCTAGACAACTACTACTCGAATTCGAGGGGCGGGGATTAAGAGAAGTTCAAATGGAGTTGCTGCTTTTTGCTATAATTTACAATGTTGAATTATTAA
>Ga0115000_10002674_pt1 | contig 15186 bp, 8 predicted proteins | sample ArcticOcean_MG_C_6_FD_89690 | JGI IMG/M metagenome (GOLD analysis project Ga0115000, IMG submission 89690) | Marine microbial communities from western Arctic Ocean - ArcticOcean_MG_CB8_128 | ecosystem: Environmental > Aquatic > Marine > Oceanic | place: Arctic Ocean: Canada Basin | collected...
CGTTCCCACTCCTTCTAGCAGTAGTAGTGGTAGTAGTGGTAGTAGTGATAGCGCATCGATATCATCATCATCATCATCATCATCATCAACAACAAAAGAAGGTAATGGAGAAGAAGTAGACTGGTCAAAGTTTAGTAAGCACAAAGAACGAAATCAGCCGGAGGCAAAGCAGGAAGAGGAGAAAAAAGAGGAGGAAAAACCTTCTGTGTTAGTAGAGCCTGTCGTTGAAGGGGGGCTTGCCGAAACCGTACCGGAGGAAGACGCTAAAGCGGGCATCTTTCACGAAGAACACATCGTGGTTGCGCCGCGAGAGATGGATGTGGCGACTGAAGACGACCATCACAAGAATATGCCCGAAAACGAATATATCGCACCCATTTCCAAACGACCCGAAGATAATCAGTTGAACAAAGCCTTAGCTAAACGATATTCGCACGAAAACATCGTCATGGTCACGTGGGCGAACAATCACTATTACGATTTCGTCAAGAACTGGGTGAAACACATTCGCGACTGCGGGATGAACAATTTCCTCGTCGGTGCGATGGACAACGAGTTATTAGTACGCTTAATCGATGATAAAGTGCCAACATTTGCCATGCAAAGTGGTTTAACCACCGCCGATTTCGGTTGGGGATCTAAAAACTTCCACCAAATGGGGCGCAAGAAGATTGAGTTGATTCATTTGTTCACAAAGATGGGATTTGACATTTTAGTTTCGGACGTAGACACCGCGTGGATGAAGAATCCGATACCGTTCATTCGTAAGTTTCCCGAAGTGGACGTGTTGACTAGTTCCGATTCTTTATCCGATTTTGCGGAAACTGAATGGTCTTTAGAACGCACAACGACTGGTATGGCGAACATTGGCATCATGCTTCTCCGCAAATCCGCGGGAGCGCTCGCCAAAGAATGGGTCCACGTCTTAGAGAAGGACGAAAACATTTGGGACCAAAACGCGTTCAACGATTTAATGCGTAAAGGCAGAGGTAAATCTTTCCCCGATCATAGCTTTGAAGGGTACGACGGGTTGAGGTTTGGCATTTTACCCGTCGCTACGTTTGCCTCTGGACACACGTTTTTCGTTCAAAGAATGTACGAGAAGAAAAAGTTGGAACCGTACGTCGTCCACGCGACGTTTCAATTTTCCGGAACGGAGGGCAAAAGACACCGATTGCGAGAATTCAAGTTATGGTACGACGCTCCCGAGTATTACGATCCGGAAGGAGGAATGTTGATGGTTGATTTGGACGTTCCCGAGGGTTTATTAACGGCCGCAAAAGAGACGCCAGAGAAGCACTTCGATTTGGTCAATCATCAGTTGTTACAAGTCAGAGGCGCCTTGATGCTCGCGAACAGTTTAAAACGAACGTTGATCTTACCAGAATTTTGGTGCGGCATGGACAGATGGTGGGCACCGCACCGAGGCACAATCCCTGGTTCGCAATTACAGTTGCCGTATAAGTGTCCAGCCGACCACATTTTTGAATTGGAGACTTGGGTGAGAAGGAACGAACCGTTTCGCGAGTACAGCATTTTGGAAAATCCGAGGACGCCAGATGGGGTCAAAAATGGCGTTTTTGATGCCACTGATAAACTGAAAAACATACCGTTGGAAGATTTTACAGACGTTAAGGTTCTTCAAGCGTTAGACGATGTACGCTCGAGCGATAAACACAAGGTTTTGAAGTTTGATGGGAAGAAATTGATGGAAAAGTTTAGCGAGAAGAAGTTGGATTACTTTGCGGATGCAAACATGAAAAGAGAGTTTGAAAACAAAATCATCAACTATTGTTCGATATGGTGCTGCAAACACGCACATCCAGGTCACATTTGGTACGACATGTCTTTAGATGTTCTTCCCCATAAAGACAGACATGGCAGAACCTTCAACGAAACGTACCCATGGCGGGCGCTGACTGGCCCGTAAAATAAAAACACGCAGGGTAGATTTCATAGACGCTATATTTTAATACTAGTTCTTAATAATAATTGCATCATCATTTCTCTGGGGCTACTATACCAATATACGTCATAACTAATGGACCATCACTATCTTCTAACGTTCGCATCGAATGCGGCTCTTTTGGCCCCACCGTGACGACGACGTCTTTCTCCAGAGGAAACGTTTCTTTGGGTTTGGCGTTTGCATCGGCGCCAATCTCCCACACGCAAAATTCGCCGCTGCCTGAGAGCACTTCAAAGATTTCATATTTCGATTCGTGCACGTGTCTATCGACAGATTGTCCCGGGGGCATCGACGACCGCGAAAAGTTTGTGATTTGCGGCACCTCGTCGTATTTCTAAGGATTCATAAAGGTCAGTGCTGCAGTAGGGGAAATTTTTCTAACGAGAGAAGTTAAGTCAAACAAAGTTCTTACCAAGAAATCTTTTGTAATATCTCCCGAATCCTGTTGGTGAAGAAGCGCTCTCTTTTCAATTTGTTCGTACGACGCATATCTAACTTTTACTGCCGGATAGTCTACCGAAGTTTTATCCACGTCTTCCCTAGGCCCGTATACGCCTGCGCGGATTGGTCCACTCATTGTCTTTTTCTTGCTTTTTGATGTGGGTGTGAGTATGGTGTTTTCTTCTTTTCCCTCTTTTCCCGGTTTTCCTTTTTGGTAGAACTTTTTGGAGACCTTTGGGAAAAGTCAATAACTCATCTTTCCCGGATATTTAAATCTAAATCTTCTCCACAGTGGACATATTAATTAATTTCGATATTCTTTTCAAATTATCGCGCACAATTAATCTTTAATACACGGGGAAACAAATTTTTTATATTATTTTCCTTTTAAATATTTTTTGCGAGACAGATTTTAAAAAGAATGTGTCTAAACTATCCCAGAAACGGAAGTGATTTGAATATAATTATAAGTTTGCAGACCTCTGATCATAATAATAAAGAGGAATAATTCGTTAATTAGATAAATTATACTATTTAAATATTTTAGGGGAATTATTTTAATAAGTTATTAACTTTTATGCATACAAATGATTAAATAAAATAAAATAACTTTGCAATTATGATTGAAAATAATTTTCTTTTCAGGATATATAGTTGGTATTCAGTAATATATTGCAGATTATAGCAGATGGGTTTTAATTCGCTCAGAAAGAAACAAAAGATTAGATTAGGGGAAACTTCTTCACTTCTTCTTCGTCAACAGAGAACTTTTAAGAAGAGTGTTTCTCATTCAAACGTTCACTCTCTTTCCTTCAAGTGAGCGGAGTACATGTCGAACGCAGGAAAATCAGGGAAGGAGAAGAAGGAGAAGGAGAAGGAGAAGAACAATTCAACGCCGCATTCCGTTGCGATTTCTCTCGAGCTTCAGAGAGAAGAAGAGATTAAAGCTACGAACGAGGCTACTTTAACAGAGTTACGAGAGATTTTAAAGGATACCGAGCAAGACACGTGGCAATTCGTGAAACCTCGGACGCAGTTGTGATGAGTTGTGTGATGATGATGACGAAGATGATGATCCAATCTCGTTCGTGTCCCTTCTCCTCTTTTGGGAAGGAGGCGAAATGGAAATCGTTTTCATCAACAACAACAAGAGAAAAGAGGAAAAGACGAGTTCGGCGCGGCGCCTCCGCTTCCACTGTCTTGAACGAGTACGAATCGATTTTAAAGCAATCACCAATGCTAGTGAAATCGGTCACTTCTTTATTCGGGTTTGGTATCGCCGACGTTGTCGCGCAAGCTTTGACAACACTGACATCCGCAGACGCGAGCAGGGGTTCGCTAGTGTATTTGGACAAAGCACGTACCTTGCGTTTTGCTGTATTTGGTTTCCTCTTTTACGGTCCGACGTCATCAATTTGGTACTCTTCCCTCGACACATATGTATTTCCCGACGCTCCAACGAGTGGTCTCGCTGTAGCGTCGAAAGTACTCGCGGATCAAATTTTGTGGGCACCGGTGTTGATCTCTTGCCTCTTCGCCTTCGATCTTGCCTTCGACGCTTCCGAAACGAAGAAACCGAGTTTGTCAAAGAAGATAGAAAACGATTTGCTTTCAGCTCTAAAAGTGAATTGGAGTTTTTGGCCACTCTTCCACTTATTTTCCTTTCGATATGTCTCCACGGAAGACCGAATTCTGTATATCAACTGCGTTCAAATCGCGTTTAATGTGTTTTTGGTCTACACTTCCAGCCGACGAGAGGAAGAAAAAGAAGAACCAAAGAACCAAAATAGGGGGAGTTAGTTTTCATCTTAGAAGTAATAGCATCTTTTTCAATTAGTAATAATAGTGTACAATTATTCGTTCTTAAGTTTCGTTATTATTCAGAGTACACCGCACCGCTTCAGCACCGTCCACACTCGTATCTTCGGGTACCAAAGCGCTTCTTTCTGCTTCTCAAAAAACGTCTTCTCGTTTGGAGGTTTCTCGACGTCATGCGATACCAACCCTTTCAAGAAATCTTTTTGAGCGAAGTATTTCCTCTCGATGACGTCTATGTTTGTCGTAAAGCTCGCTCTTTCTAACTCGTCGCAATCCAATTTCGATAGTCTGTTATTCACGTATTCCGGAAACGAGCTTATCGCTCGAGAAAATTCTAGCTGTTTCCCATGGGTCAGAGCTTCGAATAGGTGATTGAGAACCGTGGCTGGTTGAATAGCCTTGCCCGTGCTCTGCGTCATAGCGATCGCTTCTACGCGTTCACCTTTTTGGAATCTGTTGTACGATTGCTCCCAGTTAGGCGGAATCATCGTGCCTCCGCTGCCTTTCTTGGGCTTGTATTCCGCGAGTTTCCATGGCGTTTTTGGCGTGACTGTGTCTAGCGCTATGATAGGCCTCGTACCTGTTGTTGGCGTTTGCACTGTATGTGAGGCAGGATCGGTATTTGCAGCAGCTGGAGTAAATACTAATTCCAGCTCCGTCACGGTCTGTTGAATCAAAGCGCACAAAGTCTCCACGCCGGAAACGCGAACGCCAACCGCTCGTAAAGCTTCCACCGTAGAAGGTTTTGCGTAGGCAATTTTCTTACACAAATGCTGTGACAACACGTTCGTGGGTGCCAATCCGAGGACTTTTGCCCGTTCGTCTCTCCACGATTCAATTCTGCGCAAAAACTCCAAGTGACCATCCGCTCTGGATTCTTGACCACTCGTTCGATAGTACTTGATTTGTCGCAACCATTGTAACTCTGCGGTGACAATCTCGGAGTTGGCGCCGTTTTGTTGTTGCAGTAAAAACTCCTCCTCCGGGATGGTGGACACGTCCACGCCGGCGGAAATCAACTCTTTCTTCGTCGCCTCGATCTTCTCCTTCAAAGCTTTCTCGGAGTTTAACAACGCTTGCGGAACGGGTAAAATCATCTCTTTCGTAGTAGCAGGAGACAACGAGTCGTCGACGAAAAACTCCATCCGCGCCTTCGGCGAAAGGGAGTAGACGTTCCAAGATCCGTACGCACCTTTCACGTTCTTCTCGGTAACATAATTCGCTCGCACTAAACTACCGAGAACTTCCTTGTAAAAGTGTTGGTTAGTCGAGTTTTTATCCGCTCTCTTCTTCGCCTCATCAATCTGAAACCGTTGCCATTGGTGATTTAAAACACTCCCCTTCTTAGAATTTTTGCCGAGAACAGCGTCGACTAAATCTGTCGTCGATAAGCTTCCTTTCGCGCTATGCTTCAACGTCAATAAGATAGGCATGACCTCGTTCAATAAATTTCTCTGCAAATCGTCCGCTTTGATCGTTTTACACCGGATGCAGTTATCGCAAGTTCCGCATTGAGAGCCAAATAGAGGCGTCTCCTCAAAGTGATCGAGAATCATCGCTCGACGGCATTTTTCTCGTTCAATCGCGTATTGTTTCAACTTTTCCGTCGAGTTTAATTGCGTTTGCAACGATTCTTTAGTTAGTCCTTTGGTGTAAAAGTCTCCAGAAAACTTGGAAAAGTCACTATCGGAAAACAACATGGAGACGTTGGATGCGATGCCGTCTCTTCCAGCTCTCCCGATTTGCTGGTAATATTCCTCTATCGTTTTCGGTGCGCCCATATGAATGACCGTTCGAACGTCGGCTTTATCAATACCCATGCCAAAAGCAGTCGTTGCAACGACAACTTTGCACTCGGAGGATAAGAAGCGCATATGCGCATCGTGTCTGTCTTGAGGCGTCATCGAGCCGTGGTACATGGCGACGTTTTCCAAACCAATTCTGTGCTGCAAGGCGCCGGTCAATTGCACAACTTCCTTAATCGTCGCACAATAGATAATCGAGGAATCGTATTTCGGTTTCGCCAAAGAAGCTGGTAAAGCTCTTTTTTGTTGATGTTGCTGTTTTTCTTGAATCGATGCGGCTGCTGTAATTTGAGACACGATGTAGTTCAAATCGCTGCTAAAATCAACTTTTCGTTGACACTGAATGCGTAGGTTTGGCCTATCCACCGAGTTTGTGGCGATGTAAGGATTGCTCAACTTCAAAGTTTTCGAAATATCCTCGCGAACGTGTTTTACCGCCGTCGCCGTCAACGCCATGATTGGAATCCCAGGAAGTTGGTCTCTCAACACCGCGAGCTTTTTGTAACTCACGCGGAAATCGTGCCCCCATTGGGAAATGCAATGCGCTTCGTCGATGGCGATCAATCCGATTTTGTTCATAGCTTTTAACGATTGCAATCTTTGCATAAACACGGAAGAAGAAGAAGACGAGCCAAAACCGCCATCGTCGCTAACGAACGAAATCTTCTCCGGCGTCACGAACACAATCTTATAGTCGCCTCGAAACACGCGTTCTTCCACCGTCGTATCGGTTTGCCCGGACCCAAGAAAACAGGCGATATCGTTGTTTCCACCACTTCCGTCCGCAATATTTCCAACCGTATTATTCAACGCCGTCACTTGATCTTGCATCAACGAAATCAACGGCGAAACGACGATGGACATTTTCCCGCCTTCGTGCAACGCCGGGAGTTGGTACGCGAGCGACTTTCCGCTTCCGGTGGACCAAAATACGCACGTGTCTCTCCCTTCCATCGCGGCTTTGATGACTTCTTCCTGGCCTGGACGGAAATTCGAGTACCCGTAATATTTTTCCAGCGTTTCTTTCAGAGTTGTTGTTGTTGTTTTTGTTTGACTGGTTGTCGGTTGCGAGGCAAAATCCATCGCTCGTTTCGTTTTATAAAGAGGAGAAGACGACGACAAATGCACGGCATCCTCTTTTCGTCCATCCCCCCCCTCGTCGGTAGCACACTTTTTTATCGTCGTCGTCGTCGTCGTCTTCAAAATCGCGTCCGTGTAGTCTCTCTTTCTGTTGTTGTTGTTGTTTATATTCCTCTCCGCTAATTTCTTCTCCGCGGTAGTGAATACACACGCTACGGTGCCATCGAAGAGTTCATCCTCCCACTCGTCGTCTCCGATGTTCATCTTCTCTAATAAACTCTCTTTTGAGTGAAGATGATGAGAAGATTTGATAGTATCACGACAGCAGAAAAAGCACACCACTAAGAAGAAGAAGAAGTTTACTAACAACAGCAACGACGGAGTAGTAGTAGTAGTAGTCGTGTGTTATTAGATCACGTGTGTGTGTGTGTGTTGGTGTATATATCCTCAAACGTTTTTAGACTCGCGAGAGTAGTAGATGAAAGAAAATGAAGAAAATTTGAAAGAGAAGAGAAGAGAAGAATTATTCAAAAAGGTGCTCACAATTTTCATTCCAAGAAAAGAAGAAGACAAAAAAAAGAAGAGAGAGAAAATTTAGGTTTTACGAGAAGAAAGACTTGGTGTTTGAAAAGGGGAACAAACAAAAATCAAAAAAAAAAGAGAGCTAGAAGAGAATTGTATCTTTACTCTTTATCGCGCGCGTTTGTGTATATATCTATACACACACACACACACAAAGTCTCCTGGAAAAAGAAGAAGAGATATGGTGAGAACAACGCCAGCTCGGTCGCCGTCATCCGGGGTGGAAGCGCTGTTAACGCCGAACAGATTAGCAGTAAATAATGCGACGCATCATCATCACGACGGGGAAAACACGCCGACGAGAATGACGACGAACAACAGACAACAAAGCGGAGGGAGGAAAGCGAAAACGCCGTTGAAATCCCCTTTAGCCGTGGTGGGATTGTTATCTCCGAACGACGACACTTTGGAAAGACAGCAGTCGATGAAGAAGCGACAAACGGTCTCCGCGTTTCGGAGAGAGTTGAGTAAGAACGTGGAGAAGCAGTTGGAGAATATCGATGTCGCTCATTTATCCTCCTCTTCCTCAGACGAGGAAGAAGACGACGGTGAAGAAAACGCCGACGGCCACGAAAACGTGGAAAAAGCAGGCGGACGAGACAAGCAACAACAAAAGAGAAAACCGGCAGCAACCGCGGCAACGACGAACAAACCAAAGTTGACGCAAGATGCGGTCATGAATTTGTACGCCAACTGTATCAAATTGGCCTCGGAGAACAAAATCAACGCGAAGAACACGTGGTCGTTGGCGTTGATCGATCACATTTCCGATATCGTCAAGAATGAGAAAGACGAGGATGATAACACAAACTTTCAAAAAGCGTCGTGTACTTTAGAGGCCGGGGTAAAGATTTATGCCTCGAGAGTTGATTCGTTTCACTCGGAGACGTTTCGTATGCTCGGCGGGATATCAAACGCCTCCGGGAATAACGGTGAAGACGAAGAGAACATGGATGATCCGAGACGAGGTTCCGGTGATGGTGCGGAAGAATTTGACGAGGATGGGAATCCGATTCCGAAGCAAAAGAAACAATCCACGCGATCGTCGAACGTGGTCACGTTGGAAAATCCGGAAAATCACACGATGAAAGTCATGGACGACGTCGTGCACGTGGATCCTTTGTTCAAGAAGACCTCGTCTATGTTTGACGAAGGTGGAGCGAGTGGTTTGTTGTTGAACAACTTGGCCGTGCACAAAGGGTGCAATATTTGCTTTGATTCCGAGGAAGTTCCGGATTACACGCGAGGCGACGATTTGGAAGGCGGGGCCGGGACGTTCGATTTGTCGCAGATGTCCAGAGAGATTGCCAATGCGTTTGCTGTTGGACAAACGCGAACAAGGATCACGCCGTCGATCGATATCGTGCATGAAATGCTTGCCGAAGTGACTGGTATTCCGTACAACAAGCCTGGAAGTGAGAATATGGGTGGCGGGGCGACGACTTCCTCGAATGCGACTGCCGCGGAAGGTGGTGATGACTTCTTTGGCGGAGCGTCCGACCAAGGCGCGATCACGTTCGCGGAATACGACGAGGACGACGAAGATAATGTTCCCAGTGGTGGTGATGAAGACGACGTTTTCAACGTCGACGTCGAAGAGGAAGATTGGGGACTCGGCGACGGAGCCGGCGGGTTTGGCGACAACGACGACGAGAACGATTGGGGACGTCTCGGTAACGATGAAGAAGACGATTACGAGAACAACCTCACCGTAGATACCGGGTCTTTGGATTGGGTCGCGAACGTGGCTATTGGTGGGAAGCACGCGTGGGCGGGCCCGTCGCATTGGCATTTCAAGAAGACGAGTGCGGCGTCAACCTCTCAAGTCACAAAATACGACGAAAATGGTGAACCGATCAAAGCTTCCGCTGCTGGTGATAAAGAGAAGAAGAAAAGAGGAGAAAGAGACTTGACGTACGATTTCGAAAACTTACCGGAGTTGGACGATAAGCGTTTCGATATGGCGGAAGACCCGAATGATTTACTTTTGAAATCTGAATTGACAACGAGCGATACGTTGTTACCTCCAGATTTGGGCTACGAGGCTGAAGATTTGATCAAGTTGTTCTTGAAACCGCAATTTGTGAACACGGTGATGGCACCAAAACGAGCTGCCGTGCGTTCGGAGATTAACTTCCACGACAACGACAACAATCTTTTCATTCCGAACAACGACGACGGGTTCGACGGTGGCGACTTTGGTGGCGGTTTTGACGACGACGACATTCAAAGAGATGAGGATGGAAATGAACTCGTCGGCGCTGCTGGTGGATGGAACGACGACGGTGATAATGGTTTGGTTGATGCGCCTCGAAAGGTTGAGAAAATAGAAGTGAACTACGCGAGAACGACGAAAGTTGTCGACATCCGCGCGTTGAAGCAAACAATCTGGAAAGACTTAGAGGAAGAAAACGAAACGGTGGAGCAGAAACATTCATTTCACGAAATCTTGAGCCAATTTCCAGAAGAGAACCCGGCCGGACGACTGGAAGATATTTCGGTACACATGGCGTTTATTTGCGCGTTGCATTTGGCGAACGAGCACGGGTTGGTCATCAAGAGCGTACCAGAAATGAACGATTTGGTGATTTCAAACGTACCAACGGAGGCGTAAGGAGAAGAATACTTAATTTATGTGTGCGTGTTTATGTGTGAGTATGTGTTCGTGTGAGCAGGTATACTGCCGTTGTAATTCTACGTAAAGATTATATTTGATTATTATAATTTCAAGGTTGTTGTTTGCAATGCAACACTAGTTTCGCTTAGATCTAATTTCGTTATTACTTTTTTACGCCACGCCAGCTTCTTTCTTTGCTTTCTCTTCATCCTCCCACTCCTTGGAAGCGTGATTCTGAAGCGCTCTGACGATGTCTCCTTTCGCACACGCGGCTTCGTTAAACTTGGCCACGGAGCTTTGCGTGTCTTTCTTCCAGCTCTTATCGTTCCGGAGGAACTTTACGCTCGATCGCTCGTACAAAACGTTGCCCCAGAGAACTAAAATCTGAGCCTTGACGCCGCTGGTTTCCTCGGATCCTTCGACTAAAACAACGTCTCGCTGTTCCGGACTGAGCATCTTCATGGATTCGTCAAACTTTTGAAGAGCCAAATCGAACATCTTGTCCGCTTCTTTCTCCAACTTTTGCTTTTCCTTTTTGTCAGATTCCAATTTGGCAAGGTTCGAATGAATCTTCGCTCTCTCAAAGGCTTGCTGACCCCACGCGATGGACGCTTCAAAAAAGTCACCCTTAATGTTGAGCGCTTTTTTGAACAAAGCGATTGCTTTGTTGAACTCTGCGTCGAGTTCCGGCAAGTCTTGCTTAATGTTGGCGTATTCGTCTTCCACGTTTTCGTTTTCTTCTTTTTTCGTTTCTCCATCTCTCTCCGCTTTCTTCTTCAAAGCCGCGACGTCGATGATTTTACGAGCCGCGCAGACGTGCGCGTTACCCCAGTTAAACATAGCTGCCGTCGCTGCCTCTTGAAACTTGTCCGCGGCGGCACCCAACAACGTCTTTGCCTCGGGCGAACCAACCGCCTTCTCCAACGTTTCGCAGCACTTTTCCAAGCCAATCTCTCTCAAGTCTAACGGTCCTTTCGGGGGCGCAGCTTCGCCCAATGTCTTCCTGAACAATGCCGCGAACGACAACAACCATTCGTCGATTTCAATGACATCCTCGGCCGGTTCATCTTCGGTCGCCAACTCTTCCGGTTGTACGTTCTCCTTGGTCTCGGACACCGTTCCCTCCGAGTCGTGAACACGAAGCTCAATTACTGGAAGTTCCTGGTTTGCTCCGTCCTTAACTTTGGCTTCTTGGGCTTTCTTATACTCTGGCTCGTTCACAAACGTCTGCAACGCAAATCTCAAGTCCGCTCTAGAGGTCAAGGTCATCATTTCGTCTTCTAAATCCAACCATTTCAAGATGATATTCTTGTCCTCTTCCAAGCTGAACGACTTCTTTGCATGGTTCACCAAGTCAACGTACGTCACGGTAACCGGTACTTTCACTTCCGCGGAATCCTTGCCTTCTCTCATGAATCTAATCGTCAAGTCTGGGATTTGCTGCTGCGCTTGCGCTTGCAACGCTCTTTGTCTTTGCTGCTGCGCCTGCGCTGCTGAGATTTGCTCGCGAGTGTACTGCTGCGGTCGCTTTTCCAAGCTCGATCCGCCCAATCCACTCACTGCCGTCTTTTTCTTCGCCGCCGCTTTTGCTTTGCCGCGAACTTTGTCCAGCATGGTCTTGACCGACTCGTCCGTATCGTCTTGCTTCCACGCAACTTCCAAATCGTGTTGCGCCTCTTTGAACTGACCCAACTGTTCATACGCCGTAGCTCTGCGCTTCAACGCAACCTTCCCATTCGGAATATCCTGCAAAGCAGCCGTGCAGCACTCGATGGCTTCCCGAAAGCGCTTCTCACGGATAAAGCACGCAGCTTGAGAGGTCAAGAGGGCAGATCTTTCCGGACTCCCTGCTAACGCTAAACTCAAAGCTCTCCCGTACGCATGAATGGCGTTCATGTGGTCTTGCTTCATGAAAAGTTGATCGCCTTCTTTCTTCAACGACGCGCACTTTTTGTGGAAGCCAGCTAATTCTTGCTTGTTGTTGTTTTGCGTGACGGCCATCGTGATTGTTTTTGCTTTTGTATATTCTTGTTCCAGAGCTTGTTTGTTCTAGTACGTTTTATTAGATATTTTTTATTTCTTCGAGTTCGTGTCGTTCAATCTCGCCAGTGCTTCCTTAGCTTCTTCTAACGATGCGATGACGGTTTCGAGTTCTGATTTATCAAGTTCGAGGACTTGAGACTTCTCCTGTTCGTTGTTTGTCTGTGTGGTGGTGCGAAAGTGCAGTTGTACTACCGGCGTGTTGATGCGCTGAACCTTATCACTCGAGAGCACTTGATGAATCTGGTTTTGGTCATACGGGATAAAGGGGAAGAGAAAAGGAGGTTGAAAATGGTCAGTTTCAATCGTATAAATACAACCCGTTAGCTGACGATACATTACTATCTTGAATTCGGGCCGTGGGCCGATGCGGTGAGGTCAAGCGATCCTCGTCACAAAACTTCCGGAACGCATCGTTCACCATATGAATTGGTGACGGCGGCACGAGAGAGGGAAGATTCCAAGAAAAATTTACGCTCTCAATCACGCGCGAGAGAGACGGACGCGAGAAGCACATTTCAAAACTTTCTCCAGAATTACGCTCGCGAGATATATATCTTCCTAATTCTCGAGTTTGATTCCAATTATCGTCTTCGCTCTTTCCTTTTTTGCCCGTAACGACTTCACTTCCGAATTTACAATAAGTACGGTAAAAGAAAATACAGGTTTTCTACAGTCCTCCGAGAAAAGAGGATGACGAAAAATGCGCGCGCGCTCAGGTGCGCGACGCGACGGATATCATCGCTCCCACGCATCGAATTCGAATTGAAAAATTATGTTTACCTCCCAATCTATGTCCGAGAATTTCTCGTCTGACATGCACTGAGATGATATCCCCGCGTGGTTGTTTTACCAAAGTGAGGACGATGACGCTTATAAATTTCTTTCTCTGCTTTTTTTCGTCCGACTTCTTTTATTATTCCTGAGCCCATACTTGTTGCGAACGAAAGAAACACGAAAAACAGAAGAGACTAAAGTAACTATGATGATGAGCGACTCTTTCCTCGTCTACTCGCGTCTATCGTGCGTTCTATTCTATTCTTATTCTACATTCTGTTACTACTAATTTAATCTATTTTAATCGTCTCAACAATTCCTGCCACTCTCTGCTGCTATTCTTCCTCGGCGCTTCGGCGAACCAACTGCTTTTTAAGGCCTCCGTAGACGAGAGTCGCCGCTCCGGATCAAAAACTAATAAGCCGTTCAAAAGATCAAAGCCAGCGTCGGAGATTCCAGGACCAATTTCAATTTCGTCTTCACGTTCGCGATATTTCGGAAAGCGTTGGCGCAAGGAGTTGTGCGGGTGGACGGCGAAGTTCACTTTGGTGGCGTGCGGCAAGGATTTGAATTTTGGCCATATCTGTTCGTTCGGCGTGCCGAGCATGCGAAAGTGCTTATCGATTTGATCGATTTCAGTTCGCCCGGGGAATAACGGTTTGCCTTGTAATAATTCAGCGATTATGCACCCCAAGCTCCAATTATCGACCGCGTAGGAATACTTCTTTTCGCCTAAAAGTAACTCGGGCGGTCGATACCAGAGCGTACACACTAACGGCGTGTAATTGTTCAAAGGCGACCCGTATTCTCGGGCTAAACCGAAATCGCAAATCTTCAACTCGCCTAAATCGTTAAACAACACGTTCGTTGTCTTCAAATCTCTGTGCAAGACCCAGTTTTCGTGTAAATAGCTCACGCCTGATAACAGTTGCCAGGCTAAACATTTGCACTCGGGGAGCGTAAATCCCCGATTCATGTCATCCATCATGCGATTCAAGTCCCGTCCGCAATATTCCATGACCATGAAAACTTGATCAATCGATCGACCAACAACAACTTCACTCACGTACACGATGTTCTTGTGTTGTAACTGCAACAAAGTGTTAATTTCTCTCAAAGCAGTTACCGGGAAGCCTTCTTTTTCCTTGTCCATTTTTACTTTTTTCAACGCGGCGATTTCTCCCGTTTCCTTATCTCTGGCTTTGAAAACGACCCCGTACGTACCTTCATCGATGTGTCCAAGCTTTTGGAAACATTCGACCGACCTGCACGCTTTTTTATGGTTGTGAGGTTTCGGCAGAAGAGGCACGTATTCCATTTTTTTGCCATCTTCTTCGTCTTCTTCCGATTCAGAAAATTCATTCGTGTTGATATTCTTATTATTCGCCACGGCGCCGTCCAGTAACGCTCTTCGTTCTTCAACCATACCTCTGTTTGCGTTTACAATTTGTTCTCGCACCGATGCCGGTGGCAACATAGGACCGGCTTCTTTTCTGTCGTCATATTCAACTTCTCCTCCCATCGGAGGGGTATCCATCGTTTTATGACCATCTTCCAGATCCTCCATTTCCGGCGTCGCATCTATTCTAGGTTGTTGTCTTCTTCCGATTTCCGCGTGTTTTCTACCATGCATATTCTTGTCATTATCGTCGTCGTCGTCAGAATCATCGCTCGGGGGTGTCAATAACTTCGCCACGTCAACCGCCTCTCGCTTGGTCCTTTTTCGTTTCGCGTCGTCTTCGCGAACGCTCCCATCCTCTCCTCCTTCTCCATCTTCTTGCATTTGCTGCGCCGTAAAGTTCGCAAACTCTGCTTGTTCGTTCATCATTTTTTCCAAATACGATTCTTTCTGCTTGTTTTTATTATTATTATCATTCGCCATGGTCGTCGTCGGTTCTTCTTCTTCTTCTTCTTCTTCTTTTTCCTCGTCGTCCGAGGAATCATCGTCTCCCCACCGTCCTTTCTTCTTCTCTGTTGTCGTCGTTGGCGGTGGCATGGTCGGACCAGCTTCTGCTTCATCCAAATCGAGCTCCTCTTCTTCTTCTTCTTTTTTCTTC
>Ga0115000_10002675_pt1 | contig 15186 bp, 9 predicted proteins | sample ArcticOcean_MG_C_6_FD_89690 | JGI IMG/M metagenome (GOLD analysis project Ga0115000, IMG submission 89690) | Marine microbial communities from western Arctic Ocean - ArcticOcean_MG_CB8_128 | ecosystem: Environmental > Aquatic > Marine > Oceanic | place: Arctic Ocean: Canada Basin | collected...
AATTCTTTCACGGGCGGAGACGAGTCCGTGACCGTGCATTCGTCGTCGTCGTTGGCGAAGGGAGAAGAGATATCTATCGACGACGACGGTGATGACGGTGGTGACGACGAGGAAGGCAGCGCAGTAGAACGAGAAGTAGAACGAGAAGATAGTAATAGATTCAGTAGCAGCAGTATTAGTGGCGATAATAGTAATAACGACGGTAATGGTAACGATAACGACGTCGACAGCTCCAACAGCAACAAACAGTTATCTGCCATCGCCGTGGGTAACGGCGCGAGCTTGAGAAACTCTCGGTTCGGACGACAAGTAGACGCGAACGACGTCGTGTTGCGTTTCAATCTTTTCAAAACCGTCGGGTTCGAATCAGACGTTGGCTCGAAAACGACGCACTGGGTGTTATCGACGATCAAAGATCCGAACCAGTTCGACGAAGAGGAGATTCCAAACTTGAAGAAATCGCTGCAGCACGTGTACATTCCGTTTGTTTTTCGAGACTGCAAGCCGCAACAAGTGCGCTGCCCGAGACGAAAAGATAAAATTCCCAAACAGAAGCAACGCATGCACGAGTTGGAAACGATAGCGACGAAATGGTTAAAGAAGAACGATATGCGTGATGTAAAAGTACACGCGGTAGAGGCACCACAAGTGGATACTCTGTACGAAGAGTATAACTTGAACGAAAAGTTTCCATCCATGGGACTCATGTTTCTCAACTACGCGTGGCGAAAGTTCAAACAGCCGGTGCAGTTTTGCGGTTTTGATTTTTACAGCGGCTCGCACGATCATTATTGGGAGAGGAAACTGAAAAACGAAACGTGTCACAACATGAACGACGAATCGAGAGTTTTGAGCGAGTTTGTAAAGGAGAATAAATTGAAAGCGCTCGATAAAAAAGCGCACGAAGTTTTGATAAACTACAAATCACCAGACGAAGCCGAGTACGATCCGAGGTGTAAGATTGTCTGCAACACCGACGAATCGAATTTGTTTTGCTTAACGTTGCGCGGTAGAGAAGTTGATGCGTATAACAACGCTCCGGAGCAATGGGAAAGACGTCACGGTATTCACAGCGCATATGCGGAAAAGACAAATAAGAAGAAGAAGCGGGGAAAAGGTTGATTTTGATTTGAGTTCTGTACACACGTAATATTAATCTCTGTGTCGACTGTTGTTGTCGTCGTTTAAGGCTCCTCGATGTTCGCGTAACTTTCTGACGACGTCGGCACTCATCGAGGCTGGCGGATGTCTGGACATAGCTTGCGCCGTGGCGGAGGAGAAGGCGAAAGATTTCATTCCTCCGTTTACGCGCGACGCCGCCGGCGCCATCGACGGTTCGTTGCTACTTCTATTTCTATTATTACTAGTGTGTCTCGCGTACGCGCTTCTGAACTGATTGTACATGCGCGCGAACCATACTTTTATGGTTTTCCATAACTCTTTCAGTTTATTTGGAATCGCGTCGAAGAAGGCGGCTAACTTTGGCGAGACGCGTCGCAGTCTCATGGAGACAATGATTTTGTATTTTTGCACGAAGGGAAGCAGCTTGTTAAAGACGATCTTAGAGACGCCGGATTGAATCGTGCTGATGATTCTAATCGCAAAAGTTTTAATCACTTCGATCGTTTTATGAATTACTGGGTACTTTTGGTACCAAAGTTTCAATTTCGGCAAAATCGCATTTACCGCGCGAACGACCACTCTTCGATAGAGCACGTCAAAGATTGGATATAAATAATCGCGCAACGGTTTCGTTTTCATGTAAAACCACGCGGCAAATCTGTTATATCCGGACTTTTCGCACGTCCATTCGACAAATCTGTTCAAAATAGCGGATTTTTTGCACAGATACTTCAATCCAATGTACCAAACGACTTGGAAGAGCAAATAGTAAAACACTTGCATGAAGAGCGATAAAGACACCCACCATCGAATAAAGCGTTTGCCCATGCTCGTATTCTTTGCGCGCATTTTAGCCTCTTCGTATTTATCCATCATCGATCCAAACGTACCAGCCATAGAGCCGTGATGGGTGTAAAAAGAATCGTGGGACATGGCTAAGGTGTTCGTTTCGACACCTTCGGCCCACACTGCGGAAGCGCTGTGTGACTCGCCCGTTCTCGCTTCGTGGACAACTTTCGGGTGTAAAGAATCTTTGTTGCTCGCCGCGTTTGATATGCCACCTCTGTGGCGAACGTCATAAATACCTGCCAAGTGCTTCGTCATTTCGTGGTCGTCGGTGTCGTCTACTAAACTATCGCCGTTCTCGTTTTGCGTGTGATCGAATTCTACGTTCAACGCTCCCGCCACCGTTCGAGCGAGTTTTCTCTCCAAGTCTAATAATTTAATCGACGACGGGTTCCCTCTATCCGTCACGTATACGCGCTGCGAGTCTAGGCAAATGGAAATGCCAAACGGAACATCGAACGATGATTTCGTCGGCGATCGACGACCTAAATGGTCTCGAATGTGATTGGATTTATCCACAACCGTCACGTCGACGACTTTCCCCGCATTTTCCCAGTTTGGTTCGTACGTAGTGTCGTCTTTGGACCCATCCGGATATGCCGCTGCGATGTCGTCGAAAACGGGAACTTTTCGTACCGCGCCGTTTCCAGAGTCTACGACTAAAACGTACACTTTTTCCTTCTCCTTCTTCTTCGACTGAAACAACGAGGAGGAAGACGCGGCCATCATCGCCGATAGCGAGGACGGCACGAACGATACCGCCGTCGGCTTCGCAAAGAGCGTATCGATACCAAGCGCGTTTCCTTTATATCCTCTACTTTTACCTCCGGCTAACGTGACCACTGCCCCGGTCTCCGTGTTCACTAATCGTACCGCGTGGTTCCCAGCATCAGCCACGGCTAAAAACGCGCACTTGTTGCTCGATTTGCCGCCGCCATCCAACACGGTGTTTGTGCTACACGACATACCCATGGGTTGTAAAAATCTCGCGTTAGGTTTTATACCGTCTATCATTCCCGGAAGTTTGTCTCCCGTCAACGTCGTCACCTCTCCGCTTTGCACGTCCACTTTCCGTATGCAATTATTCATCGCATCCGAGACGAACAACGTGTGCCCGTCCGGGTGCATGACCACGTCCATCGGCTGATTAAACCTCGCTTTCGTCCCGACTAGATCGTCGTGGTAACCGGTTAATCCAGATCCCGCTACGGTTCTTACCACTCCGCTCCCTAATATAATTACTCGAATCTTATGATTCTTCGTATCCGCGACGTATACGAACCCGCCGTCCGGCGATACCGCCACGCCGGATGGAAACTTAAACGTCGCATCCCCTCTCTTCGCTAAACCATCCGCACTCCCACTCGCCCCGGTCCCAGCTAACGTCGTCACCGTCCCAAACTCCACGTCTATCCGCCGTATTCTGTGGTTAAACGTATCCGCGATGAATATATCTCTCCCGTCCGGAGATGCGACGACGCCGAACGGCTTGTTAAATCTCGCCTCTAAACTCGGCCCATCGTGGAATAACATGGACGGATGTAAAGCTCTGGACGGGTCGTACGAAGACGATCCTCGAGTGTCTTGTTTCGCGAATCGTCGCGCAGAGTACGTGCGTGATGAATCATCGTCATCATCTCCTTTACCTCCTTTGTTTTGTTGTTGTTGTTGTTGTTGGTAATAGGCTGCGCTGTTCCCATCTCGTCTCGACGAGTGCACCAATCTGTCCTGTTGCGCGTTCGTCGTTTCGACTTTGAAAATTGCGAAGATTGTGAAGAACGCGTTTAAACAGAAGAAGAAGTAATAATAAAAGAGCATCGAAGAAGAAGACAAAGAAGAAGAAGATCTTCCTTTCGTTGTTGTCATCATCATCGTCTTCTTCTTCTCTCTTTGTATCTACTACGCCCCCTCTTTGTTTTTTGGTGTTTTTTCACTCAAACACACAAAGAAATTTTTACACCAAAAGAAGAAGAACCACACACAGAAACACACAATAAATACAGACGAGAGAAGACAACAGATAAAGCGATAAACGCATTCATTTATACACATAAAAGAGAGAGAGAGAGAGAGAACAATCAATCAATCAATCAAACAAACACTGAGACGTATAAAATAAGTAAAACAAAATGGGAGGACGAAGCAAAATCAAAACGCCGAAGAAAGAAACGCATTCGCTCCCAATCGACCGACAGATTGAACAAGACAACGTCGCTCCAGAGAGGAACCCGAAGAAACAGAAAGAGAAGAAAAGATCGAGACAACCGGAGGAGGACTTTATCCACGACAATTTATCGAATAAAATCATGGCCCAAGCGAGGAAACAGTTGGAAGATATCGAACGAGAAGAGAAAGAAGAAGAAAGAGATGCCGGCGGCGGCGGCTCCTCACAAAAACAGCCAAAAAGAAAACCGTCGCAAGGGAGACAGATTTTATTAGAAGGAAAGAGTTCGATGTTAGATCACGGAATAGAAGAAGAGTATGATTCAGATGATTCAGATGACGACGACGACGACAATGGAGATAATAATAAGAATACGAATAAAAAGAACGCGTTCGATGAAGAAGAAGGCGAAGCTGAATTAGAATACGACTCCGAAGAGGACAAGAGAAGCGAGTTCGCGTACAACTTAGATAAAGAGTACGAACACGAGGAATACTCGGACGTCGAGTTGGACGAAGAAGACGAGCACGCTTTGAATGCGTTTATGAATCCGTTCGGAGGACAGCAACGTTCGTTGGCAGATATGATTTTAGAAAAGATTCACGATAAAGAGGCGGAAGAGCAAGGGGCGGCGTTGGAGATGTTGGAAGACGACGAGGACGAACGGCAAAAGAAAGCGGCGATGTTGGAAGAGTTCGCGCCGGAAGGTATCGATGAAAAAGTTTTGCAGGTGTATAGGAAAGTAGGGGACTTGCTGAAACGATACACGACTGGGAAGTTCCCGAAGGCGTTTAAAATTATACCGGCGTTGTCGAATTGGGAGGAAGTGTTATGGTTGACGAGGCCGGACACGTGGTCACCACACGCAATGTTTCAAGCGACGAGACTGTTTGCTTCAAACTTAAACGAACACATGGCGCAGAGATTCTACGTATTAGTTTTGTTACCCAGAGTACGAGACGATATTCAAGAACATAAGAGGTTACACCACGCGTTGTATCAAGCGTTGCGAAAAGCTACGTTTAAGCCGGGCGCGTGGTTTAAAGGCATTTTATTGCCGTTGTGTGAAAGCAAAACGTGCACTTTAAGAGAAGCGGTCGTTTTGTCGTCGGTGTTGGCAAAAACGTCCGTGCCTGCGTTACACTCCGCGGCGGTGTTGATGAAACTTTCCGAGTTGGAATACGCCGGGACGACGTCGTTTTTCATTCGCGTCTTGTTAGACAAGAAATACGCGTTGCCGTACAGAGTCGTGGACGCGTTGGTCGAGAACTTCCTCAGGTTTGCCAACGAAGACAGAACGTTACCAGTGGTTTGGCACCAATCGTTCTTGTGTTTCGTGCAAAGATATAAACACGAGCTCTCGAAAGAGCAAAAGAAACGTCTGAGTAAATTGGCCTCGGCGCATCAAAACCATTACTTGATTTCGCCGGAAATAGTTCGCGAACTCGCAAATTCGGACACGAGCAGAGGCGATAAACGCATGGACGTGCACATGAAAGGCATGCACGAGACGAAACCAAAACAAGGCGTAGCGAGAGAGTTCACTTTAAAGACGAAAAGTGGCGCAAGACTTCAAGTCGAAGATTTTAGAAACATGCCGCCGATAGTTTTACAGCAGGATATGGAGTACTAAAACTATTACTTTAGAACCTGTTCCTACTCGTAGCAGTATCGTTTCATTTTTTATAACTGATTCACTTCTTATAACCCAGCTGCTGTAAATGTAACTTCCTCTGCTTTTAAAGTCTTCAAATTTAACAAGACGACGCTCCCGGTTTCGCTAAAGCTTGGTACGGAAACCAACACGGATTTTTGTGACGCTACTACTATTTCTCTCGAACCAAACGCGCTTTGACAACCCGCAAAGAACACGTCCGGGACTTGTGTTATAACGAAAGGATCTCTGTCTTTGAAGGGATAGCACGCCAACGTATCAGGCGCGGACGGGGCCACGTGTCCCCATTCTAAAAATCTCTCCATGACATCTAACACCGCTTTTGCTTTTTCCTCCAGTGTTTTTCCCTTTACGCCGACGCCGCTCGAGGTGATTTGTAAACAATCGCGAACGTTTTGCCCGGACGTTCCCAGGAACGTTCGCGACGAGGATGATGTGGACGCATCATCTGATGATGGTGTGATTTGAAACTCGTGAGGGTTGGTCACTTTCTTCAACGTCGACCCTTCGAATCGAGCCGCGTTTGGTAGGAAACAACTGTGTATGGGCTGTTGCGGCAACGCCGAGTTCGTCGGGTCAGAGCTCCCGGGCATGAGATCAACGGGCACCATTTCGCAAACTTTCGCGAGAAACGCGTCCGCTTTTTGAATCGAAGATGACGTCGCTTTCTTTTTCGTATCGGCGTGGGTTCCACCTTCGCCGTTTGTCGTCGCCTTGGCGCCTTTCTCTCCTTGGACGCGTTCTTCCTCTCTCGTTTTCGAGGAAACCAATTCACCGCACACGAGCACTTGGCTAATTCCACCCGCTTGCTTCTCATCGCCTAAACTGCCTTCGATGTATTCGCTCAACATTATTGCGCGAACGTCGTTCAAGGGAGATGCGCCAAAATTCAAACCAGAAACTAAGCACACGTATGTCGGTTCGCCGCTTTCGTCTTCTTCCGTTACCTTTGTCGTTGACTTAGCCGACAACGACGGCTTTGCAAACGCCATAGAATCGACGACGAAATCACCTTTATTGTTCACGCGTCCTTTACACGCCGCCGAAACACCAGTCACTAACTCCCCGACCTTCACTCCGGGCCCTTGTAACTTTACTCTCGCGCTTTCGTCCTCCAAGATACAAAAATCCTTCTCTTCGTCCACGAAGTTCTCCTCCAAGTCCATCAATCCGTGTTCGACTTGCTCTTTCTTCGTGACACCGGCTTTCGTTTTAATGTATTCGTCTAAAATGATTGGTTTTTTGGCCATTTCTTTGTAAATAGTGCCGATGATGACGACTTCCTCGCCGAGCGCGGCGGCGGCTTTGTTTTCTTTGTTTTCTTGTTCTTGGAGCAGCGTATCCTCGTCGTCAACGTCCATCATCATCATCGCGGATGATTCTTTCTTCTCTCCTCCTCCTTTTCCGTCTTCCTTGTTGTTATCAGTATTCGCCCCCGCGGCGCCTAATTCAATGACTCTTTTCAAAGGAACGGATGTTCCAAATTTCTCTCGCGCGCTTTGCTTCAATCCTGGGAGTAAAACCATCAATCGTTGGTAATACAACGACGAATACTGTTTTCCCAAGTGCTCTTTTTCGAACCGGAATTTACTTTCTTCTTCGTTGGATGATCGAGAAGACGCTTTTCTCTTCTTCATCGCTTCTGATTGGGCGTTGGTGGTAATAGCGCGCATGGACTTTAACTCGTCGTCATCCAGAGCGACGAGTTTTTGAGACGACGTTGCGGTCATTTATTAGGGCAAGGAAAACGAGTGCAAGTTGTGTGACGGATGAAGAAGAAGATTTTTTTTTTTTTTGAATTTTGGCAAAAAGCATGATCGAAATCGACAAGACGTGTATACAAAGAGAAGCGAGCGAGCGCGTGAAATCTTACGCTACTATTTAATAATAATTTAAACAAAACAATCTCAACTCATTCCGATGATATATAATTACAACGATAACAAAAAGCTAAAGTAATGCGTATTATTGTTTAAAGTGATTTTGATAAAAAAATCTCGCGCGTGCGCTATTCCACAGCAGGTTTTATTTATGCGTGCGGATTTGGTTCGAGTTCCCAGGAGGATTTCAAACAGCCTATAATCTCCGCGATGTATGTATCTTTGTCGTTTCTCATCCATTGCAAAGGACATCTGGCCAATAAACTCTTCTCCAGTTTGTTGATTTTCGTCTCGCCGTCTTTCCACACTTCATTCATGAGAACACTTTCCACGTACGCGGCTTCTTCCGCGCCAGGCTTGAAGCGTTCGGTCAAGACTTTCATCTCTCGCATGGCATCTTCGGTGCCAAAATTCTCATGGATTGATGATTTTTGCATCTGAACTTGCGTGGGCGGTAGTTTCTTAGCAGCCTCGCTTTTGTCTCCCTTTTCTTCCTTTTCTTGTTTTTCTTGTTTTTCTTCTCCTTTCTCGACTCGATCGGATAAAGTTTCGTCTTTTTTCTCGTCACCTTCGCCATCCTTCGCCTCTGCGGATGCTCCTGCCGATGCAACCGCCGGAGAAGCCGGCGCCGCCGCTGTTGCAAAAACGCCAGGTTCCTTGTTTTCTTTACTCGCGCTGTTGTTCACGTTGTTAGTCGCCTCATTTGAGGGTGCATCGATGACCATATCGCTACCGCTTCTTCCGTCTATGATCTCTTGTTCCAACTGAAACGGCGTGAAGTTTCGCGGGTTCGTCTCCTTCGGATCGTCCGAGCAAACGTGAAAGTATCGAATATCGCTTACTGCGGATGGGTTTCTGAGGTCGTATGGACCAACAATAGCACCTACGAAAGGACAATTTTTACGCCGCATAAACATCGCGCACTTCTCTTCGCTCATGTTATCGCCGTCGTCGATAACTTCCGCGTCGTTGAACAATTTTTGATAGTTTGATTGATTTTCGATGTCTCTCAAACTCGGTTGATTGGGAAATAGCGGGTGCGAATGATACCATCCAACAACTCGCTCTCCGTTTGCATCCAGTTTCTCGACAATATCCGGAACGGACGACGGGTCGAGTTCGACCTCTTGACCGGCGTTTCCATCTTCCTCGGATAAAGGCAACTGCTTGGCCGGTAATGCGCGAGTGATTTTCAACTCTCGTTTCTCCCCGTCCCAGGTGCCGCCGAGGAAACCGATGATTTCGTTCGAACATAAGTGCGAGTGGTAATCCATGACGAGTAGACACGACGGAGAAACGAGCATATCAAACGGCTGTGCACCTTTCGTCGTCACGTTTCGCACTTTCGGTTCGCGATAGTTCTCGCACGAGACCATGTGTAAATCCGTATCTTCCTCGTTCCCATTCCCGTAGTTGTGTCTCGTTTTCTTCCTTTCACGTTGCGGCTTATCTCTCGCTAGACTCGGCCCGTCAAGGTTGGCGTATTTTTGCGCGCGAGCCAATTCCTGCTCTTGTGCCGACCGCTTCTTCTTCTTTGGCGATTTTGGCGGTTTTACCGGCTTTGGTTCTTTCGGTGGTTTCGGTTCTTTCACTTTCTTCGGCGGTTTCGGTTCCGGCGGCGGTTTTGGAGGCAAGATGTTCTCGACGTTTTCTGGATCGATCCTCGCTCGAATTTCTTTCAAACTCACCCATCGCGGTTCTTTCTCCTCTTCGCAGTCTTCTTCTCCCGTTTCCACTCCTTCCTTGACTACTCGTTCGCTTTCTTCTTTTTCAACTTCATCTTTATTGTGCACGTCGTATTTCACGTTTGCCCAGCCGTCTGTGAATTTTATCGCCGGATTGGTGAGTTTCTTCACAAACATCGAGAACGACGCCGCGGACTTGAAATTCTTCGCCTCTGCGTTATTACCATCGTAATTTGCATTCAGCTGAATCGTCCCGTCTTCTAATAAATCCGCGACGAGTTTGTTCTCTTCTTCCCCGTTCAACGGATGCGCGTGTGCTATTCGCTTCTCGCCGAATTTCAAAAGTTTCAACGAAATCAAGAGTTTCAAATCGACGCCATCGTAGACGGACTTTTGCGGCTTCTTCCTGTTTGGATCTTTCGGCGGAGCGGGAGGTTTCGGCTCTTTTACGACCACATGTTTCGGTTCTTTCTTCGGTTTCGGTTCTTTCGGCGGTGGAGGAGGAGCAGGCGCCACCGCTTTCTTCTTCTTTTTCTTTTTCTTTCTCTTTGCTCCTCCTGGGCGGAAGTCACCCTCGGAGTCCGAGGTCCCGTACCCGAATTCTTCTTCTTCTTCTTCTTCGTTATATTGCGCCTGTAAAGCTCTGGCTAAGGCGAGATCCGCGTCTTCTTCTTCTCGTTCACCTTCTCCCATTCGTATTCGATGATGCTTTTATATTATTTAGAAAGAGAGAGAGAGAGAGAGAGTTTACAGAGGAGGAACTGCTTCTTTTGAGGCAAATGAGAGGCGAGGAAGAAGAGAGAATAACAGACATGACAACAGACAGAGAGATTTTTTGAATTCACACGCTCGATCGATCAAAGGCGAAAAAAAAGAGACTCATTCTCTTTTTGGGAAAGCGATCTAACTTTTTTCGAATCACAACTCACAACCCCACAATAACGACAGCAGCAGCACACGCGCTTTTTAACGTTTTGTCTGTCTGGTCTGAAGTCGTCGTTTACGTCGTCTGAATCGTCCGCGCTTTCAGAAGAGAGAGACACAGAGAGAATAAAAACATAATACAAGTTTACATCACACAACAACAACAACAACACACAAACACAAAAAATTCATCGAAGAAAGCTTTTCAAAATAATAATATAGTAGAACAATAATAACAAGAAGAATATGGGACAGAAAGACGAGGACTTCTTCCCGGATGAAGTCGAGGAGCGCTTAATCGCGGAGGAATATAAAATCTGGAAGAAGAACACGCCGTTTTTGTACGACTTAGTCGTGACGCACGCGTTAGAGTGGCCGAGTTTAACAGTCCAATGGCTTCCCGAAAGAGTAGAACATCAGGACTCGGAATGTTCCACGCAGAAATTGATTTTAGGAACGCACACTTCGGAGAACGAGCAAAACCACTTGATGATCGCGGAGGTGCAGTTGCCATTGGAAGATGCGACGGTAGATGCGACGGAATACGAAAACGCGTCGAAACAGAACAACGAACAAGGCTCGTACGGACAAAACGCAGGGAAAGTGCACGTGGTTCAACTCATGAACCACGACGGCGAAGTGAATAGAGCGAGATATTGCCCACACAATCCGTTTATGATTGCCACGAAAACAGTCTCCGCGGAAGTGTACGTCTTTGATTACTCGAAACACCCGTCGAAACCTCCGGCGGATAGCGCGTGCTCGCCTGACTTACGTTTAACCGGGCATAAGAGCGAAGGGTACGGTTTGTCTTGGTCGCCGTTTAAAAAATACACTTTGTTGTCCGGGTCCGACGACGCGCAAATTTGCATGTGGGATTTGGAATCTGCCGGAGTGGATGGTCCCTCGAACACCTCAAACAATGCCACGAGCACGAATAGACAATCGCGATCGTTAGAGGCGAACAGAGTGTTCAAAGGGCACGGCGGAGTGATTGAAGACGTCGCGTGGCACGGAAAGCACGAACACATTTTCGGTTCCGTCGGCGATGATAAAAAGATGATTTTGTGGGATACGAGAGCGGCACCGGCGGATGCGGCGACGAATACCGTCGACGCGCACGATGCGGAGGTGAACTGTTTGGCGTTCAACCCGTTCAACGAACACCTGTTAGCGACTGGTTCGGCGGATAAAACTGTGGCTTTGTTTGATATTCGCAAATTGACCTCGCGGTTGCACACGTTTGAGAATCACACGGAGGAGGTGTTTCAAATTGGATGGTCGCCAAAATCCGAAACGGTTTTGGCGTCGTGCGGCGCGGACCGACGCGTGGCTGTCTGGGATTTGAACATGATTGGCGAGGAACAAACGCCGGAAGATGCGGAGGACGGACCGCCGGAATTGTTGTTCATCCACGGCGGGCACACGCAAAAGATTTCCGATTTCGCTTGGAACCAAAACGACGATTGGGTCATCGCCTCCGTCGCAGAGGACAACATCTTGCAAATCTGGCAAATGTCAGAAAACATCTACGCGGACACGCCCGAAGGCGACGACGACGCTTAAGATAATAAAGCTCCGAGAGTTGTTTTTAACGAGCGAGCTTCTCTAAAATAAATTAACGTACTACTAAATATACAAAGTGTGATACTAAAACAGTGTGTATGTTTGTTGCATGATCTTACATGCGCCTAGACATTCTGCGCGTTCTATCTACGTTCAAACCGAGCTCACGAGGTGCTTTTTTCTGTTTCTCGCGTTCAGCCATGAGTTTTGCTAATATTTCCCAATTCGCCTCGGAGGCGACTTCGGTGACTTGACTCGCGATTTCGGACATCACGGATGTCGCCGGTTTTCCTGTCGCCTTCGTTGGCGACTTTTTCACCGTCTCATGTTCCTCATCTTCGTCCTTCTCATCGTCATCGTCTAATACTAACTTTTTCCTCGCGGCTCTTTTCCTTTTCGCTTCGCCTTCGTCCTCTTCCTTTTGTTGCCATGTTTCGCCGCCTTTGGCGCCCCATTCCATCTTTGCAACGTTCGCATTGTTCTCGCCAGCCGCAGCTCCCGTGGCATCGATGACTTGAGCTAAAGATTTCGGCGACATTGCAATGCCTTTGGCAAATGGCGACCCACCAAAGCCAAAGATCCCAGGCGACGGCGGCGGCGTATCGCTGTTATCGATTCGAGCGCGTTTGTTCGGCGACTTGAACGGCGAGCGGACAATGTTTACTACCGTTTCAATCATACCTACCGCTGCATTCAAAGTCCGTTTCATTATTCCGACGTCATTTCCTCTGGCATCATCTAGATGCGCGTCGTCTTCGTCTTCGCTATCATTCGGCGAAGGTCGCTGCGTGGGAATAATTTCCTCGTCTTCCTCCGTTTCTTCTTCAGATGAGGACGACTCTTCCTCAAACTCCACTCGAACGCGTTTTTTCTGTCCTTGCAGCCATTCCGTGCCCGTTCTTGGTTTCAATTCCATGCGAACGTCTCCGTTATGATTCATCGCCGCCTCTTTACGTTCGCGCTCTTCTTCCTCTCTTTTTTTCTCTTCTGGACTGACGTAGTCGCCGTCCAACTCTTCTTCTTCTTCTTGCTCCTGCGAAAAGTCGTCCCCGAACTTTTTCGTCGTCGTCGCGTTCTTCTCCTTCTTCTTAGATGGGGATGACATCGCGTGTGGTTGCGAGGCGTCCAATAAAACCGAACTCGGTTGTTGCGTCAAACTCTTGGGAAGTTTTTGCACGTACTCGAATTCAGGCGTTTCCGAAAGCGGAGGTGCGTCCTGTTTGTTTTGAATCACACGAGAGATGGATGAGTTCGCGTTCAAATATATGAGCAAAAATCAGTACATATAAACTTGCGTATGCATATATCATCGCGAAGGAACAACGCGAATGCGAACTTAAACAGAGAAGAAGTCAAGAAGAAGAAGAACTGATTTTGAATTCTTTTTGAGAAGATTCTGAATAATGATTCTCTCTACTAATAATACCTTTAAATCTTTCGCCCATCCTTGCAAGGTATCCAATCTCTTCTTCGTCTCGTTCGTCATTTCTAGACTCATGAGGATGTCCTGGACGGGTTCGGGTGCAATCGTGCGACCGGAGACGATCATTATTCTTTTCTTTTTTACGAGAGAGTTCGTTTGAGCAAAAAAAAGTGAACAAAAAAGAAGAAGAAGAGAGCTCTAGAGAAAAAAGAAACGAAAACTTACTTTTTGTTTTCCCAGCTGTTTTGGGGCGCGTGTTTCAGGTGTTGAAAATCATCTATCATCTCTCTATAAAAAATGTCGCGACCAATATCGAGCGCGATGGCCTCCTCCTCCGCTTCCTCCTCCTCCTCCTTATCAGCATCGTTGTCTCGACAAAAACAACAACTTCGACAACGCGACGAAAAAGAAACGTTACTGAGGAAACCACCGCCAATTTTAATGACCGAAGCCGAAAGGAAAGAGCAACACGAGAAGCGATTTCTCCTCCTTCTCTCCGCTCTCGTTCTCGCGTGTTTTTTCATTTACGTCTCGCCTGACACCTTCCCAGCTTCCTCGAGAACGTTTGGAATGGAGAAAATAGACCCTCGTCTCTCTCACATTTACTCCGTGACGGCGAAAACGTCCTCGTTCTTTCAAAACGTCTTCTCTCTGAATTTCATTCATGCCGCTGCCTTTAGTGGTGGGAGAAGCGCGATGACGAAGAAAACAGACAAGACGGACCACATTGAGATTTTTGTCATCGTGCAACCGGAAAACACGAGAGATAAAGAAGGCTTTGAACGCATTCGGAACAAATTTCCAGCCGCGCAAACGACGTTAGGGATTACCGCGGCGGAGTGGCCGAAGAATATCAAAGAGGCCGAATGGGCTGTTTCGCCGATTCGAGAACTGAACAAAGAGTTTTTCGATACGAAGAAGTATCACTACAGTTCAAAGTTTATGAAAGAATTAGAAAGGACGCCAGATAGTTTAGCAAACATGCCATGGATTGGATTAATCGATGAGCGGAACCCGAAAACTGGGAAATTAACGAAAGATAGAATGGGCATCGCGCACCACGTCGGGTGTTTGTTCGCTCACTTACACGCGTGGAGAGACGTCCACGAACAATTAGGCCACACGAGAGCGTGGGTTATGGAATCCGATGGAAACGAAATTCCAGACAGAACGCTCGAGATGCGACAGTTGTTACGCAACGTTCCGGATGATTTCGATTTCATCTCGTTGGGACCGCATTACGACGAAGTGTGCGTGCGAACCGAACACACGGTGGGATTCTTCCCATCGAACAACTGCGAGAAATCAAGGTTTGAGTTCGAGGTTGAGAAAGACCCGAACGATAAGTACTCCAGAGCTGGAACGAAAACGTTCTATTACTGGCCGAAAATGGGCACCTCTGCGGGATTTCAAAGCTATTTAATTGGGCCAAACTTTTACGAGAAAGTGACGAGGTACATGGCGAGACACGGGGCCGATATGATTGACGCGTACATGTTTGGCCACATATGTCAAAACAATTACGTCTCGGAAGAAGCGCGAGATGGGGGATTAGAACCACCGAAAGGATTCGATGACTTATCGACGAAGCGATTGACATCTCGGGACGAGAGCGGCTTGAAAATCCTCAATTGTTACGTCATCGGACCGGTTGAAGAGGAAATAGTAGAATCCGACGAAGGAGGAAAAGAAAAAGATAAGGATTCCGCCACAGAATCCACCTCTGCCGGTGCTTTTACCGAAGAAAACATGGAGGGATCCCCCTTAGGTGCAGATGAATCATCGTCACTGAAGCAAGTGCAAGGCGATAGCAACGAATCGTTCGACGACTTACTTTCTCGTTTTTCGGCCAAACACCCGGTTGCGGAAAAGAAGAGTAAAAAGCAGAGTTCTCGGAAAAA
>Ga0115000_10002676_pt1 | contig 15184 bp, 5 predicted proteins | sample ArcticOcean_MG_C_6_FD_89690 | JGI IMG/M metagenome (GOLD analysis project Ga0115000, IMG submission 89690) | Marine microbial communities from western Arctic Ocean - ArcticOcean_MG_CB8_128 | ecosystem: Environmental > Aquatic > Marine > Oceanic | place: Arctic Ocean: Canada Basin | collected...
ACGGTGAACCAATCGAAGACCCTGTGTATTATTTCGTCAAGGTCATCGCTGGTTCGAAGGTCGGCGCACTAGCAGCAGCATTGGCAGTGTTAACGATGATCTCAATGGCACTCGCTGGTATTCTGGCAGCATCTCGATTCTTGTTTGCCATGGCACGTGACAACCTTCTCCCTCAGTCTCTCGAGACGGTGAACGCAAAATATGAAACTCCACATTGGCCGATTATGATTACTGGAATGGCCATGCTTCTTGTGATACTGTTCTTACCCGTGAAAGATGTCGCGAAATTGGCATCAGGTTTCAAAATCATGGTGTTCATGATGATTAATTCCTGTGTAATTGTACTTCGACGCTCCCCTCAAGCACAAACTTGGTATAAGCCTGAATACAAGTCGCATTTGTATCCATGGATTCAGATTTGGGGTATCGTTGCCGGTATTGCTCTGATTTACCTCATGGGAAGTAAAGCATTCATTGGTGCAGGCGCTGCAATTGCACTTGGAACAATAACCTACTATGGTTATGGAAGAAAGCATAGCCAAATCCGCACAACACCATTCCAAAACCTCCGCAGGCAGTTCTCCAATCCAACGGAGGCAGAACACACAGTCCGCCTTGCTGCGTTCAAGGCTGCAGACCTTGGTCGAAAGAATCACCTTACAATACCAGAATTTATCAACGCACTCAAGGCTCTTGACATCAATTATTCCAATGATGAATACCGTGATATATTCCACAAATCAGATGCAGATGAAAATGGAGTCATCGATATTGATGAGTTCATCACAACGTTTGAAAATGATTTCCTTGAAGAAGGATGATCAAGTCAAAAATGGCCTGAACAGAATACTTAGATTCATAAGTGGGTAAACGATTTCACTCTTGAAGACTGAAAGGAGGGCATGACCTTGCCAGCAAATAAGAATTGGAAGAAGCCATAACGTTTGCTTTAGGTCATCTGAATCCATCAGAGGCGTTGAGTTCGACACGCTTACTCGCCTCGTGTCCACGAACCATCTGCACCGACATTCCAATATTGCGCTTCACTGCTGACATCAACATACCAGCCGCTTGATCCTTGTTCAGTTCCTGGAGCTGCTTGCATAACTCCGACCTCGGTTGCCTGTTGGGCGAGAGAGGCACGCAATTCATCAGTTAATACACCCTGAATCAATGGTTTAATTTCCATTTCTTCAGTGGATGTAGCCGCGTTTATGTCATTTTCATCGATGAGTTCTTCTTCCGATTCATATTCAACATCATCATCAAAGTCATCTTCGAGTCCTTCATCGTCTTGTTGATTGGCTCGGCGAACCAAGACTACTAAAGTGACAAGAATAAGTGATAATAAAAAGATACCGAGAGTCATAGCGGTGTTTGTCGAGCCGACCGCACCTCCAAGGAGTACTGCTTCAACATCAAAGTAATTTTGTGAAAGAAGATTCCCCCATAGAACGTTACACGAGCGATCATTTCCGGCAGTCGAAACATCCAATTCCCACGTGTCCGAAGTTACATGTTCAGCTGGACCCGAAGTGCAACTTACAGTCGTGTTTTTTGCATCCACGGTAACGGGATTATCAAAAATGTCGACACCTTGAACTCGAAGAAGAATGGTATCACCTTGAGCTATACTTTGGTCTTCAATAGAAGATACGAGCCTCACTGCCTCTCCAGGTTCCACAGTGAGTGGGATGCTGTGTACTGCTCCATCTTGAACAAGTTGAAGCGTGTAGAGTCCTGAAGTTTGACCAATTAAATTCCAATAACCGTTTCCTGATGAAGATGCTTGTAATGTACCGTATTGACTGTCTAATGTCGTCGTGACATTGGTTGAAGGAGCAAGGTTACCATGTGCATCCAGGGTTTGAATAAAAAGCTCCTTTGCGGTACCGGCTTGGACTGTCAAACCATCTTCCATATTTGTAAGCAAGTTTCGAGCTTCACCTGTAACGACCGTTAGACGTACTGTAGCGAAAACTCCATCAGCATTCGCTCGTATTTCATGTTCTCCGACTTCGGTTGGAATCCAATGCAAGTCTGAAAGAAGAATATCGACTGTTGCATCTTCATCGTCGACTGTCCAATTCAATCCAATTTCATCGAGAGGATTTGAATACGCGTCAAAAAATAATGGATTAAGCCACAAAGCTGTATCAGAGGGTAAGATTTCACCTTGACCGTTTAACTGTATAAATGCTAATGGGCCGGCTTTGGACTGCATTTGGAGAATGGGGGAGAATCGGGTTTCGGTGGTGGTATCAAACCAAGATCCTTCAATTCTCCAAGTCATTGTTTGTTGGGGGGTGATGGTTGCATAGCCATCGTATCCAATGTATTGAGAATGATTGCCGTTCACTAGAGATAAAGAACCATTCACCATCCATTGATTACCGACTGCGTCGGTAGCAGTGAAAGTAACAGTACTCTGTTCACCTGCAACTAAGGTCATGGGAGTAAGTTGCAGTGATGTATCAATCGCTTTACCATGAACAACTTCAACCGAGAGAGTTGAAATAACACCTTCATCATTCACGGTAAGTTGGTGCATTCCCACAGCACCAGGCGTCCAATGGACTGCATCAACCATGGAAGCTAACCCTCCACTGGTTACGCTGAAGTTTTCAAGAGGTGGCGTGATCGTTCCAGTGTATCCCTGTGAATCGGTACGCATTGCTGTAAGTTCATATGAGGTTCCTGCTGTGAAGGTTTGGTCATCGGATACAACCATTATTTGCGAAAGGGCAGCATTGGCAGGCACGACTCGAATCTTTCCCGAACCAGTAATATTACCGGAAGTCACACTTACGTTCCAATACCCAGGGTGTGAACCAATGAACCAGCCCGATGGAAGAATGGTTCCATTCTCAACACTCCACATTCTGTTACCAGCATCAGTTATATTCATTTCAAAACCGTTGATATCGAGCAGTTGAGGTGACATCAAGAGAGAATATCCACTTCGAACTTGCAGTCCCTCGTCGAAAACAAATTCATATGGAGAGCCCGCAAAGACCTCGATTGTTGAAACATGTTCCAGTTGATGGAGACGAGCACGGACCACATACGTGCCTAAATCTTGGGGAGTCCATGAAGGAGTTCCTACACCAACATAACTTCCATCGACTGTCCACACTGCAGTGTTTGATAATTGAGCATTACCGCGAGCATCAAGAAGATTTACAGAAAGGTGCATTGGAACCAAGACATGTGCATTTACACTTGTGATTTCAAGAGATTGCCCAACACCTGCAGTGACCGTCACATTGAAAGAACCAATTAAACCATTATGCGATGCTTCGATCGTAATGACGCCTGAACTCCATGGATAAAACACTCCATTGGAGGATATAGAGCCATTCGAGCAACTCCATGCAACCTCTCCTGTTGCAAGATTATTCACTGAATCATATAATTCAGCAGTAAACATGACGACCTCATCAGCTGAAATGAGAGTCAAATCTGCAAAAACTTCAACTCGAACGGGTGTTCCCGCTCGGGCAAGAAGTTGCTCATCATCCAGTGAAGAAGGAGTGAACACAGGATGAAGTCCTTGAAACGAAAATAAAACAATACAAAGCATGCAGAGCATGTTCGTTCGCAGTGTACTTAAGGTTCGCATAATATCGCCTTCAACTTCAACATCTATCAAAGATATGGAGGATTATTCCGTCCATTCGCCCCATTCGCCTTCGCCTTCTTGGCGGTACCACCAAGTGCCGTTTTCATCCTCAGCCCATTCAGTACCGTCATCATCAACACGGTGTTCAACTTGCCAAGAAGTGTCTTCGGCCACAGGTTCGATTTCAGGTATCGATTTCGCACCAGGTGCTGGTCCGGTTGGACCAGGGGCAGGACCTGACGGGTCATCATCATCCGAATCGTATGTATATTCATCATCATCATCATAGTCAGTATCCCCGCCGCGTAGCGTGAAAACAAGCAATACAAGAATGACTAGGCTCACAATCGCGATGAGGACTGCGCCAACATAGTAGAGAGCACCTCCTGCTTTGAAGAAGCCACCTACATTTCCATTGACTTCAACCGTTCGCTCTTCAGAGACCTTACCTGCAGTAATGGTGATTGTTTGTGGTCCATCATCAAGCGTGACGATATTCCAGACTCCTTGGCCTTGATTCAACACTTCTGCACGACCCGTGGCATCGACATTTGTACTCGATGGTATTGGGATTTGATTGAGATAGACGTCGAAGGCTTTGACCGTAACTGTGAAATTACCCAATTGGTCAATGGACTCCGAAGATAATTCAATCACGAGGGAATCAACGATAGAAAGTGGATCAACAGAAATATTCGCCAAACTTTCTGCGCTTCCTGTTGAGAACTTCAAAGTGCGGGGTCCAGCAGTCGTTGCAGTATAGACATAAGTCCCGTCATTTTGACCTTCCGAAGAAATATTTTCAACTGGAACACCATTTTCAGACCACTCAACCAGTTGCGGGAATATGTTTCCATCAGCATCTTGCCCGGTAACAATCATCGTAATTTCGCCACCAGCAGTTTGTGCCGCAGTATCAAGTTCAGCCGACACAAGAATTGCTTGTCCATGAAGAATCGTCATCGTAACACTGTCACTGACATTGTAGCCAGCATCGTTGACTGCAGAGGCCGATATACTCCAATTGCCAACGAGTGAAGCATTCCAGCGCAGATTATCATTGAGGAGATAATCAGTAATGATTTCAGGTTCACCCGAATCGAGGTTCGTCAAATACCAAACCAAAACCGAAGGGTCAATCGGATTCATATCCAAGTCATAAAGCTCTACAGTGAAGTCAATAAATTCATCTGCCGTGATATCAAAGGCTGTGTTTGGCGTTCCATCGGAACCTGTAGCAGTCATATCAACTGAATCAAGATCCCCATGTGAAACTGTGACGTAAATAGAGACTTCATGAACAAGAGAGCCATCATCATAGGTTGCTGTAATTGAATATGGCTCAGTTGATGCTAAGTATGGGACAAAGGTTGTTTCATCTCCAACAAGTTGTTCAAGCGCAGATTGTTCAGTCCATTCCGAATGGGTAATTGTCCAGTTCGCAGAGATAATCCAACGGTTATCTTTCTGATCAGATGCTTTGACTTTGATGTCAAGAATGTCATCAGCCGTAATATTAAACGATTCCCAAGTCGACACGCTATTGTCGACGATGAGAACTAAGGAAACAATTGCACCTTCTTGAACCAAGATGGTTATTTGCGAAGAAATATTTTCATAATGTGCTTGAAGAGTCTTGGCACCCCGTGATATTGGAGTCCATATTGCTGGCGCTCCAATCACCAATTCTCCATCTTGTTGAGTCAGGTTCCAGTTTTCGTTGAGGAGAAGAACTGGCAATCGGTTTCCACGGACATCGATACGTGTCGTGTTAATCCAAACGCGCTCATCAGCAGTAATGGAAGTCGAGGAGGCATCGAGTTCGAGACTCTCCATTTCACCATGGCCAACAGTAAGCATCAAAGAACCTCCAGCACCTGATGATGAGGTGAGATTCAAGTACCACATTCCAACATGGTCTGGGAAGTATTCATTGGAAGTTTCACTGTAGTTTCCATTAGTCATCATCCAAGTCAAGTCACCTGCTTCTGTAAGATCTAAGATTTCATTATCATATTGGTCATACAAGGTATGGGTAACACTGCACCAAATTCCTGCAGGGACCGTTCCTTGGCACCCATCTAATACGAAGTAGGAGGGGATTCCTGTTTCGACCGTAATGGACACAACGGTAGTTTGTGTAATGCCTGTCAGATCGATCCAAGAGACTTGAACCGTTTGAACCCCACTTGCATGAGGAAGATAGAGACCTTCAATGGAGGAATCCATACTGCCATTGCTTGGGATATAAGTGATTGATTGGCCTGAAACGATGTTACCATGTTGATCAACAACTGTTGCTGTGATTTGTAAAGTATCATCGGCTGAAATGAGTGTCGATTCCGGCAGAACGAGTAATGTCGCTGGAGCACCTGGAGTCACGGTGATAATTTCGGTTGAACAAATGATACCGAAGCACGCTGTGACAGTTTGTTGCCCTGCTGAATGTGGAGTAAATACTCCAGTCGGAGTAATGCTTCCATTACTCGCACTCCAAAGAACAGGCAAGTTGATTGCTACCGCCAAATGGTCAGCTGCGGTATAAGAAAAGGTAACAGGAGTATCAGCATTCGTCGATGAGGCGGTTGGAGACAAACTAATTGAAGTCACATTGGTGTGATTCAATAGAATTTGTGGCCGGAAGTTCTCTAAGGAATTTTCACTGGATACAAAGTTAGCAAGTAGTGCACCTCGGTTAGGCGTAGCAAGAATTATCCAAGCATTGTTGTTATCAATTAACATTCCATCCACTCCAATATCAAACCAAATCCACCGATTATCACTCATATCAGTTTCAACAAATGTCGAAATTGGTGTTGCCTCATAGTCGATACCCGATTGCATACCTGGTGCCCCCCAAGCACCTGTAGATGCTGCAGAAGATGCGTTCCAAGTGGAGGAGGATTGTGCCCATTGACTATTGAGGATTCTGTGGACACTGAATGTCATTTCATTTGCTCCACCTGAAGTCACCCATGAATCGAGATAAAGTCCAAGACTTGCTGAATGGATATTTGTATAGGCTGGAAGAGGGACTTGGCCGTTATCTAAGGCAAAGGTGAAACGTGCCTCCATGCCGAAGTTCGCACCGGAATATGTCCCCGATTCTGCAAGAGCAACTTCTCCATAATTGGTCGAAGGCGAGGCTTGGCTCAAATGAGTTTCACGGATATTCGTATGTCCGTATTGGGCTACTTCACTCCCTGTTTGGAATGTGTATGTATACGTTAAGTCGTTATTGAAAACGTGGTTCGGGTTTCCGATCGCAAAACTCCATCGTGGTGAAGAGGGCCCTGGAATCGATTGGTTAATTCCTTGGACCCACCATGTGAATACTTCACCAGTCGCCAGTGAATTGGTAAATCGGAAGGAAGTTCCTGTAATTTCAGTTGACTCCGAAGATTTGTATTTATAGACTCCGGTTTCATTTGCAATGGTCACAATATAGCCGGTTGCACCGGTCACTGGTGACCAAGAAAGAATTGGCTTATCATTTGGTTGCAAAGTTGAAGTGGTCGTATTGTAGATGACTTGGCCATCTTGTGGGAAAGTCAAAACAGGCTGCGGGGGGGGTTGAATTCCGTTGATGTTATCGACATACTCGAAAATCAAATGTGGACGTAATGTGTTAGTGTTTGTATCCGAGGAATAGAATGCATGATTCGTAGTAGGTGAGCCAACGGTCTTCAACAAAACAGTCATGGTCAAATTACCATTTGCCACATTAGCTTGAGCTAAACTGGTAAGATCCCAATCCACCCAACCGGCGGCAGGCGTAAGAGTGAGCGTCGAACGTGTGATTTCATTTGGCATGCAATTCACGTTCGAATTCCAAGTTACTGAAGATTCTGTGAATGGTGAACAAGCATGAGCTGAAATGGTCGTTGAAGTTGTTCCTACAACCCCGGTGCGATACATTGCAAGAATCATAGAGGTTGGAGTCATCGTAGACCCCCAAGGCATCGAGCTCAAGTCAAATTCAAGATAGATCTGGCTCTCACCCGTACCAGATGCAGAAGTCCCAAGGTTGAGGAGAGTTGCTGAACCAAGGTTACCCGTAACTGAGGAGGATACTTCAGCATCAGGGACCATAGGAAGATTTCCAGTTTGTGAGAAAATAGCCCCTCTCGAAATTATAACAGAATAGTTACCTGACCCGTCATCAAAGCCTTGATCTTCTGGAATACGGAACTTATTGACGCTTGACCAGTGACCGATACGACCATCTTGGTCACCACGTACTCTCCAGTATTGCCATTCATCGCCCTTCCATGTTTCAGAGCGAGTCACAGTAAGGTTAAGTGCATCCCAAGTCGTATTGGCAACATTTCCTGCGAGTATTTCACCAGTATCTGCGCATTCCAAATCTTGAATCATACGAGAATCGCTTGCAGCACAAATCACCCATTGCGTTTGGTTCGAAGATAAACTTGACCAGTTAGTACTGAGCACATCAGCACCACTCGGAGTTGGAGCTGAGAGGTTCCAAAGTGTGGAACCATCTACTGGCTCGATGTTGGTCGGACTGAGAGGTGACCATGGCGTTGTCAATTCATATGACATTGTCAATTTCGGCCGTTGAGATACGGTGACAGATTCACTGCTCGCAATGGAATACACTCCATCAACAATGCCCTCGACTTCTTCTGGTTGAATAAGGAGACTCAAACCCTCTTGACCTCGCTCAATTGCATGTTGGAGCATTGATGTGATGTTAATTTCAAACACACGACTCTCGTTAATCCAAAACCCATTCGTTTCAGGTATCTGAGAATCTGTAGAATGGTAAGCACCAAGTCCAGCCCATGAGGTCGTGTTATTTCCAGGATGAGCCCAAGTTGAAGTCTCATCCCAGGCAGTAATCATTTCGGATACGGTCACAAATACTTCGCCGGAACCTGAGACAACTGAAAGCTCTAATGTAGCATTGTTCACTTCATATGAGGTTGGAAGAGGGAGTGTCGAGAAGTCAATTTCAATCAAACTTGTGGAGCGTAATACACTGTTGCTTGAACTTTGTCCAACTTCGAAATAGCTCGAACTTCCATGCGTAGTAAGTGTATTACCCCCATCCAAAAATGTGTCTTCAGTAATCTGAGGATAAGATTGTGATTCAAGAATTGAACCTTCTTGAAGTGAAACCCAAGCGTGTGTTGAATCGACTTCTCCTGAATCTGCATCCGGAAGATAGAACTGAGTTGAAGCACTTTGTGGACCAATCATTCCAGCTAGAATTGCTTGAACTGTCCAGCGAATTGTTCGAGAAGCGACATTAGGCAAAGTCGTGGGAGTGAACGTAAGGTTTGGCAAATCAAACAGAGTGGAATCAGTGCGAGAATCATACGTGGTTCGACCAGCCATATCTTCAGTCGCATTTTCAAAGATGTGAACTCGCCAAGCGTCGACTGAATTTGGAGAGTTATGAGTCCAACTAAATTCTGGTGTATCATTCGGCACTAATGCGTGAGAGTTGACATCCCAAGAGAATGAGTTATTCATTGGGCCAAGATTTGTACCGGACGATGTAGGAGCAGCACTGGTACCGTTCGACCAGGTCAAATTGAGCCATGGATGTTGTGAGGGAACGCCTTCGGTTGAAGTGAAAGTTACAACATCGGGAGAATTCGTAATCTCATTTGAAGCATACAATGCTAATGAAAGGGTCGAAGAACCCGTTACGAGTGCTACTTGGACAGCTTCACTCACGTCCCAAGTCATCCACCCGGAGGCAATTGAATCTTCCAAATCCACATAAGGCCCAAGATCGACACCGATGTCACGACCTCCAAGTTGTGACCAATTATTGAGTCCATCATACGTTGTATCATTTGCACTTGTATTCCAATTTTGATAAACCGGGCGAACTGCAATAGGTTCTCCTACTGAAGATGAAAATTGCGAATAGAGATTTACCTGAGCAGAGGTGACTCGAGCATTGGTTGGTTGTGGAAATGAATCCAGAGGTATTCGGATAAGAGAAATAGCTTGGCGATTATATCCTACGGCACCGACTTTCATTGTGGATGAAGTGTCGTGTGTGCTTGAAGCTCCAGCACCAGATTCGATTACATATGTGTCGATGAAGTTCGGGAGGTTCATATCAGGCATAGCTTCTCGATGATGCAGTTCAACCGCAGCACATGAGCCATCAACACATGTTTGCCAAGTGGTTAAATCAGGAAGCATGAAAGAAAAGGAATTTGACCAGTTTCCAATTTGATTTGATGAAGAAATTGCTCGGATGCGCCAATGCCATTTAGCCCCGTCAACCAAATCAGAAGTTGGAGTGTAAGAGAGGTTCGCAACGTCAAATCCGCCATCGTTCCAGGAAGTCTTTGTTTGTAACGCGATTGAATCAAAGCTTGATGATGTATCAAGTTGAACGCCCCAACCGGAGACGCCAAGGTTGCTTCCAAATGACCAGGTGAGTGATGGACGTTTCTCCGGTGTCTGGTCAACGCCAGTCCCCATTGACCAAGCCCCATTCAGAGGTGTAAGAGGTACTGGATTGGTTGGAGCGACATTTGAACCTGGGGTATATACAAACCGTAATTCCGGTTTTTGTGAATCTAAGGATAAACCTGGATACAATTGTACTTCACGTGAACCACCTGTGCCAGCTCCGAGTATTCCAAGCATGAAATCTGCACTGCGGTTTTCACGCATTGCGTTTTGAACCCCTAAGGTGATGTCCCAGTCGATAAGGTCACCATCCATGTACGTAGAATTGAGTTGGATGGAGTCGAGTAATGATAAACGGGAATTTTTGCCACCAGACATCCCCCAGTTAGTGGAGCCGTCATAAGTAACCCAAGTTGCACCTGAATCTGTCCAATTGTGTTGATTACTTTCCCAAATGCTTAGTTTTGGAGAATTAATAGGAGTACTTCCAATCACCATTGAGAGGTGGGCAGATTCAACGGCGTAACCAACAGGCAAAAGATTTGAGCGTAAATCACAACTGAAGAGTCCAATCGACTCGAACGGGTAGGTATTGTACGAGATGAGAAGTTTCGATTCTTGATTGTAATTCTGCGTTGGTGTGCCGCTGTCAATATATGTGTCGAGGCATTCTGGATAAAGGCCATCGTTGGTCCCATTACCATGCTTCATTCTAAATTCGTATCGATCAGCACCGAGCCATGTACTTTCGAGCGAACTAACGAGGAAATTGGATGATGACCAAGGCCCAAATCGCCCATCAGAATCTTGATATGCCATTCTCCAAAAATACATAGTTCCAACAGTTAAAGTGTGGTCCCCAGTTAGGTTAAATAGACCATCAGCTGGAGAAAAGTCACTATCGATTGCCGTATCTGAATCCAGAACCCGATTACGGAATTGTTCATCCGTCGCTAACTGTAAAACCATACTATAGGAGAGCGATATTGGCGTCCATGAAAGAGAAGGAGTAAGATTTGCAGTGAGATTATGCCCCGTTTGATTCCAAACAGCCACTCCGGAGAGAGGTGCGGTTAAACCGACATTTGCCAACGGTGTAGAAGGTCCCCAAGAATAGGTAATTGAAACTGTAGGTTTTTTTGAGGAATCGAAAGATTCAGATGAATAGAAACGTGCCATTTTCGAACCAGTCGTTGAGAATGGTTCGTTTTGACCTCGTGCTGTAATCATGAAATCAGCACTGTCAGTCGAACCACCTTCAATCCAAGCCTGTAGAACATTAGTGAATTCGAAATCAAACTCCGGACTGGTTTGAGAACCATTGATTGCTGTGTCAGAAGCTGTGGACGAATATATGCGCCCGCCTTGAGACCAATCGTTGCCAAACGAACCTCGATTCCAACTCATTTCACTTCCCACCCATTGGTTCGGCGCCATTTCATGCATTGAAAGAAGGGCATTATTCGTCGATGAATCGCGAGCTAAATTGAGTTGAGCGTCTAAAATAGTCGCATTTGAAGCAAGACCAAGTAAACCAAGGTTGAATCTCAGATGGATGAGCGATTCTTTATTTGATGTTACTTGGGTTTCCATTGTTGTAGAAGAGCCGTATACTCCATTCTGGTTGTATTGATTTGAGTATGAGTCCTCGATGAAACTTCCGATTGAACCTAAGCTATCAACATTCACTTCCAAACTGGCTGTGCCGTCTCCGTTATCAGTCACATCGTGTGCAGGGAGGAGGAAATTTTTAGTCGCAGACCAATTGCTCAATGTATCGGTAGAATCGATACTTCGAACTCTGTAGTAGATTTGAGTCCCGTTTGAGAATTGTTCCGTAGCTGGAATAGAATAAGTGCCGCTGGTGGATGTGGTGGTAAAAGAGTTCCAGATTGTCGAGTAGTGCCAGTCAAGGTCGCTACCGGTTTTAAATTTCTCATTGAGTGAAAGTTGATATTCAACATGTTGGCCAATCAAGGAATTGTAGGAAAGTGTAGGTGTTGTATCAGCAGTCAAAATCATATCGCCAGTCATTAATGGCATACCGTCTACAGCAAAATCTGAGGTCACTGAACCACCGTTTCCAGCTGCAGAAGTCGAAGTGACTAGTGCGAGGGTTGGGTGATTTAAAGGATTAAAATCCTCTGAAAGATAACATTCGTATTCAGAGCCGAGGGCAGAAACAAGAATGCTTACCGATGATTGGTTAGAAGAAGCTGCCCTTTGGACCATTGCAGTCACATTAAGAGAAAATGTACCGTTGACTGCTGAATGGAAAGGAGGCTCCCAGGAACTTCGGTCTCCCTCACCATCGGCACCGGGGGTACTCCATTGCAATCCAGTATCTGATTCGGTCCAAGTGACATTCGAGGAGTCCCATGATGAAGGGGCTGCAACATAGATCGATATCTCTGTGGATGAAACGGAAGTCACACCACATACAATGTTTAACTGAGCTGAATGAATAGTATCAGTTGAAGAGTAATTCATTGGAAATTGAAACAACATTCGACTCTCCCAAGAGGAATCAGATGTTCCCAGGAATCCTGATGTGCTTTGATTATAATTCATGCCAGAATCATATTCGCCAATATAGGTGTCAGCGGATACAGAAACTGATGATGTAACTAAAGAAACAGGGTGCTGCTCGTCAAGTTTTGCATCATAATCCACTGCTTGTGGCAAGAGCAAATCTGCAAATAAGAACATCAAAACGAGGAAGATGGTCAAAGTGGTCCGACGGGGGGCGGTCTCGCGTAGCATGGGGCTCAATGCGTTCAAGCCCTGCGCCATATACTGTCTTTTCCCTTCCGAGTCCATGAAGTCCAATAGGAAAACGTCAAAAAGAAAGTTCTTCTTGGAGATTTGCACCTCTTTCTCTTCGATTAAAAGGAGAATGTTCATGGAGGCTCGCCAACGACATCATGGGTATGAGCGAACTTTGGGTTGAAAGACACCGCCCTCAGTCTGTCCATCAAATCCGTGGTCAAGCAGCAGTAGTGCAGCGATTAACCATCTATTCAGAAAAGAAGGAATTCCCTCATTTACTGTTTGCTGGACCACCAGGTACAGGGAAAACAACTGCTGCAATGGCTTTGACGAAAGACGTTTTTGGAAAGGAATATCGCAGAAATTTACTCGAAATGAACGCATCAGATGAACGGAAATTGGAAAGTATTCGTACCAAGGTCAAACAATTCGCGCGTACAGCTCCATACGGTGGCGCTTCATTCAAGATCATTTTTCTTGATGAAGCAGATGCACTCACCAATGATGCACAAGGAGCTCTTCGTAGAATTATGGAGCAATATGCCGAAACCTGTCGATTCATTTTGTCTTGCAATTATTCTTCAAAGATCATTGAACCGATTCAATCACGTTGTGCAGTCTTTCGTTTCCGACCTCTCGCCGATACTGATGTAAATGCTCAAATCCACCATGTGGCCAAAGAGGAAGGCGTCGAGTTGGCAGAAGATGCTGGAGAGGCTTTGACTCGCATCTCCCAAGGAGACCTACGCAAAGCAATCACTGGACTTCAAGTGGCAGCTGCACTGGACATGAAAGTAACGCGTGAGTTGATTTACGAAACATCAGCAACGGCTCCGCCAGAAGCATTGCATCAGTTCCTCATGGCCTGCCGTGATGATGGGTTCCATGCAGCAAGACGACGCTTGAGAGAATTGTTGGATAAATATGGCCTTGCTGGAACTGATTTCGTGAATCAATTGCATCGAGAGTTGTACACGGCTGATTTCCTCACGGAAGATGCAAAATTAGACATGACAGAATGGATGGCTGAAGTCGACTATCGCTTGGTTGAAGGTGGAGGCGAGCAAATTCAATTGGATGCACTCACTGCTCGCCTTGTCATTCACTTACGAACATAATTCACTTTCACTTTCACCCAGAGGGCGTTGGAAAAGAACCCCTTACTGACGGCCTCGGCAAGAACATGACGACCTTTGTTAATCGATGCCTCGACTTGATGTGCTGGACTGCTGCTGCCCCTTTGATTCACGTGTATAGAGAAAGGCAACTGCAAAAACAAACACAAGAACAACGTGATGTTCATCGAATCAGTCGTTTACTCAATACCATTCTATCGGCTCACAGCGACTTACTTTCATGAAGCTGAGACTTCAGGGAGTTGTTCGACGACTTTCAAGGTCCACGTATACACACGGCTGTTTTCCCAGTGAGTACCTTGTTCCACAATGGTCACGGTAATCTGATGCTCTCCTACAGAGAGGTTTGCCCCGAGAGGTATTGCAAAATCTTGGTCTAATTGGCCATGTGGCATGAGAATTGAAGACGACTGAGTATCGGAGATATTACCTGTGGCATTGGAGATGACTTCTAAATTAGCGTCCCAAAAACCTGAATCGCTTACCAAATTGGACTCGCCATCATTATTGGTCAACGTTACTGTGACGTTTGCTCCTGCGACATTCGCGTTATCTGCTAATCCAAAAAGAAGCCAAATATCCCCTGACAATCTGGAGTCTTGTTCTACTTCCCAGGTCACTGTTCCAGATTCACCAGCACCGTCTGAGAAATTAAATTCATCGCCTTCATTTTGAATTAAAACCCACTCATCAGCGAGCTGTGGAGCGACTATGTCACCTAACGGTGGATTGACTAAAAGAAAAGCCATAGCCAAGAAAGTAAAGGTATGAAGGAAGCCCGCTTTGAACCATGTTCCTTTCGTATATAATTCATTAAAGCCTGCAGGCAAGATCATCCGATGTACCTGTGGTATGAGAAAAATAGCGGCGAGTGGTGCTAGGTAAAGTATGTCTGATTTTTCAACGGTTGTTCTTGGCATCAACACATACCGCATCAATAAGGATACGGTGACTGAAAAACCAATGACAAGCCACATCGATGCAGTTTCCGCCTTTTCTTTGGAAACGTGTTTGACGGGGTCGAAGGCCTCAATCCCAAGGTCGCGCCCACTGCGCCGCTTCATTCGCTCTTTACCCTCATCAGCGACTCGCTTTTGGCGATCAACCGAGGCGGCAGACATAGCGGTATTGAGGTCAACCATATCGGTTCCTAAGGAGTCGAGTGAATGAACCCTACGGTGAATTTACATCACTTTCCAGCCGTATGGTTGAAATGGGTAACGCGACAGGCGAGAGATAAGCCGGGGTGGCGCAG
>Ga0115000_10002679_pt1 | contig 15178 bp, 15 predicted proteins | sample ArcticOcean_MG_C_6_FD_89690 | JGI IMG/M metagenome (GOLD analysis project Ga0115000, IMG submission 89690) | Marine microbial communities from western Arctic Ocean - ArcticOcean_MG_CB8_128 | ecosystem: Environmental > Aquatic > Marine > Oceanic | place: Arctic Ocean: Canada Basin | collected...
AATCCAAGAGATAAAAGATATTCTGCCATTTTACCTTTACCATCTTCGTTTAACGCTCTTATTATTGAAACATCACCTTTAAGGTTTTTAGTTTTATCAATGCCAATTTTAACTAAATAATCAACCATCGCTTTATGACCATTAAATGCTGCATGATGCAGTGCATTAAACTCAGTAATAGGGTGCGTATAAGTGATATTTGCCCCTTTACTTACAAGATACTCCATTACTTCTAATTGACCCTTTGCTGCTGTCATTAGGAATGGGGTCCATGCAAAATAACTATCATCAATCTTTACATCAGTAGTCTCAACATACATTTTTACAGTTTTAAGGTCACCTTCATTAACAGCACCTGTGAACTCAAGCTCTTGATCATCATTAAGAGCTATTGAATTTAGTGAGAATGTAGCTACAAAAATTGCAAGTATTCCAGATAAAGCTTTCATAATATTTCCTTCAATTAAGTAAAAAATTTGTTTGCGTTGGCAAACATTCTATACCAAGGACCAAAATTTTCCCATTCTTTTGGGTGCCATGAATTTTGATCAGTCCTGAATACTCTTTCAGGGTGAGGCATCATAATAGACACTCTACCATCTGAACTAGTCAGACCAGTTATTCCAGATGCAGAGCCATTAGGATTCATTGGGTAGATTAAAGTTCCCTTATGATAGTTGTCGACATATTTTAATGATATTAAATTAGAAGATTCGTTTAGGTTTAGTTGATTCTTGCTAGCAAACTTCACCTGGCCCTCACCGTGTGAGACAACAACTGGTAATATACTTCCTATCATTTCATCAAAAAATAAAGAATTATTTTTTTTGACTTCAACCATCACAAATCGTGCTTCAAATTGTTCAGACTCATTCTTAATAAATTTGGGCCATAATTCTGCTCCAGGAATAATTTCTTTAATATTACTCATCATTTGACAACCATTACAAACACCTAACGCAATGGTATCTTTTCTTGCAAAAAATTCTTGGAATTCATCTCGTAATTTACTATTAAAAAGTATCGATTTTGCCCAACCCTCTCCAGCACCCAAAACATCACCAAATGAAAAACCTCCACATGCAGCAATACCATTAAAATCATTTAGACTTTTATCTCCACTTAGGATGTCAGACATATGAACATCATAGGTTTCAAAATTAGCATAAGTGAATGCTGCCGCCATTTCAGTGTGACCATTAACGCCTTGCTCTCTGAGGATAGCAATTTTTGGTCTTAATTTAGAGATATTAATTTTTGATAGTATTTCAAAATTAATTTTAGGTTTAATACCAGGGTTAGAATCATCTAAGATAAGATTAAATTCCTCTGCTGCTGACTTAGGATTATCTCTGATCGATTGAACTCTAAAACTAGTTTCTGCCCATATTTGTTGAAGCTTACCTCTTGTTGAGGAATAAATTAATGCGGCATCATTTAGAATAGAAATTTTATGATCAATTGTCGGACTACCAATAATTCTTGTAGATAAACCTAATTCTTCGCTTAAATATTTTTTAACAAACCCTTTATCTTTATTTGCTATCTGAATCACTGCACCTAGTTCTTCATTTAATAAAAATTCAATTATTGAATTTTTAATTGATAATTCTAATTTAAGGCCACAGTGACCAGCAAAAGCCATTTCAAGAACTGTAACAAACAAACCTCCATCAGATCGGTCATGATAGGACAGTAATTTATTTTCTTTATTTAAAAATTGGATTCCTTTGAAGAAATTTTTGATTAGCATAGGGTTGTCTAGATCAGGGACATCAGAGTTAGTTATATTGTTTACTAAGTTATAAGCTGATCCTCCCATTCTATTTTTTTCAATATCTAGACTAACTAAAATTAAACTACTGTTCGTATCATTAATTAATTGTGGCGTTAGCGTTTTATTAATATTATAAGACTCACTAAATGCAGTAATAATTAACGACAGGGGGGAAGTAACAGTTTTAGTTTCTGAATCACCCCAGGTTGTTTGCATTGACATAGAGTCTTTTCCTACAGGGATACTTATTCCTAAATCAGGACATAATTCAATTCCTATAGATTTTACAGCCTTAAATAATTCATGATCTTCGTGATCAGTTCCAGATGCTGCCATCCAATTGGCTGATAATTTAATAAGACTGATATCTTCAATAGCACTGGCTGCAATATTTGTAAGAGCCTCAGCTATTGCCATTCTTGCAGATGCTGCTGCATTAGTTAAGGCAATCGGAGCTTTTTCACCTATTGCAATAGCTTCACCTGTAATTGAATCAAATGTATTTTTTGTTACCCCAACGTTAGATACTGGTACTTGCCAGGGCCCTACCATTTGGTCTTGAGCAATTAAGCCAGTAACTGATCGGTCCCCTATTGTGATTAAAAAGTTTTTACTTGCAACGCTTGGATATTTAAGAACTTTAACAATTGCATCTTTAAGAGAAGAATTAAAGACTTTTTTTTGTATCTCTAGGCTAGATGTTGAATTAATTTTTTTTATAAGTTTAGGCGGTTTACCTAAAAGTACATCCAGATTCATATTAACGGTATTTTTTTTAAGCAGATTATCCTCAACTTTGAGGGTTTTTTGTTTAGTAGTCTTGCCAACAACTGCAAAAGGGCAGCGCTCTCTTTCACAAATCTTAGTAAATGTTTTTAATTGATTTTCATGAATAGCTAAAACATAACGCTCTTGAGCTTCATTGGACCAGATTTCTTTAGGCGACATTCCTGGCTCTTCATTATCTATAGAGCGAATGTTCATAATTGCTCCCACACCACCATCATTAATCAATTCAGGAAAGGCATTTGATAGGCCTCCCGCACCAACATCATGAATGCTCAGTATTGGATTTTTATCAGCCAATTGCCAACAACGATCAATAACTTCCTGAGCGCGTCTTTGTAGTTCAGGATTTCCTCTTTGTACAGAAGCAAAATCAAGATTTTCATTATTCGTTCCAGTTTTCATACTAGATGCAGCACCGCCTCCCAAGCCAATTAGCATGGCGGGACCACCTAACTGAATAAGTAAGTTACCATCATCTAATTGTTTTTTATGCGTATGAATTCCACTGATACTTCCAATTCCTCCGGCAAGCATAATAGGTTTGTGGTATCCAAAATTCTTGCCCTGAATTTCATGTTCTAGGGTTCTAAAATAACCTAGTATATTAGGTCTTCCAAATTCATTGTTATAAGAAGCAGCCCCAATTGGGCCATCTATCATAATTTGTAACGGGGAGGAGATTCGGGCTGGTTTACCGATATTACTTTTTTCCCATGATTGAATAAAATTAGGGATTCTTAAATTTGATACAGAGAAACCAGCTAACCCTACTTTTGGTTTTGAGCCTCGTCCTGTTGCTCCTTCGTCGCGAATTTCTCCACCTGCTCCTGTAGCTGCTCCAGAAAAAGGCGATATTGCAGTTGGGTGGTTATGTGTTTCCACTTTTATTAGGTAATGAGTAAGCTCACTATGGCTAGAGTAATGGCCATCAGAATCAGGGTAGAACCTATTAATAACTGATCCTTCAATAATAGAAGAGTTATCGGAATAAGCTACTATAGTTTTTTTGGGAGATACTTTATGCGTATTTCGAATCATAGAGAATAATGACTCTGATTGCTCTTTATTATCTATAACCCAACTCGCATTGAAGATTTTATGCCGACAATGCTCAGAATTAGCTTGAGCAAACATCATTAATTCTGCGTCAGTTGGGTCTCGTTGCTCCGATATAAAGTATTCAAATAGATAATTTATTTCATCTTCTGATAAAGCTAACCCCTGAGCAACATTAAAGCTTTTTAATTCAGAAATACCCTCATTTAGAATATTAATATGACCAAGAGGTCTGGGGCTGTGATGAACAAAAAGATTGTTAATATCATCCTGATTAAGGAAGAGTGATTCAGTCATACGGTCATACAATAAATTACCAAGTATTTCTTTTTCATCTTCAGTTAAAGGAATATCAGTTTTTGTTCTAAAGGAAATTGCTTTAACCCTTTCAATTCTAACAATATCAACCCCACAATGCTGAATAATATCTGTTGCTCTTGAGCTCCATGGAGAAATTGTACCGACTCTTGGTGAGATGAAAATTATATTTTCATGTGGCATCAATTCATTGATATTTTCACCATAAGTTAATATTTGTCTAACAACCCCTTCACTCTTTATAGTTAATTTTTTTTTGCTTTCTATCACGTGCAGATAAGACGAAGTAATATCTTTAATGCCCAATAAAGTTATATCTTTGTTGTTCAGCAAAGCTACTTTTCTAAATTCCGAATAAATTTTAGGGCCGATAAAAGAGGTAATTATATTTTTTTGCATTTAGGTAATTATAGTTGAGATTTTATTAACCTTAATATTATTTACCCAAATAAAAAAAATAACTTATTGTAATAAGAATGATTCTTATTTAGAATAGCATTGGTTAATAATTTTGAATAATAAATTTAAAGGTAAAAACATTGAATGAATTTGTAATTGTCTTTCGAGAAAGCCTTGAAGCTTGCCTAATAGTTGGAATAATTTATCTATTGTTAGAAAAAAATAATTTAAAAAAAGAATTGAAACAGTTATGGCTTGCAGTTTTTTCAGCCATAGCAGCTAGCGTAGTCGTTGCTATCTCATTAAGCTATGTAAAAGAATCAATAGGGAATGAGTCTATTAGTGCCCTATTTGAAGGTATCAGTATGTATATTACTGCAGGTTTATTATGGTACGTAATTTTTTGGCTATCAAAGCATGTTAGTCAGAAAGAGGGTATGGAAAAAAAAGCTAATCAAGCAATTTCTGCCTCAGGGTGGGGTATATTTTTCCTTGTTTTCTTTGCAATTCTTAGGGAAGGGTTCGAGACAGCATTATTTCTTCTCGGGAGTTTCTCTATGTCAGGCACATTCTCATACATTGGGTTTGTTGGTGGATTAATTCTTGCTTTATTGATTGGCTATGGAATAGTTATTCAAGGAAGAAGGGTTAATCTACGTTTATTCTTTCAAGGTACAACACTTATGTTGGCAATATTTGCTTCAGGCATGGTTGCTTTTGGGACTCATGAAGTTGAAGAGTTTGTTGTCAAAGGTAATCATCTAGAAATAGTTGGATTACAAGAAGAGAAACAAATTGCTAGAGTATGGAATATATTAAAACCAACTTCAGAATTACCAGAAGGCGCTAATTCAATTTTTTACTCTTATAATATAAATAATAAAAATATGTATACGCACATCCTGCACGATAAAGGTAGGGTTGGAGTCTTCCTAAAAGGTTTCGTTGGTTATAATAGTAATCCAAATTGGGCAGAAGTTATTCTATGGCTTTTATCCTTAATTTTTGGACTGGGTATGTGGCAAAAATTCTATTGCAAGAAAAAATAAAATATTATTAAATAAGGAGAAAATACCATTAAAAAATTATTAATTATTGCATTATTTTTCCTGGTTGGATGTTCGCATGAAGGCCATGACCATTCCTCATCAAAAGTCTTCAAAGATGATCTTACATATTTAACCCATCTTGGATTGGTTAGAGGGCATCTACATGTTGGAATTGAACTTTATAAGAGCGAATATTTTGAAAATGCTAAAAGGCATATGAAGCATCCTAAGAGTGAATTATATTCAGCTCTAATTCCAACTTTTGAAGCCAAAAAAGCAATAGGTTTTGCGGTTGAGCTGGCAAATTTAGCTCTTTCAGTAGAGAGTAATGAAGACTTTGAGATTGTTTCTAAGAATTATGAAATATTGTTAAATGTAATTAGTCAAAATGAAAAAATTGTAGGCACTGAAAATAACGCATTTACTGAGAAGATTTTATTAGTAAATGCGTTATTAGAAATTGCTGCTGAAGAATATGCAATTGGAATTGTTGATGGGAATGTTGAGAACAAATATGAATATCAAGATGCCTTGGGATTTACAAAAGTTGCAAAAAATATTCTTGAGGAAACTGAACCCTTAACTTCACTGCAAGCAGCAAAAAAAGATAAAGCATTGGAAATAATAAATAACCTATCATCATTATGGCCACTCCTTGTGCCAACAGAAAAAATTAATGGCGATGCGGAGCAAATTTTAATTGCTATTAGTAAAATTAACGCACTATAGATAGGTAATAATTTTATTTTTTAATATCTGCAGTCAATCTTAAATTATCAAGATATTTTTTTAGTTTAGATTTCTGAAGTATTAGTTTTATATCGCTTATCTTTTCGTCTAATGATGGTGGAGAGCTCGGTTTGATTTCTTTTAGTTGGATTATATGCCATCCAAATTGACTTTGAACTGGACTATTGGTGATTTCATTAGCACCTAATTTTTTGATAGCAATAGAGAATGACTCAACCATATCTTGCGCAGTAAACCAACCCAAATCTCCACCGTTGAGTTTTGATTCTTTATCAATTGAATTTATCATGGCTAATTCTTCGAAGTCGCCACCATTCTGTAAGCTCTTAATTATCCCTAGCGCTTGATCTTTTGTACTCACTAAAATATGACTTGCTCTATAATCTTTTTCATTAAAGGTACTAATAAAGTTGTCGTAATATTTTTTAATATCTTTTTTAGTCGCTTTATTTTCTTTTATAAAATTCTGTAGGTATGTTGTATAAATCAATTCTTTAAATGCTAATTCAGATTTAGATAAAAATTCTAACTGGCTTGTTAGCCCATCTTTTTTTGCTTGTTGGTATATTAGCTCAAGATCAATAAGTCGTTTTATGATATTTTTTTCCATATCATCAGTTATATCTATTCCTTCTTTCAAAACTTCATTTTTTATATATTGAATAAGGTTTTTATTAATAAATACATCGTTAACAACAACTTTTTTTTCATCAGAAAATGATAAATTTGTAAAACAACAAAAATATAATAAGATAAATATTTTTTTTATCACATTTGCTCTTCTTTTTTTGTGGTAGCTTCAATACTTAAAGCATGAATTTTATTTTTAAATAAATCTCCTAGTGCCTCATAAATCAATCTATGCCTTTCTATTCTTGATTTACCATGAAATTGTTCGCTAACTATTTTAATATTTAAATGACTACCCCCTGTATTACCAGCATGCCCTTTATGTAAAGCGCTTTCGTCCTTTATATTAAATGATGTTGGATTTAAAAAAGCTAATTTTTGTTTTATTTGTTCTGTAATCATTTATGGTAGTGTCTTTTTAAATGGTTTAACTTCTAGACTTTTATAAACTCCAGCATGAGAAAATGGATCATCATCAGCCCATTTTTTAGCTGCATCTAGTGTTTCAAACTCAGCAATGATTAGACTACCAGAAAATCCTTCTAAACCAGGGTTTTCTGAGTCAATTGAAGGTAAAGGCCCAGCTAAAAGAAGCCTACCCTCGTCTTGCAAAAGTTTTAGTCTTTCTAAATGCTCTGGACGTTTTGCTTGCCTCTTTTCTAAGCTATTTAATGAATCCTTTGCATAAATGCAATACCACATAATTTAGTCCTTATTAACTCTGCTAATATATAAAGTAATTAAAATTATATAAAAAAAGAGTAATGCACTTGTTCCAAATAATTTAAAATTAACCCAAGTATCTTCTGAGAAATTTTGAGCAATATAAATATTTAGAACACCAAGAAAGATAAAAAACAATGCTGTTGCCCATGATAAGTTTTGCCAATATTTATTTTCTAGCTTTACCTGTGATCCAAGTGACATTTGAATTAAATTCTTATTATAAAATTTTTCAGCAACTATAATAGTAGAAGCGAATACCCAATATATAATAGATGGTTTCCACATGATGAAAGCAGGGTTTTTGAAGAATAGGGTCAGCCCACCAAAGATTGTTATAACGACTCCTGTAAGAATAAGAATTTTTTCAACTTTTCTCTTTATTATGTAGATTAGAATTATTTGTATATAGGTAGCAGCCATTAATACTGCGGTAGCAACATATAAATCATATATTTTATAAAAAATAAAAAAGAGCACAACTGGTAATAATTCATATAAAAATTTCATGTTTAAAAGTTTACCTATCCCCATTAAAGAATTACTAATATAATCTACATTAACTAATGATTATCCATAATATAGACCTTCATTCACATTCTACTATATCTGATGGACTTTTTACGCCTTCAGAATTAGTATCCTATGCTTCAGAAAGAGGTGTTCAAGCATTAGCACTAACAGATCATGATGATATTGCAGGGCTTAATGAGGCCAGTATAATGGCAAAAAAACTTAATTTAATCTTTATTAATGGAGTTGAGATTTCAGTCACTTGGAGAAAACGCACTCTGCATATTGTTGGCCTTAATTTTGATTCATCTAATAAAAACCTTAGTAATGGGTTGAAGGGAATTCGTTCGGGGAGGGATAGTAGAGCTGAAAAAATGTCTGATAGTTTAGGGATGGCTGGAATATTTAATTCTCTAGAGGGGGCTAAGAGTTTTTCTAAGCGGGGTGCTATAGGTAGGATTCATTTCGCTCAATTTTTAGTATCTCAAGGACACGCAAAAGACATTAAAAAAGTGTTTAAAAAATTTTTAACCCCGGGGAAGCCTGGCTATGTTAATCATGAATGGGCGTCATTAGAAAATGCAGTCACATGGATTAAGGATGCTGGAGGAGATGCAGTGATAGCACATCCGGGTAGATATGATTTAGGTAAAAAATTATACCCATCACTTTTAGCTGATTTTAAAGCTTTTGGTGGGGCTGGGATTGAGGTGATGTCTGGAAGTCAAGACCCCTCACAATCACAATATTTTGCTGAGCTAGCTATAGAATATGACCTATTAGCTTCATGCGGCTCTGATTTTCATGGCCCTGGAATATCTCACAGGGAAATAGGGTTCGTTAGGGAGTTGCCTGTTCAATGTAAACCCATCTGGTCAAAATGGCCAAATATAAAAGATATTCAATAGATAATAAATGTAAATTTTTTAATGACATAGAATAGGAATATATGGAAGAGTTAACAATAATTCAAAAAATAGCGGCTTATGCAATACCTATTATTTTTGCAATCACAGTTCATGAAGCTGCTCATGGATATGTTGCAAAATATTTTGGAGATATGACGGCTCATTATCTAGGTCGTATTAGCTTAAATCCACTTAAACATATTGATCCAGTTGGAACAATAATACTTCCAGCACTAACAATTATGTTGGGAGGTATTTTATTTGGCTGGGCAAAGCCTGTACCAATCAATTTTTCTAATTTGCGCAATTCAAAAAAAAATATGATGTGGGTTGCTTTAGCCGGACCTTTTTCCAACTTATTAATGGCTATATTTTGGACATTTTTATTTGCGAGAGTGCAATTCTTTCCAGAAAGCTCAATAATATTCTTGTCCGCCATGTCTTTGGCTGGGATTCAGATTAATCTTATTTTAATGGTGCTAAATTTACTTCCAATCCCACCATTAGACGGGGGAAGGGTTGCAGTAAGTTTGTTGCCTTACCCATGGTCAAGTTATTTTGAAAGTTTAGAGAGATATGGATTGTTTATAATAATATTTCTACTTTTTTCTGGTGTACTGGGTAGTATATTATTTCCACTAATAAATATAAGCAAGAGTATTATTTTTACTATATTTGGCTAAAAAGGATAACGTTTAAAAATGGCAATCGATAGAGTAGTATCAGGAATGCGTCCGACTGGAAGCCTTCATTTAGGACATTACAACGGCGTACTTAAAAATTGGATTGAAATGCAACATGAGCAAGATTGCTTATTTTTTGTTGCTGACTGGCATGCCCTCACTACACATTATGATACTCCTGAAATTATTGAGGAAAATGTATGGGAAATGATTATAGATTGGTTAGCCGCCGGTGTTGATCCTGCTCAAGCCACGATTTTTATTCAATCAAAAGTTCCAGAGCATGCCGAACTTCATACATTACTTTCAATGATTACTCTGTTAGGCTGGCTTGAAAGAGTTCCAACATATAAAGATCAACAAGAAAAATTAGCATCAAAAGATTTGTCAACATATGGGTTTTTGGGTTACCCCTTACTTCAAAGTGCTGATATTTTGATTTATAAAGGAACCCATGTTCCAGTGGGTGAAGATCAAATCCCACATATAGAGCTGACAAGAGAAGTGGCAAGAAGGTTTAATCATTTATACGGTAAGGAATTAGGTTATGAGGGTAAAGCAGAAGAAGCTATCAAAAAATTAGGTTCAAAAAAAGGTCTATTATATAGAGAGTTAAGAGCTGCCTACCAGGAAGAGGGAGATGATCAGGCGCTTGAAGCTGCTCAGGCTTTAATTGAAGAACAACAAAGCCTAAGCCTAGGTGACAAAGAAAGATTATTAGGATTTTTAGAGGGTGGGGGAAAAATAATTTTAATTGAGCCAGAGTATAAATTAACCAAAGCTTCTAAAATGGTTGGCTTAGATGGTCAAAAAATGTCTAAGTCATATAACAATATAATCTCTCTGAGAGATACACAGGAACAAATTGAAAAAAAAATTAAAACTATGACTACTGACCCAGCGAGAATCAGAAGAAATGACCCTGGAAATCCAGATGTTTGCCCAGTATGGGCATTACATGAAATATATTCTGATGATAAAACTCAAAAGTGGGTTAGGTCAGGATGTACTCAAGCAGATATAGGCTGTATTGAATGTAAGCAGCCAGTTATTGATGCCATTTCGAAAGAACTTAAACCTATTCAAGAGAGAGCACAGCATTATTTGGAAAATCCAGATATTGTAAAAAGTGTTGTGGCTGAAGGTTGTGAAAAAGCAAGGAAGTTAGCACGAGATACTATGAGAGAAGTGCGAGAAGTTATGGGGCTTAATTTCTAATGACCGAATCTGTTCAAACAGAAAAAAATATACCAAAAATATATGGGGAAGATATAGAAACACTCCCACAAGATTTGTACATACCACCAGATGCTTTAGAAATATATCTTGACTCCTTTGAAGGCCCATTAGACTTATTAATATATCTAATTAGAAAAAATAATATTGATGTGTTAGATATTCCCATGGCAAATTTAACATTGCAATATATAAAGTACGTAGAAAAAATGAAGGTTATTAAGCTTGAGCTTGCAGCAGACTATCTCTTAATGTCGGCAATGTTGATTGAGATTAAATCAAGAATGCTTCTTCCAAGGCCTACAATCGAAGACGATGAAGAAGACCCTAGAGCAGAATTAGTAAAAAAACTTATTGAATATGAGTTGATGAAAGATGCAGCTGAGAATCTTAATCAAATACCACAGGTTGGAAAAGATATTATGGTTGCCCAATCATATTTTGAAAGAGTTACTGAAATTAAATATCCAGATGTGTCAATTAATGAATTATTTGAGGCGTGGAAAAATGTTCTTAAAAGAGCTAAACAATTTGAACAACATCAAATTGGCAAATCTGAACTTTCAGTTAGGGAGCATATGACAATTATTTTGAGAAAGTTAGGAGACAAAGACCTGTTAGAATTTTCCTCTTTTTTTAATTATGAAAGCGAACCAATACCTAAATTAGTAGTTTATTTTTTAGCAATTCTAGAGCTAACAAAAGAAGGGTTGATTAAAATTAATCAGCAATCAGCATCATCAGCAATATATCTTCAACTAGGTGAGAATTAAATGACCCAAATAAATAAATTAAAAGAGGTTATTGAGGTAGCATTATTAACAAGCAGCCAACCATTAGCCATCGAGGACCTTGTGAAGTTATTTGTTGAGAAAACAGACAGATCAACGATTAGAATGTTATTGGATGAAATAAAAAGTGATTGGCAGGATAAATCAATGGGCCTTGTTCAGGTCGCAACAGGATATAGGTTTCAAGCAAAATCAAATTTCACAGAGTTTTTGATGCGACTAAGCCCAGATCGTGCTCCTAACTACTCAAGGGCTGTAATGGAAGTCCTCGCTATTATTGCTTATCGACAACCTGTGACACGTGCCGATATTGAAAAAGTTAGAGGCGTATCACTTAATTCAAACACCTTAAGACAGCTTATTGAAAGAGAGTGGGTTGATATAATTGGGCAAAAGGAAGTCCCAGGAAGGCCAGCATTATATGCTACAACAAAACACTTTCTCAATGATTTTGCATTAAAGTCGCTTTCTGATTTACCTGAGTTAAATAGTTCGTTAACAAAAGAGTTGTCAGACTCCAATAGCGATCAAGATATGGCAGAATCCCAAGAGAATTAAATTTAGTGGCACAAAATTTTACAAAAAAAAATAAAGTAGACACCAATCAGGATAATCATTCTGGCGTAAGAATTCAAAAAGCTCTAGCTCAAAATGGAGTAGGATCCCGTAGGGAAATTGAAAAATTAATTATTGAGAAGCGTATTTCGGTTAATAATAAATTAGCTGAATTAGGACAGTTAGTTTCAGATAGCGATCAAATCATCTTTGATGGAAAGTTAATTAAACTAAGAGCTGAGAAAATTTTACCTAGAATTCTAATTTACAATAAACCAGAAGGTGAGATAGTCTCTGAAAGTGACCCAAAAGGAAGGGCGACAGTTTTTGATAATCTCCCAAAAATAAAAAATTCAAAATGGATTTCTATAGGTAGGCTAGATTTTAAAACTTCTGGACTATTAATTTTTACTACTTACGGCGAGTTTGCTAACAGACTGATGCATCCTCGATACGAAATTGAGCGAGAATACTCTGTTAGGGTCTTTGGAGAATTGAATGAAAATCAACTTTTCCAGCTATCATCCGGAGTTAAACTAGATGATGGTTTAGCAAAATTTGAAACCATAAAATTTAAGGGTGGCGAGGGTTCTAATCATTGGTATCACGTGGTGTTAAAAGAGGGGCGCAATAGGGAAGTTAGAAGAATTTTTCAATTTTTCAACATTACTGTAAGTCGCTTAATGCGGATAAGGTTTGGGGGAATTACATTACCTTCTAATTTAAAAAAAGGGAGTTATATTGAGCTTAACCAGAAAGATGTTGTTGCTACTTTGTCTAAATTCAATATAAATAATGTGTAGTTTAGTAAGTAAGCCTAGGAAAAAATAAAAGGTAAGCTTTAATTTAAAATTTTTGTTATTGTTAGTTTGTAAATATCTTTTAATATCTCTATATCTTTAACGATAACGTTTTCATTAATCTTATGTATAGATTCATTAATAGGGCCAAATTCTACAACTTGATCACATAGTTTTGAGATAAACCGACCATCCGAGGTTCCTCCTGTAGTAGATATCGTTGGCTTAACCCCACTTATTTCCTCTACAGAATCTGAAAGCACATCAACCAAAGAGCCTCTTTCTGTAAGGTACGGCTCACCTGAATGTTCCCAATCGACATCATAATCTAATTGATGTTTATTCAATATTTGTATAAATCGGGACTTGAGCATAGCTGCTGTGCTTGCTGAGGAATATCTAAAGTTAAATAGTATTTCTACAAATCCCGGAACAACGTTGGTTGCGCCAGTTCCTCCATTGATATTTGAAATTTGCCAGGAGGTCTTTGGGAAATATTCATTTCCTTCATCCCAAATTGTTTTAACTAAATCATCAATTGCGGGCGCTACATCATGAATCGGATTCTTAATTAATTCAGGGTAAGCTATATGTCCTTGTATACCCTTAACTTTTAGTCTTGCAGACAGCGAACCTCTTCTACCATTCTTAACTGTATCACCAAATTTAGCAACACAAGTAGGCTCACCAACAATACAGAAATCAATTTTTTCTTTTCTATTTTTTAACACCTCTATAACCTTAACTGTTCCATCTACTGCGACACCTTCTTCGTCAGAGGTTATTAATAATCCAATAGAGCCTTTGTGATTTTTATTTTCAGCCAAAAATTCTTCAATACTCACTATAAAAGCAGCAAGAGATGTTTTCATATCAGCCGCTCCACGTCCATATAGCCTATCATTTTTAATTGTAGGTTCAAATGGGTGCGATGACCATTCTACTTCTGGGCCTGGAGGGACTACGTCAGTGTGTCCAGCAAAAACTAAAAGGGGAGCTTCATGACCTTTTCTAGCGTAAAAATTCCTTACATTACCGTAAGGCATTTTTTCAATTTTAAATCCTAATAATTCCAAATGATTAATAAGTAAATCTTGGCAACCCTCATCTAAAGGGGTGATAGATTTTTTGGATATTAATTCTTTAGTTAGATTAAGTGTTTTACTCATAAAATTTTTGCCTTAAATTCAAGTTCATCAAAACCAATAGTTAAGATTTTCTTATTTTTCAAAATGATCGGTCTTTTCATTATGGACGCATTCTGCATGATGAGCTTAATTGCCTGTTTTTTATCTAACTCCATATTTTTTTCAGAATCAGGGAGGTTTCTCCAGGTCATTCCTGATTTGTTAATAAGATTTTCCCATATGTAAGGCTTTGGAATATTACTCATCCACATTTCAAGTAAAGATTCACTTAATACTGATTTTTTTACATCTAAAAATTCATAAGAAATTTTTTTTTCTTCAAGCCAGGTAAGACTTTTTTTAACAGTATTACAATTTTTAATTCCAAAAACTTCAAGCATTTAAATACCCCTCAGCAACTCATTAATTCCAACTTTACTTCGAGTTTTTGCATCAACTTTTTTAACAATGACTGCACAATAAAGACTATAAGCCCCACCTTTTGATGGTAGGTTTCCTGAAACCACAACAGATCCCTTAGGTATTCTTCCGTAACTCACTTCCCCAGTTTCTCTATCAAATATTTTTGTAGATTGCCCGATATACACACCCATGGATATAACAGCATTATCTTCAACAATAACACCCTCAACAACTTCTGACCTGGCCCCAATAAAGCAATTGTCCCCAATGATTGTTGGTCCGGCTTGGATTGGTTCTAGAACTCCTCCAATACCAACTCCTCCTGATAGGTGAACATTTTTTCCAATTTGTGCACATGACCCAACTGTAGCCCATGTGTCAACCATGGTTCCTTCATCTACATATGCACCAATATTGACATAAGATGGCATCAATACTGCATTCTTTCCAATAAAACTCCCACGCCTAACCATTGCATTAGGAACCACTCTATAACCACCCCTAGCAAAATCTTTTTCTTTGAATTGAGCAAATTTCGACTCCACTTTATCAAAGTAGTTTGTATAGTTTCCATCCATTATTGAGTTATCTTTAATTCTAAATGAAAGTAGAACTGCTTTTTTTAACCATTGGTGAGTTTCCCAATTTTGA
>Ga0115000_10002681_pt1 | contig 15174 bp, 8 predicted proteins | sample ArcticOcean_MG_C_6_FD_89690 | JGI IMG/M metagenome (GOLD analysis project Ga0115000, IMG submission 89690) | Marine microbial communities from western Arctic Ocean - ArcticOcean_MG_CB8_128 | ecosystem: Environmental > Aquatic > Marine > Oceanic | place: Arctic Ocean: Canada Basin | collected...
CACCCTTTTACTTTGCTCAAATTGCAAATTACGTTTACTATGGAGGTATGCTAAAATATTTTCGTGAGGTTCAACGAGAGCTCTCAGAGCTAGATAATACTGGGATGGTAGTCACATTTGATATTGGTGAAAATCATGACATACACCCCTCGAATAAGCACGATGTCGGACATCGTTTTGCATTGTTTGCTCTTAATGAAGTTTATAATAAAGAAGTATTAAAATCGGGACCCGATCTTTATAGTGTAGAGTTAGAGGGAAAATATCTTAATTTATATTTTAGAAGTACAGGTTCTGGATTAAAAATTATAAATAATGAAGAAACGGGTATGGAAGTTGCAGGTAGTGATAAAATATACTTTCCGGCAAAAGTAGACATTTATAAAAATTTCCTACAAGCCTTTTCAGATAAGGTAAAATATCCGAAATATATAAGATATGCTTGGAGCGATACGGCAGTTGCAACATTATTTAATAAAGAAGGGTTACCAAGCGCTCCTTTTTCAACAGAAAATTTAATTCTTTATTAGTTAATTAAGTTTTTTTAAACTTTATTTTATAGGTTCTGATTTCAAAAGGCTTAAGCATAATACTAAAATAATCTTTGACTTTTTTTGATTTGCCAATATTCTTTTTTTCAAGAAGATTTGTTTCGTTCAAGTTGCCCTCAAAATAAATTTCCCCTTTTGATATTTTACCTAAAGTCTCAACGGCTCTAATTATAACTTCATTCTGAAACTCACTCTTCTTCATGGCAGAAATTTCAATTCCCTTACCTTTAAAAGTTAATGGGCTAGTAACTGCTTTACTCTGATAGCCATCAAAGCAAAGGGGGTGATTATTCAATAATGTTGACTCCTCAATTACATTAGATCTAATTAGATCGTTATTATGTGGGTAAAAACTGTATGTGAATTGATGCTTTCCAATATCCGCATCCGCATCAGGGTTATTTGGCGACCTGAGTAGATTCAAGTCTATGGTATTATTTAAAATTGAATATCCATATTTACAATCATTCATTAAAGCCACACCGAAATCATTATTTGATAGGTCAGCATATTTATGCCCAACTACTTCAAACTTTGCTCTATCCCAGCTTGTATTTTTATGAGTATTTCTTCTAACATAACCGTATTGGATATCAAAAGTTGCCCGTTCAGAAATGATAGTAGTGGGGAAGTGTACTCTCAGCATCTTATGTTTTTCTTTCCAATCGACATAAGTTTCGAAATCTAAACGTTTTGAATGATTTGAGAGTGAGATCTTTTGGGTTATAGACGAATTCCCAATTGTATAGTTAATATTAAAGCCACTAATTACTTCACCTATTTGAATTTTATCTATCTTTATAGCCTTTGCGGTTTCAAGTAGAGAGTCTTTGTAGTAAAAGTCGATGTCCCAAGCGTCCCAATTAAGCGGTCTATCTTCATACAAGGACAATACATTCCCGGGGTCACTAAGTAAGCTAAAATTGGTTTCTTTATCCAAAGCAGAATTTAGAGTTCCATTTTTATTAAACTCATATCGGACATAATTATTTTCAAGTAAAAGTTTATTTTGACTAATGATCTTATCACTTCTCTTTTTACCTTTATTAAAAGTTGTATATGAAAACGGCTCCAATTCGACATAACAGTTTGTTAGACCATCTTTTTCCTGAGATGGAATTACAACATCATGCTCAGAAACGATATGATATCCGTTGAAGTGATTTGGAATGGTTACTACTCCAGAATAATTGTAGGACAGCGTATTTGCAAGAACAAATGAGTCTTTTCTTTTCTTGAAAAGTTTTGAAGAGGCTCTCTTTAATAGGCGATCACATGTTTTGTGTATCTGTTCGTATTCTTTATGTGTGTTTTTATAAACCAAATTAATACTTGAACCAGGTATAATATCATGAAACTGATTAATCATAAGCTTTTTCCATGCTTCATCAAGTTCAAGAGAAGGGTATTCATTAAGGTTTAAGTTGGTCCATAAAAACTCAACTGCTTTTAGTTTGTTTTCTAATTTTCTATTTTGTTTTTTGACTAGCCCGTGAGTAGTAAGGGTTCCTCTATGAAGTTCCAAATAAAGTTCGCCAACCCAAGTTTCCAAATCACTTTTTCTTCTATTTAAACGTTTAAAAAAGTTTTTCGCAAGATCGAATTTTACTTTAGGTGCGCCCTCAAGATTTTTAATTCTTTTGCCAAGCTCAATGTTTTCAGGTTTTGGTCCGCCACCACCATTTCCTACACCAAAGAGGGATATAAATTCATTTAATTTTGCTTTTTCTTTAAATGATTCCTGAGCTGGCATAATGAAATTTGTATCAAGCTCGCTATTATAAGTATTCTCAGGAGGGAAGTGAGTCAATATCTCTGTACCATCTATACCTCGCCAATTAAAAGTTTGAAATGGAAAGTCATTAAACTGATTCCAGCTTATTTTTTGTGTTAAAAAATAATTTATATCTGCTTTTTTTAAAATCTGTGGTAGTGCGGCTGAATATCCAAATACATCTGGCAACCATAAATTATCGACATCAATACCAAATTCATCAGAGAAAAACTTTTTACCTAGCAGTAATTGTCTTACCATAGATTCACCACTAATAAGGTTGCAGTCAGCTTCAACCCACATACCACCTTGCAACTCCCATTGTCCTTTTTTTACAGCAGCTTTTATTCTCTTATAAATATTGGGGTAATAATCTTTCATAAATTGATAATGTTGAGGCATAGAAGCACCAAAAACATAATCAGGGTAACGGTCAATTAAATCTAATTGAGTAGCAAATGTTCTAGCACATTTCCTTATAGTCTCTTTAACTGGCCATAACCATCCAGTATCAATATGTGCATGTCCGACAGCAGTAACATTTAGTTCAGATGAGGTAGCACGTTTACTTAGTTCTTTAGATAGTACTGCTCTTGATTTATCTGCATCTTTTTTATCATCTTTAAAAGCTATGACTGCTTCATTTAATGAATTAATTATTCTTAATCTTTGAGTAGAATTTTCATCAAGTTTCTGAGCGAGTCCAAGTAAAATTCTTACATCAAGATATAAATGCCATATATCTTCTCTAAAAACCCCAATGTCAATTGTCTCAACTTTTGCATCAAACGTTCCATGTCTTTTCGGGTTTTCTTGTTCAGGGTCTACATCAATAAATATCCCAAAAAGAGAATTTGCTGCAGCCTCAACCCAAAAATCTACTTTATTCTTTGTTATACATGTTTTTGGCATTAGAACCGTCGTTCTTACAAAATTTGGATCCCAAATTGAAGCGTTAGTAATACCTTGGATTTCTTTTCCAGTGGGGTCATAAACTAATCCTTCTCCAGAAAAATCTAAATCTGCAATAATTTTTTTTCCGCGCCACTCTTTTTTGATCTCTCCACTTAAGCAGAACCAGGCACTATCCCATTCTTTCCCCCAACTTTTCCCTTTAATAATTGGTTTATATTTTAATTTAGTTCTATCTGAAAAGAGGACAGGTTTTTTTGACCATGCGTATTTTGCTTTAAGAGGGGTTCTATCTTCAATGAAATAATCTTTCAGTCTATTATTCCATTGTTCAATTCTTGATACAATTATAGCAGTTTCTTTTTTATTCAAAATTGATTACATCCAGTTTATGAACTGATTTTACAAAATATTAGAAATTAATAATTGTAAAGTTAAATTGGTGAGCCTTCCATTTGTTTTTCTAACTTTCTAGCAACAGATAAAAATTCATCAGCACCCATCTCTTTCAAGTTTACGACACCATGCACAGCTCTTAAATGAGGATTTTTATTTTGGTACCAATAATCCCTACCTAATAAAAGTTGAAGATCCTTATGCTGCTTTACCCAAATATCTTGAGACAAATCACAAAATGGGCCATCAAATTCATAACTAGGGAAAGAGGCTTCTTTTTGACTGAGATAGCAATTATTAAAGGTAGATCTCATAATGGCCATTGAATTTAAAGTAACAGGAACAATTATATCTGCTTCATGTACATCAAACCTATACCATACATTTCGATACCCCCAGATTCTTAGTTGTGATAAGTCTTCTGTCTCTTTCCAAATTCGGACTGCTTCTGCAATGGTTTGTAAAACTTTATAGTGAGTATCTGGGCCACTACCTTCTGGGTCAAAAGCGACAGATATTACTGTTGGTTTTATTGCTTTTAGTTGCTCTAAAATTGGAAGTACATCTCTATTAATTTGAGGGTTCTCTGTAAAAACATCACCTTGATAAAATCCTAATCTAAGGTGGTGAACATCTTGTACTCGAACACCGTAATTAGCCCAAACCAATTCTTCCTCATATTCTCGAATCATACCTTTAAGCTTTTGTACTTCTTTAGAATTCTTTTGGCCGTCATAATAGTCTTGGATTTCTTTAATTACATTATCTATAACATCACTTAGTTTAGATTCCCTATCAATGCGATAAGTTTCGATTAAAGCTCTAACTAGTCTATGCGACATTCCTCTTTTTTGTTGAGATGAATTATTACTAGCAATAGCATCAAGGTAATGAAATACATCCTTATCCCATTTCTTTTTGAAGCCACTATCAAAAAAGTTCTCATATTTTGTCATTTGAATTTCATGGTTAGCTAAAAAAGTTTTTGTATCTAGTAGTAATGTTAAAATAAAATTATTTGTAACAGAGGTAAAACCAGAGGTCATATTTACAAAGTGATGATGATTACTTGGTTCTCGAATAAGTTGAATTACATACGGCATCAAGCCAAGCATAATGTCATCATGGTGGGGGCCGGTATGATAAAAAGTTTGGTCAGTTTCAAGCTTAGAGCCTTTTTCTACTTTACTTTCAACCTTTTTAATTATGCTGCTTAAGGTATTAATACCTAAAGAGGGGATATCTTTACATCTATCATCATCTTGTAAGTTTTTCAGAGACAACTTTTTTCCAAAAATATTTATTTTTTTTGACAGCTCTAAAATTGACCTCTGAAGTTTTTGATCATCCCATTCTGAATTTTCCCAATAATCTTTTTCAGAATCAATAAGCAACTTCGCGGCACCTTTAGTTATGTAAAAACAGCTCTTTTTGAGTTTAGTTAAAGCAGTTGCGGGATATTTAACATGCGGAGCATGCTCAAGTGAATGTTTAATAATTTTTGACTTCGCTTCGCCAGCTGCAATAATTATTCCAGTTGCTTCAGGATTGTATGTTATTGTCCCGAGTCCAATCGTAATAACTAATCTATTTCTACTAATCTCTATTCCTCCAAGATCTGTAGCTGCTGCTGCCTGAGTCTCAAAATTAGTACCAGTTAACCTTGTAGTTGAATTATGATCAGATCCACGCACATTAAAAGCGATATGCCCATCAGGCCCAATTCCACCGAGAAAGAAACCAATGCCACCCATAGATCTTATTTTATTTTCATATTCAGCGCACCATTGGTCAATTAACAAGATAGATTCTTGCTGATCTTGCTCAATTTTATTTTCTGCATCTCTAAATCTGAGAGTAAGATCAATTTGGTTGTTTGGAAATATTAGTTTGCGGTTTTTCCCATTTACTAGTCGGATTGTATCTGAATTTATAAGTAATGCGTTTTTTGGGTCTAGTTCAAAGCCTTCGATGTAATACTTGCAAACGTAATTATAAAAGCTATTATGTTGGTTTGGGTTAAGAGGGTAGAACTCATCAATCTGCACAAATTTTAAGCCTTTCAGACTTGGTTTGTTTTTTATTAACAAGCCATTATCTATTCTTAACTTTTTGACATCTTCACTTTCCCAATTTTTCAAAATATGATGAGTCCATTTAATGAAATATTCTGGTGTTTTTCCAGTAGGTAAACTGATAACACCTTTTGGGTTGTTCGAGGCCCATTCTAGGAAGCGGAGAGATGTAATTAGACCAAGTTGAGGAAAATTATCTAATACTATATATGGAATATTTGAAGTTTGTACTTTTATTGATTGATGATCAAAAAAATATTTTTCTACAGGGCTAAAATTATGCATTTAGTAAATTATATTTTATGTATGCACTATGCAGGTTAAGTTAATTATTATACAAGTATCTTAAAGATAAGATAATAAAGATTTTTAGTTAAGAACTATACCAATAATTATAATTTTATGATTATTTTGAAAGGATTTGTTACTCATGCTGAGAAGAAACTTTTTTAAAACTGGCTTACTAGGCATTTCATTACCTTCTTTATCGTTTGGAAAGGTTGATATAAAAAGGAATTTGAAAAAACCAGTCATTATCACTACATGGAATTTTCCTAAAGCAAATAATGAGGCTATTTCTGTTTTAAATAAATACGGTACATCTATGGATGCGGCAGAAGCCGGTTGTAAGATTATTGAAGCAGATAAAAATAATAACTCAGTCGGAATTGGTAGTTTACCAGATGAAACTGGTAGAGTTACGCTTGACTCATGTGTCATGGATAGTAATGGCAATTGTGGTTCCGTCGCTTTTTTAGAAAATATTGTTCATCCTGTTTCTGTAGCAAGAAAAGTAATGGAGGATACTAAGCATGTAATGCTCGTTGGTAAAGGAGCTAAAAAATTTGCAATATCAAAAGGTTTTAAACATACAAATTTATTAACCAAAGAATCTCGCAATGCTTGGATGGATTGGAAAAAAAATAAAAGAGAATTGACACCTCACGAAACGCATGATACTGTTTCAATGATTGTCCAAGATAATAACGGAAATTTATCTGGAGCATGCACAACAGGTGGTTGGGCATATAAAATGCATGGTAGAGTAGGAGATAGTCCTCTTATAGGCGCTGGGTTATTTGTTGATAATAATATTGGGGGTGCTGCAGCTACTGGTTTAGGAGAAGAAATAATTAAAAGCTCAGGAAGCTTTTTAGTCGTCGAGCTGATGAAACAAGGTTACAATCCTCAGAATGCTTGCGAGGAAGCTTTAAAAAGAGTTATCAGAAATCATCAGGGAAATCCAGATTTTCAAATTGGATACGTTGCAATGCGCAAAGATGGCGAAGTTGGAGCAGCATGTTTGAAATGGAATTTTGATCACCTTGTGACAAAAAAAGGAAGAACAACTTTAAAAAATGTTGTAGGATTAATTTAATAAACTTTTTCTTATTTTAAATTAAAAGATAAAAATCATAGCAAACATAATAGAAGAAAATATAATACGAATACTGAGTCGATTAGACGTTCCTGGTAATGCAGCCAAAATCTATATTTTTCTTTTAAAGAACGGTCCTTCAACTGCATATGAAGTAAGTAAAAAATCAGGAGTTAATAACGCTGTTGTATATCGAGAGTTAGAGAGACTAAAGACTAAAAACTTTGTTTATCAACTTGGTATAAAACCCCTAAAATATGAAGCCATAAATAAAGATGGCCTTTTGAATACATTAAAAAAGCAAAATAAAAATGAAGAGAAATTATTAGAAAAATCCTTAAGCGATTTATTAAAAAATAAGAAAAATTTAATATCAATACGAATTAATGATTATGATGATTTAATGATTGAAATTAAAAAAGAAATTTTAGCTGCAAAAAAACAAATATTAATAAGGTTATGGTCCGAAGAAATAGCAGTTTTGGAGGAAGACTTAAGAAAATCTGAAGAAAAAGGTATAGAAGTCCGACTTCTTTCGTTTACGCCATTAGATAATCCAATAGGAGAAACATTCTCTTACAATATCGATCCCCATTCGTTCACAGAAAACTGGGAGAGAGGTATTGCCTTATTTGTGGATGAAGAACGAGTCATAATAGGTAACAAAATAGGTAAGTATCCTATTAATGCTATGCTAACAAATGATCCGTTAATTACCGAATCAATTAAAGATCAAATTTTACTGGATGTTGAGCTGGTGAAAAACAAAAGAGAAATGAGAAAACAATAATAATGTTTTATAAGCCTTAGAAACCGATATCAAGTCTCTTTAATTCTGTTATTATATGTTGAGCAAAGCGCGCATAACCTATATCATTGTAATGAATACCATCTACAGTTGCTTCATTATCTGCTCCAAGACAATCTCCGCTCTTAATTAAATAAATGTATTTATGTCCCATTTTAAGAGCTTTCTTAACCTGTTTCCTTAGAGTTTTATTTTTTTCATATATATCTTCTTCAAAATAGTCATCGTGAGCATCAGGTTGATCTATAAAAACGATAGGTTTATCAATAGAGTTAGAGCCAGACCTGATTGATTCAATTAAATTTATAACATTTGATTTAATTGATTCGATATCAATATTTGGCAAGCAATCTATTAAATAGAAGTTTGCTTTTATTTTTGATAAAATTAGCCCAATTGAGCTTTCTAAATGACCATTTCCATCAAATCCATAATTAATGCAGTCATACCCTGTTTTTCTTGATATAATATTTGTGTGTGACAACCCTGGTCTGGAGGCGCATCCTCCTTGGGTAATGCTCGTACCATAGAAGACTATTTTCTTAGAATCTATTTGAGAATTTAAAAATTCGCAGTCGTCATTAATACCAATTTTAAGATCTGTTACGGTATCGTAGAGTGGAAGGTGTAATCTGAATTTTCGTAATTTACTATTTTTGTTTTCAAATAAAATCTCATCATTAATCTTACTAATTGGAATACCGGTAGAGCTATAATACCAATTATTATTCTTATATTGATATAGGTCAAGGCCTTTTATACCCGTATTTGCCATGTGGTTCATTTTAAAGTCTAATTTAATTTTCCATTGGAGTCTAATTTGGGAACTGTTTGTTTGAAATGTAATACTTACGCCAGCTGAATTCTCGGAGAAACCCCATAATTCCTTACGGAGAGATTCTTGATATTGATCTGGTATTCTTTGAAAAGGGTATTGTCTTGTTAAACTTGGTTCAGTAATACCTTGTGCAATTAGCGAAGTAGAGTCGAAAAATTTCATTTTACTTATTTACTGAATCAACAAATGGTTTTAAAATAGTAATCCATTCATGGTAGCCTCGTTCATTCAAGTGCAGGCCATCTCTGCTTAATTCTCGCCTCATTTTACGGTCTTTATTTAGAAAGTGGGAGTTGATGTCAATTATCTCAAAATCATTGTTTTTTGAGATAATTTTATTAGTTCTATTTATTTGATTATTAATAGAAGGGTACTCAGGGTATAAAAATTGATAATGAGGTTTATCATCTAAATATTGTTGATTGTTTATGGGAAGAATAGTTTGAATATATACTTTTGTCTTAGGCGATCTATCCTTAATCGTTTTTGCGGCTAAAAGAATATTATTTGCGACATATTCTGGTGTTCTTTCTGGTCTACTAATGTTATCATCAAAAAAGTCGTTTATGCCTACTAATAAAAAAACTGCGATAGGTTTATAATATATAATCTCTTCAAGTCTTTTAAGAATCCCATTGGAGATGTCGCCTGATATACCGCGGTTAACTATATTATCATTACCAAATTTTTCATCCCAACGGCGTAATCCATATGTAATACTATTACCTAGAAATACAATTTTATTACTTCCGATAGGATTAGTTTTAAATTCGTTAAGTCTCTCTTGATAAAATGTTTTTTGCCAAGCTAATTGATATTTAACCGTGGTCGTAGAATCAGGATACAGTAATGATAAGTCTTTGTTGATAGTACAACTATGAAATGGTAAGCATGAAAGCGCCATTAAACTTGAAGCAATAAGGTGTTTCAAAGCGTTAGTATAAAAGTTTTTTAAAATAAATATCGGAATCCTAAATCAATAGTCTTACCATAATACTGCTCTGTGCTAAGGTTCTCACTTCCAACTTCTTCTGAAGTAAACCCTCTGTATCGATTGATATCGTTTGTTTCAGTAATGTTACTTGCATTAAAATAAAGAGAGAGACCATCTACTGGTAACTCTTGTTTAATTGATAAATCCCATCTTCTATATGCATCAGTTGTCTGTCTTAACTCAGGCCAGAAAGCAGTGTTCATAAAAATGTCATCATTGTATAACATAGATAACCTTCCAGAGAAACCTTTATAGTCATATCCAATAGATAAGTTTATAATTTTATTTGGCTGATCTAATAACCTATCTGTGTAGGTTGTATCAATATTATAAACGATAACTTCAAAAGGATCCCAAATTATTTCTTGTTCAATAAATGTTAATGGGTATTTAACCTCTGATTTTGTTGCTGTATAATTTGCATTAAAAACTAAGCCATTTAAAAATCCTGGAAGGTACCAAAATCGTGTTTGGTAATCAATTTCAAAACCATTTAAAAAAACAGCTTTTTGATTGTTCGAGGTATAGTTTTGCATTCTGTAATTAACCCAGTCGCTAGATAAATTAAGGTTTGAAGTGTCATCAGGAAAAATAATCCTAGTGCCACTATCGTAGATAAGGTCTTTTATGTCTTTTTGAAAGTAACCAACTGTCAAAAGCCCTAATCTATCCTCGTGAAGAGCAATAGAAAAATCTAGGTTTTTAGATACACCTGGTTTTAAAAATTTATTTCTCCAATCAATTGTTCTACCCGCACCATTAATCCTTTCAAAAGGTATAATATCCGTATAGTCAGGTCGGGTTAATGTATTTGTTTGAGCATACCTAACGCTAAGCCAAGGAGTAGGTTTATAATTTAGAAATAATGCTGGAAGATAATGTGAGTTTTTTCTATTATGCGATAACGAATCGCTGATAAAAATCCAATGGGGAAGAGCATGGTCAAGAGAACTTCTGGAATGATAATTCGTCTCATTTTTTTCCCTTCTTGCACCTAATATCATATTCATTGACGTCCCAAGATTAAGATCCGCCATGAAATATGAAGCCTCATAATTTTCATCGCCATTATAATCATACATTTGAGAGTTTGTCTGATGAATATGATGCATTACATATTCATCAATAGTTGTATTCGAAGTATATTTGTTCCAGTTTTTAGAAAAATAGTTATAAATATCCATCATAAAATCGAGATCTGCGACAGCACCAAATCTATACTTACCGTTGAGAAAATTATTGTTTTCGTAATCCTCATCAACAAAAGCAGTTAGGGGAAGTCGTCCAGGATTAACAATTAGTGAATCCAAATCAAAATGCTCAATCAGCGCATCATTTTGAGAAGTTGCACCAGCTGCTCTACCAGGTGTACCATATTCGTGATTTTGATCAAACGTCCGTTCTTTTTCTCTAAATTTATTTCCGAATTTTAAACTACCTGAAATGGAATTTGATAGACGAAAATCATATTCCAAGTTGAAACCAAAAGATCGATCTTTTTCTACGCTATTAGTTAACCAATAATCATATGATGTGAAATCCATGTTTCCAGTATCGTTTTTAGCAATTTGAAGGATGAAGTCAACGCTTTGATTGTAGGTGTCATCTGTGTAAGCAAATCTTTCTGAAAAATTAAAAAGATAATAGGAATCTTTATTACTAGACTTAGAAAATGATGAAAAAGCATCTAAATGAATATTCTCAAAAAATGTTTGGTTGTATTTCCAAGATTCTGTTGTTACTCCAATACTATTTACGCCTTCACTGGAAGTCATATATCTATAGTTATTTGATAGTCCATAACTAATACCATAACGGGTGATATCCTTATCTATTCTACTATTTAAATTGGTATAGCTAATGTTTCCATTAGGTATATTGATATCAATTACTTGAAGAGTGTTTTCTCTCGCATTGATTCTAGTCCAATCGTTTAGATTGAAATTTGTTAATTGTAATGGGTTAATACTATCGAGCTCTTCGCCATAGAGTTCGTAACCCGCTCCTGTCTCTTGTGAACTCCTGTCGCGATTTTCAGTATCAATCTGAGCTAAAATACCTATGCGGTCATTCCAAAAACGATTGCTTAGATCAAGAACAATTTTGTCATCACCGTAGCTATTTCTCAATCCATTATACATTCCTTGTGCAATGAAGTTTCCATGAAAACCGGATTTTGCTTTTTTTAGTTGAAAATTAACTGTTCCGCCTAATACATCTGCATCTTGATCAGGTGTTCCTGCTTTGGTGACTTCAATACCCTCTAACATATACTGTGAAATCATACTCAGGTCTGTACTGCGATTCTCACTATCAGTTGAGGCGAGTTTTACTCCATTAACTGTAATATTATTATACTTTGGAGATAAACCCCTAACAATAACTTTATTTCCTTCACCACCTTCGCGTCTAATTGAGACGCCAGGAACTCGGCCCACAGTTTCTGCAGCGTTTGCATCTGGCAAGTCTTGAATTCTATCAGAAGAAATAATATTTACTAAAGATTTTGAATTTAACTGCTTGTTTATTGCGCTCATTTGACCTTTTGCCTGCGCCGTTACTATAACTTCATTGCCCTCAACAGTCTTATAGTTAAGATTGAAATCTAGAGAAGTATTAGAGCTATCACTTGTTAGTTTGAGTTGTTGAGAAATTGTTTCATATCCTATGTAGCTGGCTTTTACGTTGTAATCACCATTCTCAATATCTTTTAATTGATAATAGCCTTTCAGATCAGCGGCTGTGCCAATAGATGTTCCTTCGATAAATACGTTAGCACCGGTCAAAGGAGAACCGCTAAATTTATCTTTAACATAACCGGAGATAGTGATGCTTTGTGCATTTATAACTGTGTTGATAAAAGATGAAAAAATAATAATAGCTAAATAAAAAAAATTCATAAATGTAGTCCTTTTTTGAGTTTTATTTACCTTAAATAGAATCAATACCTAACTTATACAGTTTATCTTTGAAATATCCTATTTTCTCGGGTTCATTGCAATTGCTTGGAACAAATAATTTCGAAGCAAATTTGCGCAAGCAAGTATTTCTTATCATAACCCATCGATCTTGTAGATTAGCAACCTTTTCAACAGAAGCATAATCATCGTTATAGGTTTCAAAATCTTGATAACGCTGTCTAATAGACAACATGTCATTTAATGCTTTTAACCCATCGTTGCTGCAAGCACAAACAGATGATGGTTCATAATTTTTTGTAATAGGCCTTTTTGAAGCTGATAATGTTTCTTTGTTTTCTTGAGATGTATTTTTAATAGTCTCCTCGACTTTTTCTTTAGATGAGCAAGAAGTAAAAAGGTAAAAGATAATAAAAAGTATGTACTTAAATAATTTCATTTTAATAATTGGTTTAATATTTTAGAAATAGGGTTTAGCATTGAAAAAAGGGGTAGTTAAAATTAACTACCCCTTTAATTGTAACGGAATAATAATTAAACTAATTATTATTTCATGAAAGCCATCTTCTTAGTAACAGTAGTAGTTCCATCTGTTAAAGTATAGAAGTATATGCCTGTAGAAGCAGACTGACCACTTTCATCAATTCCATTCCAACGTAACTTATGAGTACCAGCCATTTTAACACCATTAGCTAAAACTCTAATTTTCTGTCCTAAGACATTGAAAATTGTCAAGTTAACTGTAGATGCTTGAGAAATGCTGAATTCAATTTCAGTTGTTGGGTTAAACGGATTTGGATAATTCTGTTTTAATGCAAATGCTTTTGGCAAAGCTGAAGAATTATCTGTACCTAAAACAACAGGAGTCCAACGAGGGTCTCCAATTGGTCCGCCAGTAGTACTATGAGTAGCAGCAGTAGAAATTGAACTGTAGCTAGCATTATAGTGCATTGGCCATTCTACGGAAACCATAGAGTTGTCATGTTCGTACATCCAGTTGTTATTTGCACCAACACCTTGAGTAGATTGATCATCTCTAAAATCAAGTGTTCTTGCTAACTGTTTTGTAATGTACATCTCATCAATTTGGCACTGTAAATCAGACCAATTTAATACAGCATTCATCGACTGTGTAACACCCATATTTGCAGCAACAGTTGCTAGGGTAGAATCATCAGCCCAAACCAGTTGTTGCGCAGCGGTTCTCATTGTATCACGAACAGTAACAACAGTAGTACCACCAGTACCTGGATGTGTCACTGTATCAGCAGCAGTAGTAGTTGATGTAACAACACAACCAGATCCATCTGCTGCATAAGCAGAAGTATCTAAAGTAGTTACGCCAGGTGTAATTGTTACAGAATCTGGTGTAACTGAAGTTACGTCCCAAGACCAAGAATTCTCAGGTCCAGCCATAGAATTCATAAATCCAGTTAACGCCGGACTCCAGACAGCTGCATTGTTAGACCACTTAATGTTTCTGTTATTCATGTCTACAACTTGACCGTCAGCCATAACATAAGTACCAGCAGATACTGCTTGAGTATCAGCAGGAGTAGTAATTGTAGTAGTGACAACACATTGATCGGAAGTGTCAGTTGTTGTTATAGCAGGAGTAATATCAAGAAAACCTTCAGGGTTTACTAGTCCAGCTTTTCTCAAAGCCATCTGACCCACTCCGCCTTTCCACCATACACCCCAACCAGTGACATCATTTGTGGACTGTCCATAAGATTTGGTATTGTAGAGAAGGTTATTTGTGACCTGTAAGTTGTTTTGGCCTCTATACCAGATTACATCCATTACAATATTAGAAAATGTATTATGATCAACAATACCGTGGTCTACGTGCTCATAAATAACGAGTGCTTCACCCAATACGCCATCAACAGTATTTTTTTCAAAAACTAATGTGTCGATAGTTCCCATCCAAAAACCACCTCCCCAAACAGCGCCACCATAAAACATTCCACCTGGACCATTTGTAAAAGCCTTGATAACAGAATTAGAAATATGAAAATCTGTATGTCTTCCCATTGTATGAAAAGCCAAGAAATTCACATGAGTAATGATGCAATCATCAACTATGATTTTATTATGGGTTGATCTAGCAGCCGCAATTCCAACGGAACCTTGTTCGCCAGCTGCGTAAGCATTAAGTATTAATCCCTTTAAACCGAGCTCAGCTTTATCACCAACTAGATTGAAAAATTGACCGTCTTTGTGACCAATGACTCCATCTGTACCTGCGATTGGCTGGATTTCTGCTGGCTTACCACCATTAGCAGGTTTTGCACCTACAATATGGATTTTTTGATCTGCCGAAACAGGGATATTCTCTTTTGTTAAATACTTTTTACCCGCTTCTAGTCTATACACACCAGACCCACCAGCAGTAACAGCGTCTTCAAGCTGTCCTGGTTGTAGGCTAGCATCCCAAACTACTTCAGTAGTATCTTGGGAAAATAGAGTAAGAGAAGTAAAAGTAATTATTAAAAAAGTATTTTTTAATAACGATTTTAGCATTCGA
>Ga0115000_10002683_pt1 | contig 15170 bp, 21 predicted proteins | sample ArcticOcean_MG_C_6_FD_89690 | JGI IMG/M metagenome (GOLD analysis project Ga0115000, IMG submission 89690) | Marine microbial communities from western Arctic Ocean - ArcticOcean_MG_CB8_128 | ecosystem: Environmental > Aquatic > Marine > Oceanic | place: Arctic Ocean: Canada Basin | collected...
ATTAACGGAGCGTGGCGCAATTGGTAGCGCGTCCGGTTTGGGACCGGGAGGCTGGAGGTTCAAGTCCTCTCGCTCCGAACACAACTAAATTGAAAATAATTTAGTAGTATCTTTTCTAAAATGAAGACATTTTATACTTTTTTTAATCAAAAGTATAGCATCTTGCTATACCTTTGCCCATTCAAATTGTACCGCATGGTTCAATTTGCCCTTGTGTTCGCACTTCTCGTGTTGTTTCCGACCTTCTCCTCAGAGGTTGGCGTAGTACACGCGATGGATGAGCTGAAGGGAGGAAACAATCAAATCCCACCTCTTTTCCAGAACCTCCACCATCCAAATAACCCTCTCCTCAACCCACTTATTCCTCAGAACGTACCCGACGCTGGAGTTGACCAAGTTGACGATGGGGGTGACCCGGAAGGAGGCCTTTAGGTTGTAGAGTAGGCGCCGCAACCTGAAGTTGTCGAAGCGTAGTAGGAATAGCGGCGATATGCAACCTAGCGTACTATCGTCTACATTCCTATCGTTGCAGTAATAGGCTGGGCTCTTTACTCCCTTCTGAAATCTTCCTCGAGATTATGTTTGTTTTGTATCTCCTCATTAAAAACTGGGCTTTCACCGCTTAGGCTAATTACGTTATAAGCGATCTACTATGGTACGTCGTGCCTAATCCAGTTCGCTTTCACCCGGCTTTCGGACCCTTTTTTTAGGAATTCGAAAGTACTTGCCTTGTCGGCGGAACTCTTTTCTTGTACGCACGCGTCTTCGGCGAGGCTATTAAGGGCAAAGATCTTTTTGACCTAGGTATCCACGCATTTACGAAGGGTATCGAGCATTTCTCCATGTCTATGAAGTATTAGGGTCGAAACCTACACGAATAGCCCCTCCTAAAAGGGCCGGTTCTTCTAAAAGCCAACGTGATGGAAATCAAGACTATTTTGCTATTCATGCCTTTTGCGTGCCTTTTTTTCGGCCTACTCTTTGTTATCTTTTTGGTGATTGAGAAGATTTGTACGTCTGAAAACAAGAGGTCCTAGAGAACAATGACTCTCGCTTCTATTTTTGCCTTCCCCGGTCAACTAATTAGTGTTATTCTACCACTATTGATCGGAGTTGCCTTCTTTACTCTCGCTGAGCGGAAAGTGATTGGTGGTATTCAGCGTCGTCGCGGTCCTAATGTTGTAGGCTTCTTTGGTCTATTGCAACCGATCGCCGACGCAGGTAAGCTTCTCGTAAAGGAAACCGTTCGGCCAAGTAGCGCCAACGGTGTTCTCTTCGCGCTTGCCCCTATGATTACCTTTGCTCTTGCGCTATGCTCTTGGGCAATTGTACCAATTAAGAGCGGTGCAGTAGTTGCTGATGTCCCTCTCGGACTTCTCGCGCTCCTTGCCGTTTCCTCTCTCGGCGTGTATGGTATTATCTTGGCCGGTTGGGCCTCTAACTCTAAGTACGCGTTCTTGGGTGCACTTCGTTCTGCAGCCCAAATGGTTTCTTACGAAGTTTCCATTGGTTTCATCGTAGTTACCGTAGTACTTTGCGTGGGTTCGTTCAATTTGAGCGAACTTGTATTGGCTCAATCTTAGGGTCGATGGTTTATGCTTCCTCTTTTCCCGTTGGGTATTCTATTCTTCATTTCGGCGCTTGCTGAAACGAATCGACACCCCTTTGACCTCCCTGAAGCGGAGGCAGAGCTTGTAGCGGGTTATAATGTTGAATATTCTGCCATGGGATTTGCTCTCTTCTTCCTTGGTGAATATTAGAACATGCTTGTTATTAGTGTCCTCACTGCCATCCTTTTCCTTGGTGGTGCAGCTGGCGGTGCGTTTGCTCTCGGTCTCAAGGTTTCGGCACTTTGCTTTATCTTCTTGTGGGCTCGAGCGGCTCTTCCACGTTACCGTTATGACCAGTTGATGCGATTGGGTTGGAAGATCTTCCTTCCCCTCGCACTTGGTTTCGTTCTCGCTGTAGGCGGGACCGGTGTTGCACTAGGCAGCGTTGCCGCGTAACAGTGTACTCTTTTCATTAATAGAGAGTTCAATTCCTCAATCCTCCACAAGGTAATAAAATTCCCTAAAATTTAAATCTCTCTCCAATACCAATGTCCACTTACCGTCGTTCTCGATTTAAGGCGATGTTTCAAAGCCAGGTTAATACGTGGGGCAGTCGTCGACTAAAGTCGCTCGAGGATGCACAAAAAGCCTCTTCTCCAAAGTAGAAGGGAGCTCGTAAGAAGGTGCGTATTCCTAAAAAGTGGCGCTACGTCATGCAGCGTACCCGTACTCCTCAGCCTCTAAAGTACGAGAGTTAGTCGGAAAACACTTTTTCCGCCGCCCCGCTCACACAGGCACTAGTTTTCTCCCTTTAGAGTAAAAACTAGAATTCCCCTAGTCGGCGTAAGAAGAAAAAGAATCAACGGAACCGGAAGAATAAGACTACTTACAATAAGCATAGTATGTATTATATCGTGGGCATGGAAAAGTCCCCACAGACCGGTTCTCGTCGATTTGATAATAAGAAAACAACTCCCAAAAAGAACAATAATAATAAGTGGTATAACCCTGCTCAACACCCCAAGAAAAACAACAAAAAGACAAACAATAAAACTTCTCGTCGATCTGGGCGGAACAAAAAGTAAACATACGCCCACATTTTAAATCTCTCACCAAGCGGTTCTTACCGTTTCACCCTATCTTCTTATGAAGTTTGCGATTATCTGCATCTTTTGGTAGTTGGGGATCTTTTCGTTCGATGAGTATGTGTTGGAAGATAAGTACAAGGGTTGGCTACCTTGGAACTGCTTCTGTATGCTTCATTGTTTCACCGGGTTCAACCTTCTCTTTCCTGAACCTTAGAAGAACCTTTTGGTCTGGATTCACGATATTTTCTTTTAATTTTAATAGATCTGTCGACACCTCCCTCCGATTCATTATTGATTAGGTTCGAGGTAGAATAGTACCAATACACTACGATATCTAGCTATTAGTTCCGCATTCAAATTGATTACGGAACGACTTCTATAGGGCATATATCCCTATGGAAACCCGGCGGGTATAGCTCAGTTGGTTAGAGCGCAAGTTTGTGGTACTTGAGGTCGAGGGTTCAATTCCCTCTACTCGCCCCATTCCTTATCATAGTATAGGGAATCTCTTTATTAAAATGTCTAACACCCCAGAGTTTAACACTCTTCTAGCAACCCCATCCCTTTGGGATCGGCCGTTGTTTCTTACCTTTGCTGTAGCATTCGTAAGTATTCTTGCAGTAGCTCTTGTACCTTCGCGCAATGTAGCCGCGTAGCGTGTACTAGGTGTTGCAGGATCTTGGGCTACCTTCGTGGTTTCCCTTCAGCTTTGGATTCGATTCGATGTAACTCAACCCAACTTCCAGTTTGTCGAAACTTTCCAATGGGGCGATGTGGCCAACTACGGCGTCAGCTTTGGCGTTGATGGTCTCTCCCTCTTCTTGATTCTCCTTACTACCTTGCTCGTTCCCCTTTGCTTGCTCGCAAGCTGGAACAACGTTCAAGTTCGAGTAAAGGAGTACGTTATGGCGTTCCTTGCGATGGAATTCATGCTTCTTGTAGTGTTCACTATCCTTAACCTTCTTGGTTTCTACGTTGCCTTCGAATCTGTATTGATTCCAATGTTTCTTATCATTGGTATTTGGGGTTCTCGAGCTCGTAAGATTCGAGCAGGTTACCTCTTCTTCTTCTATACTTTGATTGGTTCGGTATTGATGTTGTTGGGAATTTTGTATCTCTACTCGGTCTCTGGTTCTTTCGACTACGCTACACTCCTCCGGCTTAATCTTGAGCCAGAGGTACAACGTTGGCTTTTCATTGCTTTCTTTGCCTCCTTTGCGGCAAAGGTTCCAATGGTTCCGATGCACATCTGGTTGCCGGAAGCCCACGTTGAAGCCCCCACTGCCGGCTCTGTTATCTTGGCAGGCGTGCTCTTGAAGCTTGGCTTTTACGGCCTTGCACGATTCTCGATCCCGCTCTTCCCAGAAGCATCTGTCTACTTCGCTCCTCTCGTCTTTACCATGGCGGCTATTGGTGTTGTATACGCCTCTTTGACCGCAATGCGACAGAGTGACCTTAAGCGTATTGTAGCTTACTCTTCGGTAGCTCACATGGGTGTTGGTATCGTAGGTCTCTTCGCACTTAACGCGCAGGGTATCGAAGGTTCCCTCTTCCTCATGTTGGCTCACGGTGTAGTATCGTCGGCTCTCTTCTTGTGCGTAGGTGTAGTATACGATCGGTATCACAGCCGAATGGTTAGCTACTATAGCGGTCTTGCACACATTATGCCGCTCTACGCTATTGTATTCCTTGTCTTCACTTTGGCTAACATCGCGTTGCCAGGGACTGCAAACTTCATTGGTGAATTCTTGTGCTTTATTGGTGCGTTCCAAGCTAACGTGACCATTACTGTTCTCGCAGCAACCGGTATGGTGCTCGGTGGAGGTTATTCTCTCTGGCTCTACAACCGGGTTGCGTTTGGTAACCTTAAGGTACAATACTTTACTACTAAGGGTGATTTGACTTGGCACGAAGTAATTGTCTTCGCTCCCCTCGTTGTACTCACCATCTGGATGGGCGTCGCTCCAGACGTCTTCCTCGCACCTATGCACGCAAGCGTAGGTGCTCTTTTGACTCCTGTTCAAAGCGTGTTGGGCGCGTAACGGGATATCTTTTACATCTCTCTCCTATAATAAATTAGCGCCGAGTAGTCTACTAGGTAACTAGCATAGGCTTCGTTACAAGTAATTAACTATCTCCGCGTTAATTTTTAAATAAATATGCGACCTCAGCACCCAATTTCTGCAGCTCAAGACTGGCGATGGTCTAAGGACCCTCTCCTCGCAACTGTTCACAACCACATTGTGGACTACCCAACTCCTATTAACCTCTCCTACTGGTGGGGTCTAGGCTCTCTTGCCGGCATTTGCCTTGGTATTCAGCTTGTTACTGGTATCTTCCTTGCAATGCACTACGCGGCAAACATCGATCTCGCATTTGATAGTGTAGAACACATCATGCGAGACGTTTCCAACGGCTGGTTTGTTCGATACGTTCACGCAAACGGCGCGTCGGTATTCTTCATTGTAGTATACCTCCACATGTTCCGAGGTCTTTACTACGGTTCTTACATGTACCCTCGACAACACGTATGGGGTTCTGGTATGACTATTATGCTTCTTATGATGGCAACCGCCTTCATGGGTTACGTTCTCCCTTGGGGCCAAATGTCCTTGTGGGGTGCTACCGTTATTACCAACCTATTCTCTGCTATCCCCGTAGTAGGCGCATCTGTTGTTGAAGTGCTCTGGGGTGGTTTCGCTGTTGATAACCCAACTCTTAACCGATTCTTCTCTTTGCACTACTTGTTGCCATTCGCTATCGCAGCTATGGCTATCGTTCACCTTTCTCTCGTTCACCAACACGGTTCTAACACCCCTCTTGGTACTGAGACTATGACCTCTCGAATCCCATTCTACCCTTACCTTTACGTTAAGGACCTCTTGGGCTTCTTTGGTTTGCTTATTATCTTCGCTTACCTTGTTCACTGGGAGCCTAATTCTCTTGGCCACCCGGATAACTACATCGAAGCTAACCCTATGGTTACTCCTCCTCACATTGTGCCCGAATGGTACTTTCTTCCATACTACGCAATTCTCCGGAGTATCCCCGATAAGCTTGGTGGCGTAATCGCAATGGGTCTTGCCATTGTAGTAATCGCCCTCCTTCCGGTAGTTAACACTTCCGAACTCCGGTCTACTGCATTCCGACCTCTTTACAAGATTGGTTTCTACCTCTTTGCAGCAAACGCTACTATTCTTGGTTACATTGGTGGTGAAGTTGTAGAAGAACCGTTCATTACTCTTGGACAGGTTTCTGCTCTTTGCTATTTCGCTTTCTTCCTTGTTTTCGTACCAGCTCTTGGTTACGTTGAAGGTAAGTGGCTCGGTCTCCGAGACTAATCAGAAAAGTATTCTCTCCACATAATTATCATGTTCACTTGGATTATTTATTACACCTTGTATAGCGCCAAATCTGTTCTATTGTATTCTCCTGCTTATTGGCTCGTCGGTAATCTCGCAACTGTCTGCACAGTAACGGTCACACAGGCGCAAGCACATTCAGCGATTCTGGCAGGGTCTATCTTTTTTACCGAGACGCTCTACGTGAGCCCTATGTATGTTCCAGCCGATTCGCTTAGTACCCACTAGGCCATTTCTTACCTGTGCATTGTGGGCCACATCTTTTGTAAGAGCTTTATAGGGTAAAATACCTTTATGTTTTAACCTTCTATATGGGCTTTTACTACATCTCTCTCCAAAAGACGGTTTATCGTTTCGTATCTTCTCCTAATAGGGGATATAGTTTAACGGTAAAACATCGGTCTCTAAATCCGAATTCCCGAGTTCGATTCCCGGTATCTCCAACTTTATAATATGCGACTCAACTTTGAAATTAAGAACTAGAGTTCTATAAATAAATTTTACATGAAATCTAAACTTATTTATAAGGACTCTCCCTCGATATTGGAATATATCGAAAACAAAGCCCCCACCATTATTCAGTCTCTAGCAGGTATTATTTATTCCGATGGATCCCTTTTGTCTACTGGAGTGATTAAATGGGCGGGGTAGCGGTGGAGTTATGATTCCCACTTGAGTGTAACTAAAATCTTTTAGAAATTTTAGAAAAAGAAAACCAAGCCTCATGGAGCCCAAAGCGGTACCCACGAAGTTTATCTTAAAGGTTCTTCCCCGACCTGTATGGTTACTCTATACACCTCACGATATAAAGCATTTGCTAATATTTATAAGGAAATCTATAATACCCGTGTTGGTGAAAAGTCTCGGAAGAACATGACAAGTCCCTTTCTTGTTAATAATCTCTCCGCCCCGTTCCTTATTTTCGCCCTCATAGGGGATGGGACACGTATCTCATCTCAAAAGGGAGTGAAGAAAGGGTAGGCGTAGAACTATCAGGTTACTCGAGCTGTTCGACTAACTTCTCGGCTTACTCTCCAAGAATAGAACGTGTGGATTGAGGCTTTTGAAAACCTCGCGATTAAAGAAGGCTTGCCTCTTGTACCCAGTAAAATGAAGTAGGGAAATGACAAATATATTCTCTCTTTCGGCTTTCGTGGCGGTACTCTCGAAGGTTTGCGAAGTTATCTAAAACCTTATATCCACCTCTGCCCTATTATTGTAAGCAAGCTATATAGTTAGAACGAAGCTTCTAGCCTCTTTAATGAAGAGACTCTCGAGCGTAACCGGATTGCTATAGCAGTGCGGGCTTACGACTCCCCCTAGAAGATTTATAGCGGTTGGCCGTGTCCTCAAGAAGATTATTCTGCAAAGACCTTTAACCCTAATTCCCCTTATCTCGACATTCGATTTGACGTACCTCGCGGGGTCCACCAGACTATTCGAGACATTGTACTCCATTCCCAGATTAATAATAAAATCTCTTTAAAAATCACCTTAAAGCTTTATGATTAATTCTTAAACCTCTCTCCAATATTAAGTTGATAAGCTCTTTAAAACGGTTTCAAAACCCGATGTATTTTCGAAAAAAGGCCGTTTTAGAGCACCCTAATTCTCCTCTGTAATCCACCACCTCTAAAACACCCCTGCAAGGGGGTACCCTTTGAAAAGTGGCTCATGACCGTGCAAACCTATTTCAAGGTATTTTTTGGGGGAGGTTAGGTTAACTTTAATTGAAAAGGTCCTATTACTTTTATAAACGGACTATAAAAGAAAATATCTAAGAAATTCTAAACAGTAATAGTAGTAATAACCCCCTAGAAAATCTTAAGCTAGATTTAAATATATACGTATGGGAATTAATTACCCTTCGTATTGGAGAGAAGTGTGCGATCTAATAATTAGATCTTTCGTTAAAACGATACAACACAGGATAGTGTGGTATGCCCAAAGAGTAAATGCTGCCTAGTTGTCATCATAGGGCAGAATAGAACCGGTCTTGGATGCTTGGCCGATAAGGCCCATCACGCAGCTTGAAGATACGAGCTTAGCTGCAATAACACCTTTACTTACGGGAACAACTGCAGGAAGCCAGAGGATTGGCAAAGTGATCGTAAGAGGGACGACAATGATGGCAGAAACGAAAAGAGAAACGTAAATTAGGTTTTCAGTATTCATATTAATGGTGAGGGGTGTATGCATACCACTTCTTACCCTTCCTGAGGGCTCGTGCCCTCCTGCCATATGCATTCCTGATGCAAATGGGTAGAAAGACTACGACTTAAAAAGTAGTATGGAATGATATCTGTTGTGGTGAGAGGTATTGATAAGATATTCAGCTCTATTAAGCTGCGGTAGGCAATCCCAAGGCTCGGATGAGCGCAAAGGCGTGTTCTGGTGCAGGGGTGTTTACCCACTTGCCGTTTTCTTCGTCAATTTGTGCGCCCTTCATTTGGAAAGTAATTTGAAGAGGCGAAAGATGTTCAAAGAGAGCATAGTCTAGAGATTCGAGCTGGGGAAGGAAATTCCATGTCTAGAGATTTACAACATGAAGAGTTACCTGTCCCTAGTTATCGTAGTAACGAGACTCGATAGGACCGAGTTCGAGGGGTGCCCAGTTTTGAAGCAAAGCTTCCAAAAAGGCGAACATATCGTTATCCCGGAGCGTTACACGCACACCGTGCGGTACGTCCTCGGATGTACGAAGGAGAGTCGGCGTAATAGCCGTAAGTCGTTCGAGGAAGAGGGCGTCGCCACGCCAGCGCATTGCGCGTCGACGTGCCTACTTTCCTCCGCGACGCCCTTCATCATTACCAACCGTTTGCTTTACACTCATAGTGAGGGTAATAGCGCTGAGGGATGGTACGAGATGTGGGGCGAGCTGCAAAGCGTCCCCAAGTGCGGGCGTCGCTACGTTGTTATGAACATCGCGAAGCCAAGAGGAGTACATTGTAATATATAAAAGAAATTCCGGTATATTTAATGTACCGAAAAATAGCCCGGGAGAGGGCTCGAACCCCTGACCTGCTGATCCGAAGTCAACCGCTCTAATCCAACTGAGCTACCCGGGCGGGCATGGATACATTAACCAATATATCCAATACTTTGGGGAGATTTCCTTCTCCCTTTCAAAATAATCCCTTAAGAAGTTGAAGGGATTCTACCGCAATCGAGCTTCGAATACGGAAGTAAACAACTAGAATAGCGAGACCGATAGCAGATTCAGCTGCAGCCACGGTAAGGACAAAGAGAGCCATTACCTGACCGGAAATATCGTCAAGCGCTACCGATCGTAGTACCAAGTGAAGGTTTACGGCTAGAAGCATCAATTCAATGCTCATCAACATCAATAGAATGTTCTTTCGATTAAGAACAATACCAAGGACACCAAGCATGAAGAGCAAGATAACCGTAGTAAGATAAGGGGAAGTTACTAGAAGACCCATTATAGTCTAGGAGCTCTTTAGAGCTGTGGTACTCCCTACGGGAATCGAACCCGTGTCTTCGGCGCGAAAGGCCGGCGTACTAACCGCTATACTAAGGGAGCTCGGTAATCGGGCTCTTTCGTCCCGCATTGCACGAAGGCGTGCCGCACCAAGAGCGCGTTGAGTTTGCGCATTTGTCTTAGTGCGTTGTCCACGTACGGGCACACCTGTAAGGTGACGCCGCGCACGATAATCTTCCCGCTAGATTACACGACGAAGAGAATTACGCGTAGATCGTCGCAATTCATCGTCTGTGATCGGAGCGAACTTGTGCACTTGCTCGTAAACCTGAGTAAGAAATTCTTCTTCTTCAAGGTCTTCGACCCGGACAGGTACGCGGCGGGAATAGCCAAGGGCCTGTACAGCGCGTTGCGATGTAGCTGGGCCAACGCCGTGGATATTAATCCGAAGCTCTGTGGCAAGGTCTGGGGAACGCGTTCGTGCCGGGAAGGCCGCGCTAGAACCTCGCCGCTTCCGTGCCTTACCAAGATTAGGGGAAGTGGAATGGACCATATGGTTAGAGATATTTAAATATAATATTAATTCTAAGAGATAATATTATAAAGAGAGAGAAATCAACAGATTAGCGAACTGCCCAGCGGAAATGAGCGAAGGCCTGGTTCTTTAGAACAAGTTCATGGCAAGCTTTTCGCTATGCCATGGCAGAACCTTCGTTTGCTAGAGCAGCTCGGAGCTCAAGTGCGAGTCCCTGGCTAATTGTAACGCTAGGCGACTTAGCCCGCGATCGTGCAGCCTATACAAGGGCACGTACGCCGAGGAAAACAGCGCGGTCTCGATAGAGCGGCATAGGGATCTCATAAGAGGCACCCCGAATACGCCGACGCTTCGTGATTGCCATAGGCTACGCCTATTGAGATGCCTCGGCAAGGGTCTGTGCAGGACGCACATTTCCTTCAGACTTAAGATGAGCAAAGACGTCCCGCATAATACGTTCTGCCTTTGTCTTCTTCCCGTGGCGCGTGAGTGCGCCGACGAAGAGCTTGATAAGTTGGTCGTTGAAGATTGGATCAAGAGGTCGATAGTCAGTAGACCGGATAATTTGGCTAGGCAAAAGCTGTACTTGACCGCGTGTCGATCGAGTCCACTAATGCACTACCTGATTTTCCTTATCTACGTTAGACTATCGTCGCTTATGCTTACGCTTCTTTTTCTTACTCTTCAAGTTTTTCTCCTCTTGATGGATCTGGAGCTAATGAATAGCCATAGAGGAAGTACCCAATTGGGAATAACGGGAATGGAGGAGGAAGTTCTTAAAAGTTTCCGAAGCAAGAGGAATTTTAATGTTTTCCTTTTGCAATACCTCGCTTTCCTACGCGTTAATCTAATGCTCTTGCTTGAGCTTTTCTTCCAATTCGAGTTTAGTCTTCATCTAGGACCGAACCGTTTTGAGATTCCATTGACGTGGGTTATTTAGAGAGTCGAAAAACTATACAAGCTTTTCAACCCGGCCCGTGGGTGCAGGAACCCCAACCTAAGTTTTCTTTTTGAACTTCCAGTTAAGTGTTTTAGAAGAGGGCGACATAGGGGGAAAACAGCATAAATATGCTGGTTGAGTAATATCATATAAGATATTTTATAAGGGTGTGAGTAAGAGAACCTAAAGATTTTATCTGAAGTTTATCTAACACCGTAATAAGGCCTCATTTTAGCGTACGTTGACCACACGCTTAGGTACACCGTACTTAGACCGGGAGGTCTTTCGTCCGGAAACCGGCTCAAGGTCAAACTTACCACGGATAGCCTTATAACGGAGACCAATAAGGTCCTTTGTACGACCACCTCGCATAAGAACCACGCCGTGCAATTGCAATGCGTGACCTTCGCCAGGAATATATACGGTCGCCGTCTCAGTACGTTGGCCAATACCGAATCGTACCTTTGCTACCTTTCGGAGGGCAGAATTAGGCTTCTTCGGGGTCATCATAAAGAGACGAGTCACTACACCCTTTCGATGAGGTGCGCCATGAAGCTTAGGCGTCTTTTTTCGACGCGCTTTCTGATGACGACCTTTACGCTAAAGTTGACGGAGTGTAGGCATGGAGAGTTTAGACCTTAGTTTATTTAAGATCCTTTCGTGGTGAGGGGAGTTTTAGAAGAGGTTTTTAAATTACTCCTCCTCGAGTCGGTTAACGAGCCACTCAACGTATTCGCCGAGAGGCTTCGCTTCAACAACAATAGGCATGAACGCGTGGTTCACACCGCAAATTTCAGAGCACTGTCCGTAGTACACACCTTCTCGCTTAATGAACATAGAAGTCTGGTTCAATCGACCAGGGCATGCGTCCATCTTAATACCGAAGGATGGTACTGCCCAGCAGTGAAGTACGTCAGCGGCGGTTACAATTACCCGGATGTGGGTTTCCGCTGGTACAACAATTCGGTTATCTACTTCAAGGAGCCGAAGGTGACCATCACCAAGCTCCTCGTCTGCGATCATGTAAGAGTCGAATGCGAGAGACTCGCCTTCATCAGTTACGTGGTCGGAGTATTCGTAGGACCAATACCACTGGTGACCTACTACCTTGAGAGTCATCGCAGGATCCATTACTTCATCAATTGCGTAAATAAGCGCGAAAGATGGTACAGCGATAGTCATAAGAATAAGCGCCGGTACAACAGTCCAAACGATTTCAAGCACCGTACCGTGCACGATGCTGATTGGGGTAGAAACCTTTGCGGAGTTGAAAGCGTAAAGGATTCGACCAATCATCCAGGTAGTGAAAATCATAACTACCACCATGAAGAACATTACGTCGTGGTGGAGAGCAACGATACCTTCCATGATAGGGGTTGCCTAGTCTTGGAAAAGCATCTGCCACGGCTCCGCAGAGTCTGCGAGAACCGGGGCGTGGGTACCGAGTACACCGCAAAAGATTGCAGCGAACACGGCAAGAAGAGCCTGTAGGGTCATCATTAGTTTAAATTGGGGGCACGGGGGCTCGAACCCCGAACCGGTTGGTTAAAAGCCAAATGCTCTACCAATTGAGCTATGCCCCCTGAAATCTACACGAGAATCTCAGAGACAGGGAGCCCTTATACAAGGGGAGACCTCCTAAACGGAAACCTTTCCTTACATAATGGGGAGAGATGTAGATATAAAACTGAAAGCCCTCTTTTGACCTAATTCTCCGGGCGTTTCGAATAACAACCTTCGTTCGGACAGCCAACTTGGTAGAAGCGAGGCGAAGTGCCGCCGCTGCCACAGTTGTGGTGATGCCGCCCAATTCGAAGATGTGTTGACCCGCTCGGATAGGGGCAACATAGTAATCAATGAGGCCCTTACCTTTACCCATTCGGGCGTCGATAGGTTTACCCGATACGGGGTGGTGTGCTTGTGCTAGACGCCAAAGTCGACCTTGACGCGAAGTACATCGGACAACTACACGTCGTGCCGATTCTAGAGCAGAGGCGGTAAGGAAACCGCCGCTAATTGCCTGGAGAGCAACATCGCCCCGCCACTTACGACGCGCACCGTGAGACAAAGGGAGATGGTGGCGGCGTGGAGAACGCCGCTTAAAAGACTTTGCAGAGTGGGTTGTAGGTAGTTTAGAGGGTCGCATATTAAATAAGATAAATACTATACTTTTTTTGAAACTTAATTCAAACCTTATAGTACTGTTGGAGAGAGATATAGTTTTATCCTTCGAACTTAGTTATATTAAATAAATATATAAGTAAGAGAGAATGTTATAAAATAATTTAAAGATATTAACCTTTCCGGTTAGTGTTCTTCTTCTTCGTACGTTTCTGCCCTTTGGCTAGAAACTTCGTCTTCTTTTGGAACTTGAAAGCCCCGGCCTTAAATTGCTGAGACTTGAATTTAAAGCGGGTTTGTCGTTTATTAACAACCTTATTATTATTCTTCCAGTTCTGGCCTCGGAATTTCTTCTTGTTCTTGGCCTTAAGCGTCTTCTTAAGATTATTCTTAGCAAGTTCTTTGTTAATCTTAAACCGACGTTGCAAAGCGGTCTTCAAGAACATCGTATAACGGTGTCGAGCCCGGAATGCGGTTACAGGGTTTACAACACCTCGAGCTTGTCGACGGTTAGATCGAACAAGTGCCCGTCGAGTACGCTTCTTGAGCAACTTAAGAATAGCCTTATGAGACTAATTGCTTCGGAACCGGCTAGACCCTAGAGGCATTTGCGTGGTATTACGACGAGGTTGGGGGAAACGACGCCAATGTCGACCTTTCTACTCACGGCGCAAAGCATGATTTGCAATCCGCCGTCGCTTCTTTCGTGCAAAGGCAAAGAGTTTCTTACGCGAAATACCAAGGCTTGTAGAACCTGCAACGTGGAGGAATACGTAGAGGCCGTTAGCACCTCGACGAAGCCAGCAACGGCTCAAGAAGAGACGTCGACGCTTAACACCCCGTTCAAGATAACGCCGCTACGCAGAAGCTTCTGCAAAGAGGGCACCGTAAGAACGCGGATGGACTCGGGCAGTGTCCCCATCCCACCACCCCGCGTCCCAAAGACGAACGGGCGCCTTCTTAGAGGCACCCTATCGAAGGTAAGTAGAATTAATTTTTCGACTCATGTGGAGAGAGATGTATAATAAGAGATTTAATTAAAAATCTTTACGGATTCTTCTTTTTATTCCGTTGGTGAGGATTAGACACTCGCGTAGGCGCAAAGGTGCCCCAAGGACGACCAGTGGCTTGCGGAGTGACCATCATTTTAACGAAGTTTTGTCCATTGTGAACAAGTACTTCTTGGTTAAACCAAGCAGCACCGATAGGGGCACCTCGTAGAAGAACACGAGTAACCTCACCCTCAGCTCCATCAGATTGATGGTCTGGTAGTGGGGCGCGCCGCTAATGGACGGGATGACCTTTCCATGTAGAGCGACTCATAATAAATAATATAAGAGGCTGCACGAAGAAACTGAACCAAAGAAAAGGGGCTCTCTTGAAAAGAGGCGCCTAAATCTTTTATTTAAAAGGCTCAGAATACATATTTCGCAGCCTTGTGAGGATGAATCTACCCTAGGTAAGTTTTAAAGGGTAATTCTTTCACAACAGCTATAGAAATTTATCCGTAACGGGATTAACTAGATCTACTATAAGTTGGGTTTCTTAAAGATTGTTTACGTAAGGTAAATTAGCCCGCGGTTCGCATAGGATTGCGACAATGGACAAAAGTACGTACAATACAGTACTGATTAGACAAATAATTGGGGCCTAAATCATTAGAAGAGGGCTAATTTCAAGTGCAACAGGGATTTCAGTTTTCATGGGATTTTCGAGAGCTTGGGCCCCAAGTTGCATGAGACAAACCTTCTTCTGAACAGGCTCCATGTAGAGCTCATGCATAAAATAGAGGTAATTGAAATCTCGGCCTGAAAAATAACTTACAAGGTGGTTAAAGGCATCGAGGTGCCCTTTCTGGTTAATAACGAATTGCTACGAACGCTAAAGGAATTCCCCCACAAAGGGAAGCATAACCTGGTAGGCCAGTCCACCGAGACAACCGTGTAGAAATACAATAGAGATGTAACTAAAAAAGAGGTAGAAGGGCATTTTTGATAAAACAAGCTATAATATTATACAGCTGTATAAGATGTCTGGAATCGGACTTGAACCGACGACCTCAAGAGCTTCAATCTCGCGCTCTACCAACTGAGCTATCCAGACGAATATACATTTCTACTATAAGAAACGCG
>Ga0115000_10002685_pt1 | contig 15159 bp, 7 predicted proteins | sample ArcticOcean_MG_C_6_FD_89690 | JGI IMG/M metagenome (GOLD analysis project Ga0115000, IMG submission 89690) | Marine microbial communities from western Arctic Ocean - ArcticOcean_MG_CB8_128 | ecosystem: Environmental > Aquatic > Marine > Oceanic | place: Arctic Ocean: Canada Basin | collected...
AGAGAAAGCTTCGACGACGTCGCGAAGTCGCTTCGCGCTTCCTATGGGCGTCGCGGCGCCGAATCCCAAGTTCGGATTCACTCTCAACAAGTCCACTTCTTCTTCTTCTTTGTCGTCGTCGTCTTCGTTTTTCTCCTCGTTCAGAAGCACCTTGGGCAAGGCGATGAGTTTCATCACCAGCGAAAACCTTTTCTTCTTTTTGTTGTTGTTGGTGGTGTTGTTGTTGCTTTCGTCGTCGCGAGGAGGCATCGTCGTCGCGCACGCGCTGTGTTTCACGTCCGAGTCGAACAAGACTACACGTCCCGGTTTCGCCGCGACGAGAAGGCCGATTTGTGAGTCTTCGTCCAAAAACTTCGTCTCGCCGCCCCACTCGGGATCCCACTCGTCGTTTAAATACACGAGCAAGGAAATAAAACGCGGTTTAATACGAGCTTTCTCGTTCTTATTCTTCTCATACATCGGCGCTCTGTTCGCGTAATTACCTCCGTACGCTTCCGCGAATGCAGATTTTGGGTGCAACAAAGTCATCGGATCGCCATCGATGTGGTATCGAAAGTTTGACGTTTCATCCGAGGCGTTGTAAACGATCGCATCGTACTTATACCGGTTTTGTTGTTGTTGTTGTTGCTCTTCTTTTTCTTCTTCGCAATCATCATCGTCGCCTTCAAAAACAAAACTCTCCACCGGCGCTCTCGCAAACACCGTTTGCGGAAACACCCTCTCCAACCGCTCGAACAAAAACTTCTCCCCGACCACGCCGCCGTTTCTCGACGCCGCCTCGACGATGAAATTTTTCGCGCCGAGCGTTTTCTCGTCGTCGCTCCCTTCACCACCACCACCGCTGCTATCCACCGTTTCTCGCTCCCAATACTTCTCCACGCTCGCTCTCACGTCGATGACTCTCGTCGTTCCCTCTTCTTCACTTATAACATTCACCGACGCCAGCGATTTCACGAAGAACTTCTTCGCCTCCTCGTCCTCTTTTTCTTCTTTGTCTTCTTCTTTCCTCCACAAGTCATCCAACGCGACGATTCTGCTCGCGTCCGGTTTGATGGTTTCTCCTCCTTTATTCGTCTTCTCATCATCATCACCCAGGAGGATAAACTTTCCGTTGATTTCTGCGTTCAGTGCGCACGAGCCCGAAAATGAGCAGTTTGAGGCGTCGTTCTGCGTTTTGTGCGCTTCATTTTCGATATCCTTTTCCTCCTTTCTCTTTCTCTCGCGAGAAGGTGTTATTCTTTCCTCCTCCATCATCAAACGCCGCCGCTCTGTATCTAAAATTGGAGTAAAGAACGGAAAGCATTTAAAAGTCGTCGATATCGTCATCGTCTTTCGCGACTACGACTGAAAATGCTTTAAACGTCAAACACCAAAACCACCACCAAAATTGAGAAGGAGAGAAGCTTTCGCGTCGTTTTTGTCATCGTTTCATCGTCTCATTTTTCTACGTTTCTCTCGGGGAAATGACGCGCACTTTTCTCCATTCTAAAAACGTCTAATCATCATGCGCTCGATGTGTTTCGCCTCTTCCTCCTCTAAAACCGCCTCCTCCTGTTGCGGAAGGAGGCAAAAACTCACCCACAACGCGATGGTCGTCCATCGTACTCGTTCCTACTCGAATACGACTGCTTTTAGCAACCTTACGACGACGAGTAAATGCAGACGTTTTTCCTCCTCCAATTTCCATCGCGGAGACATCACCGTCGACCATCCCGGAAACAGACAAAACTTTCTCAAGGTTTCGTCCTCTTCTCGCGATTTGAAAATCAAATCCGCCTGGGGGGACGACGTGCAGTTCTTTCCGTGCACACTCGTCGAGAAACCTAAAAAAGCAACCGCAAAAGGCGACTTGTATTCACTCTCGATTGGGGGTGGTGCTTTGGATGAAAATTTGATGGAAAAATTTTCCACCCCGGGGCAGTACGTGCAGATGAAAGTGCTTCAATCGGACAAACCGGCGTTTATCGCCGTCGCGAACGGACCTCGAATGGCAAAGAAAACGAACTCGCTCGAGTTTTTAGTGAAACGTCCAAGTGAAGGGTACACGGATAAAGAAACCGGGGAGGTTTTACAGTCGACGGCGCAAAAAGTGTGCGATTTGGCGGCGGACGGCGCGAGCGTCCTCGTCTCGGCGCCGATGGGGAAAGGATTTCGTCTCCCCGAGGACGAGATCGGGGACGTGTTGTGCTTTGCAGCCGGGAGTGGGATTAGTCCGGTGAAAAGTTTCTTAGAAGAAGAAGGGTTTACGCATAACGGCGAGACGTACGTTTTTTACGGCACGAGAGATGCCGCGCACACGGCGTTCGCGGAGGAGTTGAAGACGACGATGGGCGGTCGAGTGAAAATCGTCAACGCGTATAGCGCGGACGGGAACGGGTACGCGCAGGACTATTTTAAAAGAATGATAGATTCCGGGGAGTTGAAGTTGAAAGATCCGAAAAAAGCGATCGCGGTTCTGTGCGGGCAGAAAGAGATGACGGAACAAACGATCGAGATGTTAGAAAACGCCGGCGTGCCGCGAGAACGCATTCTCATGAACTTTTAAGAATTTACTCTATTATGCTACAATCGATTTTTAAAACTCGTCTACTACGTACACGCATAAACTAAAATCACTTTCTTTTCACTTTCCCAGTCTCTTCATCTACCTCGTACATCCCAACCTCCTCGGCTTTGACGACTCTTGGCACGTCCTCTCCGATCGGGTCTCTCCCCATATCTTCCCCGATGGTCAAACAATCCACCACGGTAAAACACGGCACGTCTTTAAACAACCCGTCTTTATACTCGTGAATCTTCTTCACGCCGTCTAAAAACGGAAGCTCAATCATGGCTGCAAACTCGTGCACCGTCGCCCCTAAATGATGACACAACTCGAACCCGGCTAAGGCGGTACCTCCGGTGGCGATTAAATCGTCGATTAACACGACTCGATCGGACGCGTCGATCGCGCCGAACCGCATCACCGTTTCGTCGGTGGAGTATTCCGTGACGTATTCGCCGGAAGAAACCAGGACGCCGGGGAGTTTCCCAGCCTTACGAATCATAACAAACGGTATGCCTATGCGTTTGGTTTTTGTGCGTAAAAAGAAAGAATAAACGATAGATGTATGGTCAGCGTGCAAAATGTTATCAAACGCGCTTTAACAGGGATATCAATCAACAAACAACACTCCTACCTAATCGCATCGCAATCGTCGGTCCGAACAAAAACCCTCTGGCGTCAAACCCGGCAATTTTCGTCGGTTTTTCCTTCATGCTTTGTTCATATCTCTCCACGAACGTTTCGACGACCAGTTTAAACGCTTCAGGGTTCTCGGTGATCCCAGAAACGTCGTAAAAGTTCGGGACGTCGTGCGGGGAAAATTTCGGTCCGTACCACGGCAAGGATTTCGCGATGGTTTGCACCACAGATGGGTTTAAGTTTTGGTCCAAGCAAAAATGGTTCGGGGCTAAGGTTTTAACGACTACTGTTTTGTTTGCTGTCGTCGTCATTGCGTTTAGTCTCTGGAGCGCGCTGCTTTCGTGCGGAGAAAAGTGAAGGAAAAGCTTTTGGATATAATGGAAAAAGACTTCATCTGCCCTCATTTCGAGCAAAAAGGATGACGATTAAAGAATACCAAGAAACGTACCAAATCATTTGAAAAGTTGCCATGCAATAGTTCAGACACGTATGAGCATCTGTACGAAAAATAAGTACATTTCACGACCTGTAACGTCACGTTTGAGAGGAGTTTGTAGAGGGCATTTTTGTAGGCCAATTTTGGTCTGGAAAACAGTTGGAGGAAAAGACTTCAGAGAAGACGTGACGCGCGGCGTCGAAACATCATCATCATCGAGAAAATGCTCCTCTGCTCACCCTGTGTTTTTCTCGCTCCTTTTACTTCTCTCACTTCTTCTTCGCGGAAGAAGCAAAGTCGTCGTCGCTTGAAGTCTTCTCCGTCGTCGTCCAAAGCGACAAAAAGCGACGACGACGACGACGACGACGAGTTGTTGAACAACATCGGTCGTCTGTTCTCGTCGTCGAAAGAGGAGACAGGGGTGCGGTGTATCGTTCTGCCCGCGAACAACGATGACGATGAGAAAGTCGACGCGTTTCTCTCAAAGACGATAGACTCACAGGAAGAAGAAGGTCCGGGAACTTTCGCAATACTGAGGAGGATGAAGAAAGAAGACGAGTGGACGAGAGTTCACGTGCAGTCGACGAAAGCGTTGAAACGTGACATGCGTTTGAGCGTGAGAGCGATGTTGAAGGCGCGAAGAACAACAACGAGTGATGAAACAGATGAAAGGAGTCGCTCGAGGTTCGTTTTTGCGTATAAGACGCTCCCGATTGGCGCGAGGAAGAAAGTGTTTAAAGACGCCGAGACGTATTTCGAGGAGAGGTTTGTTTCGTCGTCGTCGATGGTGGTGGCCGGTAGAGGTGAGGATGACGGTGAGGATGATGGGAGCCGTGGTGTTGATGATGTTAAAAATAGGAAGAGCTCTGGCACTCCGACGACTGCTCAAACGTTATTATTCTCGTCGGAACACGTCAAACAGCTCGAGGCGTTTGGTTTCGTCGTTCTCGACGACGTCGTTCCGGAACAGGCCGTTCGCCAAATGTACGAACAATGCGAGTCTCTGGCGGATAAACTTTTCCCAGTCAACCAAGAGGGAAGAGACGACGATTTAGCGAGCATCAAAATTGACATCGAGAATCCTACGGCGTCGCCGTTGAATTTAGCGGGAACGTTTCTGTGGTCGTTGCCGCGGAAACTTTGCGAAGTTTCCTCCTCAACGTCAATATCTCCTCCAAAATGCGCGCTCGCCGCTCGCGAACGCGCCGAAAACACCGCGTACCCAAAGTTTGCGCAACTCGCGAAGTACGACAAACAAGGCGCTCGATACGACCCGCACGTGGATTACGATCCGAACAACGCGGACGGCCCGGAAGGCTCTCGCATGTGCGAACGAAACTTAACCGCCATTTTATACTTCAACCTCGGATACGAAACCGAAGCCGAAGGGTGCTTGCGCGTGTTTCTAAACCAAAAACAAGAAGAACCAGAAGAAGACAAAGAAGACAAAGAAGCAAAAGAACGAGGAGGAGAACAACAACAACAACAAAAGTTTCTCGACATCCAACCGCTTCCCGGTCGTCTCGTCCTCTTCGATTCGCGCAGGATTTTGCACGGCGTCACGCCCTCATTTAAAAGAAGATGGGCGATGACCGTTTGGTCGTGATGATGCGATTATGTGTTTGCGTGTGCGTACTCATCGACATCATTATCATTAGTAGCTCTTTTGTTATAGTACACCTTTCTTTAGTTTTAGTAGTGTAAACAACACATAAAAAGACCCCACGCGTATACGCACGCTCGTATCCTCCAAAGGTCGCTTACAAGGCAAAAAGCAAGCCTAGGGAAAATATAACAAAAAATCCTTCATAATCCGCTTCTTTCTGCGCACGACAAAAGAGCAGCTTTCAACACTCCGTCTCTCGTTTTCTCTCTCTCTTTCCCGCGTTCTTTGCGCCGCTGAAAAGGGTTGCGCACACGTACGTTCGTTACCAAACAAAGAGAGAGAGAGAGGAATTCTATTCCGCGCGATAAGAAAATATCTCTAAAGGACACTTGGGGAAAGATCAAATTGGATACACAAAGCGCGCTTCTTCTTCTTCTCGGGAGAGTAGTTCTGCGGAGAACGACAACAAGAACAAGAACAAGAACAAGAACTTCATCATCAGAATAGTATGAGTTCCTCGCGAAACAACACCGCTCCTCAAAATCGTCGCCGGGGTCATCATCAGTCTTCTTCGGCTGCTGTTGGTGGTAATGGTGGTGGTGGTGGTGGTGCGAATGCGACGACGACGAACCACGATGGCCAGAGAGACGAAGAAGAAGACGCAAAATTATACGCTCGATTGAGCGAACCTTTATCGGACTTGCAAAGGCTCAGGCTGAGTTCGATCGAGAAGTTGAACGAGTTAGTTTTGAACAACACCAACGCCAACGGAGAGAATGCGAGTCTCGGGGGCGACGGGAGAGAAACGACGAGCGGAGGCGGTATGAACGAGAACGCGTCTTTGGGCGGCGGAAGGAACTTCTTTCGCAGTACGAGTAGCGACGACAGTGCTGATACGGGCACGTATGACAACGACGACGACGTGCACAACGGGTCGTACGATTCTTCTCCCGGTTCTGACGAGTACGACGAAGCGAACGAGGAGAGGATGTTGAGACAGCGGCTTCGATTGGAAGCCGCGAATAATCAATCAAAGAAAGAGCAGATGAAGAAAAAGTTGGAGAGTTTGTTATCGTTGGATCAAGTCGTGGAGGACGACACGATGGTCGAATCGGACGAGAATGGAAACGTTATCGTGAAGAGCAGAGGTTCGTCTGATTTATTGTCGAACACGGATACGAACAGTTCGAACGAGAGTAGCCTGGGGAGCAGTGGTTTGAATGCCGTGGAAAACAATCAACAGGAAACGCCAAACACGCCGACGACGACCTCGGAAGGTACGTCGTTGGTCAGCATCCCCACACAAATGCCGAAGTTTATGATTTGGTTACCGACGGTGCCTTCGAAAGAAGGTACTTTGGAGAAATACACGGAAATTAGAGGGAACTGGTTCAGCAATTTGATGCGAGGGTTCGGTTCGTCCAGCAGAAACGACGCGTCGTGGAAGTTGAGACATTTCGTGCTGTACGATAACCATCTGTTTTGGGGGAAAGGCTTTTCACGAATGTACGGGTATGGGACCGTTTTAGCAGCGCGAGATGCGTTTGAGTACGGACAAACGGCGATTGCGATCGATTTGTTGTTGTACCCGAAAAAATCGAGCCGGCACGGGAGCTCGTCTACTTCTACGCCGCAAAGTCTCGTCGAGGCGTTGACGGGAGCGTGCTGCCGACCGGAAGGGTACTCGCACAAGATTGTGAGGTGCGAAACTTTGAAAGATAAAGGGTTGTGGTTGGAAGTGTTGAACAAAACCGCGGAAGTGCATCGAGAGCGAGCAGAAAAAGAGCAACGAATCCAAGAACAGAGAGAACACGAGCAGCAAAAACAGCGAGAGAACGGTAGCAACCCTTCGAATCAAAGGAAGGCGATTACGAACGAAAATAGCGCGGAAACGACTGGGTACGCGATTCAACCACCATCGCCGAGAATTTCAGGCGATGACTATCAATACGGTAGCAAGGAAAGTAAAAGATTCGCGAAAAATAAAAAAGAGAGCAGAGACTATTTCGCGCGAACGGATGGCGATCGATATCAGCAGCACCAACTCAGCCCGACGGTTGGGTCGCCTTCGATTACGACGGATGAAGAATCAGAAGAGATCGAGTTAGAATCGGATGAGTACGACGACGATGTTTTCAACGACAACGACGACGATAGCGAATATGTAGAGAATGGTCGAAATAAAATGCACGGCGGAGCGAGCAGTAGCGGGTTGAAGACGCACGCGTCGATGCTTAAACACAACGATTCCGAGGATTCCTTATCACTCGATCCGCAAAATGGCATTCCTCCTAGCACAGATGATCGTAGTACAGGTAGCCCCGCAAGTAGAAACCAACCCTCTTCGCGAGGATTAGTCCGAACTGGCTCCGGGTCGGTGAGATTCAGAAACCGAAGTCTTTCGCCGGCGCCGAATCAAAGGTCACCAGGAAGTACCCCGCGAAGTGCGAGAGCTGCACAGAAACAGAAAAATGGCGTGTTCACATCTTCTCCGAGAAGCGAACTGGTTAGAGCATTGAGCAGTCCGTCGATCGGTTCGAAGAAACCACCTCCAGTTTCGAGTCCGAGCGGCGCGACGAAGTATTCAGCCGCGAAGCCGCCGTTTGATCCCAACGCGCGACCAAAGCAAAGTTCGATGAAGCGATCGGCGATTCATTCGGCATTCTCGGCTGCGCAGCAAAAAGTGTTGGATGATGCGAATAAGATTACGGAGCAACAACAAAAAGAGGGAGAAAGTGGGATGAGCACGCCACCGCCTCATAATAAAAATTTGCAAAACGTAAACAGCCCGCGAACAACTGGAGGATCGAAAAAATCCGTCACGTTTCAGAACGACGCGCTGCTTGAAGAGGTGAAAAAATACGACGCCACGCCAACGAATGGGAAGAAGAAGAAGAAATCGCACATGTTTCAAAACAACATATCCGCATCAGCTTGGGCCGAACAGCTCGAGCGGCGCTCCTCGCGCGCGTTGGTTAAAGCCGCCGGGTCGTGGTCGATATCGATCAACGATTTGATCTTTGGCAAGAAAATTGGCATCGGTTCGTTCGGGAAAGTATACAAAGCCAAGTGGTATGGCACGAATGTCGCCGTAAAGAAAACGCTCGACGTTGCCACGCACAACACGATAAAAGAATTTGCGGCGGAAATCCGATTGATGCGCGATTTGCGACACCCAAACATTGTTCTGTTTTTAGGCGCCGTCGTCGACGCACCTTCCATGTGTATCGTCACCGAACTCATGAAAAGAGGCAATTTGCACTCCATTTTGCACGATTACGATAACGTTGTCCGCGAAACTGTCGCCGATAACGCTCGCTTGCGTTTACAAATGGCCACAGATTGCGCCCGGGGAATGTCTTACCTCCACTCTCGATCGCCTCCAATCGTACATCACGATTTGAAACCGGCGAATTTATTAGTCGACTCGAAATGGAATTTGAAAATTTCTGATTTCGGCATGAGTCGAATCAAGTACAGAGCGTACTTGCAGAAATCCAACCCGGAGTTGGAAACGGCTGGAGGTACTCCCGAGTGGATGTCCCCGGAAGCGTTGAGAAACGATAACGTGGACGAACTCTCGGACGTGTACTCCTTCGGTATAATTTTGTGGGAGCTCATCACGTTGAACTACCCGTGGCACGAGTTGAACAACCCGGTACAAATCGTCGGAAAAGTCGCCTTCTTGCATCACCGACCGAAAATTCCGAGTTGGGTGGAAACGGAGATGGAGGAGTTGCTTTTAGATTGTTGGTCGCGAGAATCTTGCGATCGCCCGGAGTTTGTGCGAATTTTAGAGTTGTTACAAACAGTCACGACGCCAGGCGCGTGGAGTTTAGGTAAAGGCGATAACGCGCTCGAAGTGAAACGATCAAAGTTTTCGCAGTATTTGCAAGACGAGCATTTGGAAGCAGCGGTAAACGCGCAAGATGAACCAGAGAGGAACTCGTTCTTTGGTTTCGGAGGAACTCCTTCTCGCTCAAAAGAGAGCGGATTGCTTACGTCCGTAGCTTCGTCGCAATACAATGAAGCCGATGATCCGTACATTCCCGGTGAAAATGAACGCGATAGTCTCTGTGGCGATAACGACAGCGACTTATCGGGAAAAGGACAATTGAAGAGCAGCAGCACCGGCGGTATCCCCGGCCACAAACGAAGAGAGTCGCACGAGAACATTCTCGCCTTTCGTCCGCACAGTTTGACCGGCTTGACGATTAAAACGCCAGCACCAAAACCAGATGGGAAAGAACACGATCGACCTGACGATAAAGGTAAAGGACTCGGTGGGTTAAAAATCAGGATTGAAAATAAAAGAACTTCGATGACTTCGGGGACAACTTCGGGTATGACTTCGACGACGACGGCGGCTCGCGCGGCCACCGCTGGCGAGGATAATAACAAACCGAATATTTCGCTCGAGGAACTCGTGAAGCTCGACGACGATCTCGACGATCTCGACGTTGACGACGACGAAGACGACGAAGACCTCGAATCGGAAGTCTCCGGCTTCTCCCAACTTTCCGAAGCGCAGCAACAAAAAATGAACAAGTTCAAAGAGCAACAAATAAAATTGAAGAATAAGAAGAACAAAGGGATGAGCAAGTTGAGCGAAGAAGCACCATCGGGAAAAGAAAAAGGCGAAGAAGAGGAAGAAGAACAACCAAAAACGCCTCGACAAATGTCGTCGCTGTTCTCGGACGACGACGATACTAAGGAAGCTGAAGAACGAGTTGGAGAAGAAGGTCTCGAGGCGCGAGAAAACGCCTTTCCTTCTCGAAGCGCACCCAACGCCTACGGGGCCGGAGGAGGAGGAACAGGAGGAAAGAAAAAGAAGAAGAAAAAGAAGTCCGAAGAAAAGCCGAAGGAACCTTCCCAAGGGGAGGTGAGCTCGAAACCGATGTTCGCCAGTCAGTTGTAACCGCAAAAGTATAAACTCTGAACTCCGTATCCCATCCCGCTACATTTAGTGTTTTTCCTCAAATCGTTCAAAAGTCTTCAAATTCTTTCCCGAGGAGACGCTTTGGTTTTGCGTCGTCGCACACAACAAACCTCTCTTTACTAAACAACTTTCCAGACAAAGAAGATCTGCCATTTGAGATCGTCCTCAAAATGAACCCGAACATGTTCACGCCGGAAATGATAAATCAAGCGCAAAAGATGATGGAAAACATGACGCCGCAACAGATGCAACAGATGGCGAGCAAGATGGGAGGAGGAGGAGGAGGAATAGGTGGGATGCCAAACATCCCACCGGGCGCGATGGACGCGATGAAGAACATGACCCCGGAACAGATGAAACAAGCCGCGGAACAGATGAAGAACATGACCCCGGAACAGATGAAACAACAGATGGAATTCGCGACGAAACAGGCGCAAGCTGAGCAAAAGTATAAACACGAAGGTTCGAATCAGTTGAAAAAAGCCGGGAACGCGCTCGTCGGGGAAGGGAAGTACGCGGACGCCATCGAGAAGTACGAACGGGTGAGAGAGAATATGAAAGCGTACAGAGATCCGGAGGCGCAAACGTTGAAGAAATCGTGCTTGTTGAACAGCGCGTTGTGCATGAATAAAGTCGGGAGACACGAAGAAGCCATCGAGAGGTGCGAGGAGGTGTTGAAGATTGAAAATACGAGTTTGAAGGCGTATTATAGACGAGGCCAAGGGTACTTTCAGTTGAAGAACTTAGAGCTGGCGTGGAAGGATTTAAAGAGGGCGGTGAAGTTATCGCCGGAGGATGAGATTGTTCGAGGGGAGTTGGAGAAGTGCGAGGAGGAGATGGAAAAAGCCGGAATGGTGGTGGAGATTAAGTGCCCTGAATTTGACACGTTCGAGAAAGACGAAGGAGAAGAAGGAGAAGGATTGGTAGATGGCGCCTTCGAGGATGTCGGAGAGGAGCGGGCGTCGAGTGGGACGGCGGCGGTGACTTCCGCAAACGCGGGCTTTCCTCCCCAAATGCCTCCGGGAGGCATGTCGCCGGATATGATGCAACAAGCCGCGGAAATGATGAAGAACATGTCGCCAGAAACGATGGAAGCGATGATGTCCGTGGCTGCGGATATGCAAGGAGGTGGCATGGGTCCAGATGGTATGCCTACCGCCGATACGATGAAGAAAATGCAAGAGAAAATGGGCGACCCGAAAATGCAAAAAGCTGTGGCGGAGATGATGAAGAACGTAAACCCCGAGCAAATCAAGCATATGAGTACGGCGGCCGGGATGCCTATGAGCGACAAACAGGCGGAACAAGCCGCGCAGCAGCTCAAGAACGTGAAACCGGAGACTATGGAAAAGTTTATGAAAGTTGCCGCGTTTGGAACGAAATTCTACGGACGATTCAAGACGCAAATCGATTGGATGAACCGGAATCGAAAGTTGACGTTGACGATTGCCGTCTTCGTGTTCGCGGCGTTCCTACAGCAAGTTATTCGATGGTGGCGACGACCAAAGAGTGCAATTAAAGAAGCCATGACTGGCGAAAAAGCGACCGCGGATGAGGAGGCGTTCGAAGACGCGCATGCGACGTGGGGTGTTTGATATTTTACGGAGTAGTTGATATTTTCGATTGAATTACTTTTTACTATTTTACGAATTAACTCTCATTCTGTTCGCTTGCTTGGCTTGCTTGCGTTTTACTCTCTTCTTTTCATCCTCCTCTCTCGTAAATTTTAGCGCGCGGGAGGGATGATCGCATTCAATTCCGGATCGTGCGTGAATCCCTCGTTTGCGAACGTTTGCGACCTGTAAAAAGGGTTCAAATCCATCACCCCATACTCTTTCGCTCGGTGTTCCAACAAGTGGCACTTAATCGGTTCTTTCTCTCGATCGAGTCGATTCATCTCGCGAAGAATCCCGCGTAAAATCTCCATCAAGAGCGAATCGAAATCGCGGTGGAAGTGCGCGTACCTGGCAAATTTCTTCCTCAAAGATTTTTGAACCGATTGCTTCTGCGTGCCGATGAAAGAATCCAACATGACGGAAATCGCGTGATCTATATCCTCCGGGCTCACGCTTAACGACAAACGCATGCGCGCTCTCGCTTCTGCCATACGAATCGTACTTTCCAAGTGACGAACGGCTACGGGCATACCTTCCCTCGTTACGGATTCTTTACGAAGTTCCGTGTACACGCGCGCAATCTTTGGCGTGTCTTGGTGTTTAATCTGCGGATGGACGAACCGCTTGGCGTAAGAGATGTATTTTTTAAGCATTTCTTGATCGAGCGCTTCCGCGACATCTTCATCGTTGTTCGTACTATTACCGAAGCCAGCGGCGACGCCGTCTTCGTCGTCAAAATTTTTCGGGTGCGCCTTGACGTGACTGTTCACCACAAACTCTGCCAAGCGCCTGTCTGTGATGGGGTCGATGACATCTTTTACGACGCACAACACGTCAAATCGAGACAAAATAGGGTCCGTAAGTTCCACATTATCGCTAAAGGTTCGCGAAGAATCGTATCTTCCACCGATTGGGTTCGCCGCGGAAATCACCGAACATCTCGCCTGTAAACTCGTCACGATCCCCGCTTTTGAGATGGAAATCGATTGTTGTTCCATAGCCTCGTGGATAGACACTCGATCTTGGTCATTCATTTTATCAAACTCATCGATCAAACACACGCCTCGATCGGCTAAGACTAACGCGCCACCTTCTAACGTCCACTCTCGAGTGATTGGATCTTTATGCACCGCGGCGGTCAAACCAACCGCGGAAGCGCCTTTCCCAGTCGTATACACGCACCTGTTTGCCGTTTTCTCCACGTACTTTAGAAACTGCGATTTCGCTACTCCCGGGTCGCCTAGCAAGAGCACGTTAATATCACCCCTCAGTTTCGTTTTGCCTTTCACCAACTTTTCTTGACCGCCGAAAATAGCCATCGCGATGCCGGTTTTGATGTTTTCATGCCCGTGGATGGACGGCGCGATGGAGTTGATGATGCGTTGGACAATCCTCGGGTCCTGGGATAACTCCCTTATTGCGTGTTTATCGTCGTCGGTTAAGTTTTGCGTGGCGAACGCGTCCCCTTTGCGCAAGATGTGGTTCACCTCCACGTGCGTGCTAAACACCGGGAAGCCGTTTCTTTGTTTGATTTGACTCGCGTCGAAGGAATTTACGTAAATACCAGTCACGTCAATCTCATCCCCTGGTCTCGCCAAATCGATCAAATCGTTTAAAACGATAATTTCTTTCGAGCGAGGTAATCGACCAGCCGGAACCGACCCGGGCGATTCCTGCAACGTCATTTTCTGGTAGTTTCTGTACACCGTTCTCTCCACGTCCACCGTCCACGGTCCTCTTCCTTGACACTCAGGACAATTCCCTGGTTTCACAGGATCGGTAGCGTTTTGTTGAATAGGCCCGAGCAAATATTTGCACCTTTCGCATTTAAACGTCACGTTCCTTAACTGCGGAAACACGCTCGAACGCCTCGTGACGACGCCGGTAATTTTAATCATACAATTCAAATGCGATTGACGAATGTCTCGAATTTGATCGACAATCGGCAATTCGGAAATTCTCACAAACACTTCCGGATGGATATCTTCGTACGCGGGATACATCCTCAACACTTCTTTCTTCAACACCTCGTCCAATATCGGCAACATGAGCGACGGCGCGTCTGCCACCCACGTCGCGATTGTCCGGTCCTTTTTCGAGAGATGGATGAACGAGACGTTCAGCGATTGTCTATTCGCCACGCACATCTCTCGCATCTTCCTCCTGTAAAAGAAATCCTCTCTCGTGCTATCGTTTCCGTCGTTCTCTTCGACGTCACCAACTTTAAACCGTCTCAAAAATCGTGAAAACTGTCTCTTAATTTCCACGATGGTTCTCTCTTTCGTAATCCACTCTCGCAACGGACAATCGTAATTATCAATGTTCACGTCGTACTCCTCGTCGTCATCTAACAAACCCTCCTCCAAGGGGTCCTCGCCTTCATGCGCCGCCTGCGCTGCTTTCATCCTCTTTCTTCTCCTCCACTGTTGATCTTCGTCGTCGTCATCCAACGCTTTGGGGAGAGCTCTCCCTGTCATCCCTCCTCTCCCTCCCGCGTACTCCTGATCTCTCTCCATCATCTCCTCCTCCGCTTTCAACCTCGCCTCCAACTCTTGTTCCACGTCAAACTCTTCCTCCTCTTCTTCTCCAACCATCCCAGCTTGCTCGTATTGATCCAAATGCGGCATGACTTCGTAATCGCGTTCCATGTTATCCATCAAGTCTTCGCCGTCGTCGTTTTCGTCGTCTTCGTCGAAGTCGTCTACGTCGTCCTCTTCGTCCTCGTCTTCATTCGGGATCTGTGCCATCATTAATTCCTCTTCCAATCTTCCATCGTCGTTCTCTTCTGCGTTGGGGTCGTCGTTGTTATTATTGTTGTTATTATTATTCGCGTCTTCTTCCCCGAACGGGTCGTCGTCGTTGTTCGAACCGCTCATCTCTCTCTCCTCGTGCAATCAAACCAAAGACTCTCGAAGAAGGCTGTAAAATCGAGTATTCCTCGATGCGCTCTTCGTCCACTTTCTCTCTCTCTCTCCGACGACGCTCTCCTTTTTCGATGATGACGATGAACAACAACAACAACAACAGAGCAGCGGCGCTTCTTCTTCTTCTCGGTGGTGTTTCTCTTCTTCGCGACTAATGTTTTCGTTTCGTTTTGAATTTTCAAAAACAACGACACACGAACGAGTGTTGTGATGATGATTTCGCAAACCCTCTGCTTCTCGCGCTACAAAAAGCGAATAGTTTTATGGAGAGAAAAAAGAGAGAAAGAGAAAGAGAACACGAACAACCCCCCCTGTGCGCTATGCGACGACTCTTTCCGAGAGACGGGTTTTGCTCCTCTTTTCGTTGGCTTTTCTGCTTCGAGTTTGCTGATGTGTTTTTGAGGTGATTTTCTTTCCCACGAAAAAAGAAGCAGCATTGAGTTTAGGGTGCTCA